>Ga0209181_10002521_pt1 | contig 29848 bp, 21 predicted proteins | sample MAT05_FD_187208 | JGI IMG/M metagenome (GOLD analysis project Ga0209181, IMG submission 187208) | Freshwater microbial communities from Lake Fryxell liftoff mats and glacier meltwater in Antarctica - MAT-05 (SPAdes) (version 2) | ecosystem: Environmental > Aquatic > Freshwater > Ice > Liftoff... | reverse complement strand
TATTGATGGCGTAAGAAGCCGGGATGCCAATGGAGCATGGGGCCTGGATAATAAATGGATATTTTTAAAGCCATATCCAAATACAGGTGCAGCTATACAACCAAACATCAACCGTGTGGAATGGTACTTAGATACAGACCCCGGCTATGGCAATGCAACACCCATCAGTATTGTGGCTGCACAAAATTTACCCGCTCTTGCCATCAATATCGATCTTACTTCCCTTAGCCAGGGCGTACATATTGTTGGCGTAAGAAGCCGGGATGCCAATGGAGCATGGAGCCTGGATAATAAATGGATATTTTTAAAGCCATATTCAAATACAGGTGCCACACCTGTACCAAACATCAACCGGGTAGAATGGTTTTTAGACACAGACCCCGGCTATGGCAATGCAACACCAATCAGTATTATGGCTGCACAAAATTTACCCGCGCTTGCCATCAATATCGATCTTACATCCCTTAGCCAGGGCGTACATATTGTTGGCGTAAGAAGCCGGGATGCCAACGGTGCCTGGAGCCTGGATAATAAATGGATCTTTTTAAAACCATATTCAAATGCCGGTGCCACGCCTATACCAAACATCAACCGGGTAGAATGGTTTTTAGACACAGACCCCGGCTATGGCAATGCAACACCAATCGGTATTGTGGCTGCACAAAATTTACCCGCGCTTGCCCTCAATATCGATCTTACATCCCTTAGCCAGGGCGTACATATTGTTGGCGTAAGAAGCCGGGATGCCAACGGTGCCTGGAGCCTGGATAATAAATGGATCTTTTTAAAACCATATTCAAATACCGGTGCTGTTCCACAACCTAAAGTGGTTAGGCTGGAATATTTTATTGATACAGATCCTGGTTATGGAAACGCCACACCTGTAACTATAACATCTGCAGCCAATATCAGCAGCCTGATTTTTGATGCAGATATTTCTGTAGTCACCAACGGGGCACATAAGTTGGGCGTGAGAAGCCTGGATGAAAACGGCGCATGGAGCCTGGACAATGAACTGGACTTTTCTGGTGGCACTTTAGTGAGTAATAATTATCAATGGGTGGGTAACGTCAGCATTGCCTGGAACAATGGCGCTAACTGGTCGTCGGGAATAGTGCCAACCGCTGCCAACAATGTGGTGATCCCTGCCAACAGGCCGTTTAGCCCCACCGTAGCAAGTGGTGTTACAGCTAACTGCAAAAGCATGACAGTAAATCCGGGCGCTGCAGTAACAGTGGCTACAGGAGGTCAATTGAAGGTCAACCAATAAAAAATGTAAAAGATAATTCAAGATTAATAAAAAAGCACAGGGAACTAAAATTATAAATTCATTGTGTTTTTTTATAAAAGGCAATGAAAAAATTATTGAGTGATCAACAACTGAAATTATTATTGGTTTTGATTGATTTCTGTTTCCTTCACATTTATTTCGTTCTACTCATCTCCATATAATCCACCGCCAAATTGGCCATCGCCTTTACGCCCAATATAAACCCGCTCTCATCCAGGTAAAAATCAGGCGTGTGATGTGAGGCTGCAGTTTTAGGATCGCCTCCTTTCGGCATGCCTCCTAAATTGAAAAATAAACCCGGCACTTTTTCCTGGAAGAAAGAGAAGTCTTCGCCGCCTGTGTGAGCCACTGCAAGTACCACGTTTTCTGCACCCGCCGATTTTTGAAGGGAGGGCAACATCTTTTCGGTCAGTGCAGGATCATTATAGGTAATTGGGTAGTGAACACTATAAGGTAACTGGATGTCTGCTGTGGCGCCTGCACTCTCTGCAGTTTTTATCACCACCTGTTTTACTCTTTCCAACAGCATTTTTTCATCCTCCGCACTCAATGCCCTTACGGTGCCCAGCATCTCTACCTGTTCTGGTATGATATTATTGCGAACGCCACCATTGATAGCACCAATGGTAACAATTCCTGCATTTTCAGTAATGTTGAGGTTGCGGCTGACAATGGACTGGAGGTTATTAATGATCTGTGCAGACACTACAATGGGATCAATTGCTGACCAGGGATAAGCTCCATGTGCCGACCTTCCTTTTACAATAATTTTCATATCATTTACACTGGCATACGTACCTCCCGGCCGGTAGGTAATTTTTCCCACTTCTGTTTGAGAAACGATGTGCAGGCCAAAGATGGCATCCACTTTCGGATTCTCCAGCACAGCTTCTTTCACCATCATTTCGGCACCACCCTCTTCTCCCTTTGGCACGCCTTCTTCTGCCGGTTGAAAAATAAACTTTACCGTTCCCTTCAATTCATTTTTTATCCCGGTCAATATGGTGGCCACACCCAACAACATAGCCACATGACTATCGTGCCCGCAGGCATGCATAACACCAACCGGTTTTCCATTGTATTCCGATATTACTTTTGATGCAAACGGAACAGGCGTTCGTTCTGTTACGGGCAGCCCGTCCATATCTGCCCGTAAAGCCACAACAGGGCCAGGTTTGCCGCCTTTTAAAATGGCCACTACACCGGTATGGGCCACACCTGTAGCCACTTCCAGCCCAAGGGCATTTAATTCCTTTGCAATTAATGCTGCTGTTCCTGTTTCGTGGTTTCCCAGTTCAGGATGTTCATGAATATCCCTGCGCCAGGCAATTACTTTTTGCTGAATCTTATCAGCCGCCAGGTTTATTTTATTGCGTAGTGAGGGGCTTTGCGCAATCGATCCCAATGAGGATACCATTAAAATGGGGAAGAATATAAATTTCATACAATTGATTTTATCAAAAGTTATAGGAATAATCGGGAACAAAAAAATACATGTCTATTTGATTTGGTTTTTTTGCCGTATTGTGCCAACTATCCCGGGTACGCACCCTATCACATTTTCAATCCAGGCGGGCGGGCTTCGCAATGCCCTCTCTTTTGCAACTTCTACATATCCTCAACACCCTAAACAGGTGAAAACTATTTTTTAATACAGCTTAGATATGATGAAAAAGATAAGTTCCGTACATTTACAAAAAACTTACTGTAATGAAAATTTTTGTAGCCGGCCTCCCCTATGATTTGGATGATGCAGAATTAGAAGAAATATTTGAAAAATTTGGCACCGTTACCTCCGCCAAAGTAGCCATGGACAAAGAGACTGGAAAGAGCAAAGGATTCGGCTTTGTAGAAATGATGGTTACCTCAGAAGCCAGGGATGCCATTGAAGGATTGAATGATATTTCCCTCGGTAAAAAACCATTGGTTGTTAAAGAAGCAGAAGAACGCACCGGCCCTCCATCAGGTGGCGGCAGGCCAGGCGGCAATAGCAGGCCAGGTGGCTACGACAGGCCAGGCGGTTTTAATAAACCCAACGACCGTTACCGATAATATTATTTACGGATGAATATTTTTGATAAAAGACTTGCCTCGCCAAGTCTTATATCATTTAACCAATGTGTTTTATTTTCTCAGTATTTTTTACAAATAATTTCAGCAGCCTGTTATGAAAAAAATCGATTTTATGCTTTGTATAGCTGCTGTGCTGTTGTTTAATGCCTGCAGTAAATCTAATAACAGGCCTGCGCCGGTGAATTGTGATAATTTAATTACAGATACTACCGGCACGAATGACAACGCAGCAATTTTTGCGGTTACTGCATTTACTCCCAATGGAGATGGTCTCAATGATATGTACAGGATAAATACCCTCGATATTGCTTCCTACACTGTTTCGCTTTATGATGATAACAATAATGTCGTATTTACCGGTACACAGTCAACCCTTGGTTGGGGGCCATCAGTTGCTATAAATGCTTATGCTAAATATTATTACCGGATCCAGGCTACTACCAACAGCAGTCATCAAATCGGATTGTGCGGCAACCTATACCTGCTTAATTGTGTGCCTGCAAATGCTGACAGAACTTTATTCCATTTTGAAGATCAGCTAACACAAAATGGATTTACAGGTGTAACAAGTGAAGCATTTACCACTACCTGCAATTAGCGGATATTCATTTTAGCTCTAAATTATATTTACTTCCCGCTCCAATTCAACGCCAAATTTTTCTTTTACTGATTGTATTATTTTAGTGCTGAGATCATATATTTCTTCGCCGGTTGCATTACCGTAATTTACCAGCACCAATGCCTGCCTGCTGTGGCATCCTGCATCTCCATTGCGGTAGCCTTTCCATCCACACTGTTCTATCAGCCAGCCTGCAGCCAATTTTACCTTTCCATTTTCTAAAACATAACCAACAATTGCAGGATATTTCAATTGCAATTCTTCAAAAAACATTTTATCTACTTCAGGGTTTTTAAAAAAACTGCCGGCATTGCCAATCTCGGCAGGGTTGGGCAATTTGCTGCTCCGGATATGAATGACAGCCTGCGAAATGGCACTGATGCTCAATTCTTTTACATTCATCTTTTCCAGCTCCTGTTCAATAACACCATAAGAAGTATTGTACACTGGTTTTTTATCGAGCCGGTAAGTAACGCTGGTAATGAGGAACTGGTTTTTATATTTTCTTTTGAAGACACTTTCCCGGTAACCAAACACACACTCACTCAAATTAAATACTGCAACTTTCCTGTCTTCTATATTTAAAGCTTCCAGTTCATAAAACACATCTTTAATTTCTACGCCATACGCACCAATATTTTGCATGGGCGAAGCTCCCACATTACCGGGTATGAGTGATAGATTCTCCAGTCCGGCCAAGTTATTTTGTATGCAGTATAAGACCAACTGGTGCCAATTAACGCCTGCTCCTGCCTTGATATACACATACGTTTCATCTTCTTTTATTTTTTCAATTCCACCAATGTCATTTTTTAACACCAGCCCGTTAAAGTTTTTGGTAAACAGGATGTTGCTGCCGCCGCCGAGGATCAAAGTTTGAGGTTTAACGTTTAAGGTGTGAGGTGTGGTCAATTCGAGTAGTTCGCTTGCTTCATCAATATTTTTAAATGCAGCAAACTTGGCAGCCTGCACATCAATGCCGAATGTGTTGTACTTTTTAAGCGAAATATTTTCCTGTATCTGCATTACAAATAATTAATAAAATAAAAATCATCAGTCCTTAACCCGTCAACAACTTTCAACAACCTTACACCTTTCAACAAGTTTCAACTGTCAACTTCTTTAATTCGCATCCACATCTGCAATCATCACCACTGCCTTAAACCGCTTTTCTGCAAGCAGCAAATTAAAATGATTCCGGATCACCTGCTTGTATCGTTGTATCTGTTTCATATCCAATGGCAGTTTTATCAGTAGTTCCATCAGGTACTGGTTCCTGATACGGGCTACAACCGGCGCTGCCGGGCCAACTACAAAATTGCCGAGGTCGGTTTGCAGGGCGACGCCCAATTTTTGCGCCATTGCATCCACCACTTCTTTTACCTTATGCTTCAACGTTATTTGAATGATCCTGCTAAAGGGCGGATAAAAAAACTGCCGCCGGTTTTCCAGTTCAAATTCGTACATTTTTTTGTAATCGTGCTGCTGCACAAACTGCAGCACCGGGTGCTGTACCTGGCTTGTTTGTATCAATACTTTGCCCCGCTCATCTTTTCTGCCTGCCCTTCCACTCACCTGTTCCATCAGTTGAAAAGCCCTTTCATTCACCCTGAAATCGGCAAAGCTTAACAGGCCATCGGCATCTAAAATTCCCACTAAACTCACTTTCTCAAAGTCGAGTCCTTTCACTACCATTTGTGTGCCAACCAATACATCGATGCGTTGCTGTTCAAATAATTTTATCAGGCTGTCGTGCGCATGCTTCCCCCTTACCGAATCCACATCCATCCGGGCAACTTTTAAATTGGGAAATTCAGCCTCGATCATTTCTTCAATTTTTTCTGTGCCAAAATTTTTCTCGATCCAGTTTACAGTTCCGCAGGCCGGGCACTCCACAATTTTTGGATACGTAGTACCACAATAATGACAATGCAGCTTGTTGGAATATTTATGCAGAGTAAGCGTAACATCACAATTTTTACATTGCGGTAAGTAACCACAGGTGCCGCAAATTAAATAGGGTGAATACCCACGCCGGTTTTGAAACAAGATCACCTGCCGGCCATTGGACACCGTTTTCTCTATGGCTTCTTTCAGTTGTGGCGACAACATCACTTTTCCCCGTCCGCCCGGGCCATCCGGGCGGGCTTTTTGCACCACTTTCCGGGTGTCTATCATTTCTATTTCGGGTAAAAAAATACCACCGAACCTTTCATTCAGTTCTACCAAACCATACTTCCCTTTTTGGGTATTAAAATAGGTTTCCACCGATGGAGTGGCGCTGCCCAATAATACGTTGGCCTCAAACAGGGAAGCATAATATACCGCGGCATCCCTTGCATTGTATCGTGGCGCAGGATCTTGTTGCTTAAAGGAGCTGTCATGCTCTTCATCTACAACTATCAGCCCCAAATCTTTAAAGGGCAGGAAGATGGCGCTCCTTGCCCCCAGCACGATCCTTATTTCGCCAGTCTTTATTTTATTCCACAATTCTACCCTTTCATTGTTATTAAATTTGGAATGATAGATAGCGATGTTGCCGCCAAAATGGAGTTGCAGCCTCCTGATCATTTGTGCAGTTAATGCTATTTCCGGCAACAGGTACAGCACCTGTTTGCCTTTGTTATAACAGGCTTCGATCAGCTTGATATAAATCTGTGTTTTACCGCTGCTGGTAACACCATGCAGTAAGCAAATATTTTTTGTAGTAAAACTTTGCTCCACTTCAGCCAACGCTTTTTGCTGTGCGGTGCTGAGGTGAAAATTTGTTTCCATCGATTTCGGCACTGCCTTGATCCTGTCCACACTCCGTTTTTCTATCAGAAGAATTTTTTTATCTGCAAGCCCCTTTAGTTGTGCGGCAGATGCGCCGGATTTTTTCAGGAGTTGTGCCTGGGTCACTTCCCCTTCAGTTTTTACCAGGTGCAGGTAGCTTAGCAGCAGTTCCATTTGTTTGGGCGCCTTGCTCCAGTTGTTCATCAATTCACTTAGGGTGGCTTCATTATCATAGGTGGGATTTAATAAAACAAAATTTTCTTTTTTGCTTTGATAGCGTTCACTCAATGCTTCCCATACAATACACACTTTTTTCCCTATCAGGCTTTTTATCACAGGATACACATGGGAAATATCCAGTATCTGCTGCACCTCATTTAAACTCAGTTGTGCTTTTATTTGCAATGCTTCTGCCACCAGGTATTCATCGTTGGTCAAATCACTAAAATCATCGCCGTACTCTTCGTTGAATAACACAATTGTTTCGCTGCTCAGTTTAAAATGCGCCGGCAATGCAGCCGCCATCACTTCTCCTTCACTGCACATATAATAATTGCTCATCCAGTTCCACAACTGTAATTGTTGAGGGTACAGCACCGGGTCATCATCCAGCACATTTAAGATAGGTTTGGTTTCATAGGGCGGTGCTTCTTTGATGATGGATTTTACAATGCCGGCGTAGCGTTTGGCTTTCCCCAGTATCACTTCCACCCGGCAGCCAATTTTTATTTTTTCTAAAAAATGCTGCGGCACGGCGTAGGTATAAGTTTTGGGTAAAGCCAGCGGCAGGATCACTTCTGCGTAGCCCCCATCTCCTAACGAGGAGAACAGCATCTGCGATTCAGCTTTGAAATGAGGGTCTTGTAATGGCATCTTACTGTAATCATTCATTCCTAATAAATATACATTTTTTTAGTTGCGGGATTTTTAAAATCCCTCTTTAGGGGCCAGGGGCTCTATCCAGCTTGCTTTGTATTGTATCAATTTTTGTTCCATCAGTTTATATACTTTTTCCCTGAGCATCTTTACATCTTTTACTGTTAATCCTTCCACACTTATTTCCTGCAGGTACACAGCCCTTGATCTTCCCGGGGAAAGGGAAAAAATACTTCTATAACTCAGGCGGTCATACGCATCTAAAAACAAAATTGGTTTTATAGGTGTCTGCGTTTCAATCGCCACCCTGAAAGCGCCATCGTAAAATTCTTTCAATGGGCAACCGGTCATATTAAAAGTACCTTCCGGCGCTATCACTACCGAAATGCCCTTATTAATAATCGATTTCAATTGTTTAACACTTCTTGCCCTTTTTTCAACGCTGCTTCGGTCGACCATTACCACCGCCTGTTTATATATAAATCCAAAAAGGGGGATGCCAGCCATTTCAGCTTTTCCCAAAATCCGGAAATGCTGTTTTCGAACCGCCTTCATGATAATGGGTATATCTATATAAGAGATATGGTTGAATACAAAAACATACTGCCTGTTCCGGTCATGTGGCGTTTCGTACCGGTTGATATGATGAATGCCCCAGAACGGCATCACCAGGTCGGCCCAAAGCTGGCAAATCCGGTAAATAAAGTTGCCGCCTTTTACCTTACCAAAAAAGGAGGCTATAATCACCAATGGGAATACTAATATCAATATGGCCGAGAAAAGAAGGAAACCATACACAGAAAAAGCCGCCTGTAAGGGAAAAAGCAAATTTTTCATAACGAAAGGCGAATATAACCACTTTCGTTTTGTTGCCCGAAAACTTTGAAAATCACAGGGTTTATGGGGAAGCAGCGGGAAAAACAGAGCTAAAATGTAATTGCTGCCGGGTTTTACTGAAAAAGCCTATAAAAAAATATACAATTTTACGAGAAATACTTTACCTTCGCCGTCCTAAAATTGGTATATATGTTAGCAGTAGTAAAAATAGCGGGACAGCAATTTAAAGTAAAGGCAGGAGACAGCCTGTATGTGCCCCGTATCGAAGGCAAAAGTGGTGACAAAGTTGAGTTTGCAGAAGTACTGCTGACTGACAATGCCGGAACCATTGCCATTGGCACAGATGTAAAAGCTGTGGTAAAAGCAGAAATACTTAGTGAGCTGGTACAAGGCGATAAAGTAATTGCTTTTAAAATGAAAAGAAGAAAAGGTTTTCGTAAAAAGCATGGTCACCGCACCCACTATACGAAGATCCAGGTAACTGAAATTGCGTAGTTAAGTTGAACGGATTAAAAAGTTAACAGGTTGATCAGTTGCCAAATTATTTTTGAAAACAACAGCTTGTAATTTTTTTCATCCTTATCAGTTAACCAACTTATAAACTTATAAACTTAAAAAGATGGCACATAAAAAAGGTGAAGGCTCGGTAAAAAACGGCCGGGACTCACAAAGCAAAAGATTAGGTGTAAAAATTTTCGGTGGTCAGTCTGCAATTGCAGGTAACATCATCGTTCGTCAAAGAGGTACCGTTTACCATCCTGGAAAAAATGTTGGTCTTGGAAAAGACTTTACCATTTTTGCATTAACAGATGGTGTGGTAGAATTTAAAAAATCCAAAGGAGACAAGAGTATTATTTCTGTAAATGCGGTGGAAGCATTGGCATAAATGAAAATTTTTTTTGGCAGATTAAAAAATGTTTTTATTTTTAAGTATTATTTACTAACCATTTAAATTTTAAAAACATGGCAACTGCAAAAAAAGCTGCAAAGAAAGCTGCTCCTAAAAAAGCCGCTCCAGCAAAAAAAGCTGCTCCAGCTAAAAAAGCTGCTCCAGCTAAAAAAGCTGCTCCAGCTAAAAAAGCCGCTCCTAAAAAAGCTGCTCCGGCTAAGAAAGCTGCAAAGAAAAAGTAATTTTTCAAAGCAAAATTTAATAATTAAGTCCTGGCAAATTGCCGGGACTTTTTGTTTCGTATAATCCCTACCGTTTGATTGCAGGAAGATGATGCCCGGTAGAAAAATCCGTTGGTCAAACACTATCTTTACAATTGATCCTGTATTTTTTATTCCCGGACTGATTTAATTATTTACATTATGGACAACGCCCAGATTGCAGACTGCTTCTCACTCTTAGCCAAACTGACGGATATACATGGCGAGAATAGTTTTAAAGCAAAATCATATTCTTCCGCCGCATTCACCATCGATAAATTGCCAGTTCCGTTATCCAGCACGCCCCGTGAAAAAATATTTTCTATCAAAGGCATTGGAGAATCCACCGGAAAAAAAGTGATTGAATTGCTCGAAACAGGCGAACTGAAAATCTTAAATGACCTCATTGAAAAAACACCAGCAGGCATTTTAGAGATGCTAAGAATAAAAGGTATCGGGCCAAAAAAAATTGCTACGATATGGAAAGAAATGGAAATAGAAACGGTGGGAGAATTATTATATGCTTGCAAAGAAAACCGTTTAAAACTGTATAAAGGCTTCGGGGAAAAAACACAAACGAACGTTATTGAAACAATCGAATATTATTTAAAAAGTAAAGGAAGTTTCCTTTTTGCCCAAATGGAGGTAATTACAGCACCTTTAAAAAGTTTTTTTGAAAAAATATTTTCATCCTCAAAAGTTGAATTTACGGGAGCATATAAAAGGCATTTAGAAATTGTTGATGAACTGGAAATTGTTATCGACGATTCCATCGCTGCTGCCGAAAATAAACTATCTGCGATACCTGATTTTGAACTGCTTGAAAAAAACGAAACCAATTTATTATATAAAACTCAGCTTGGTCCAAAGATCAGGGTACACCCCTGTGATGAAAAAGATTTTATTAAAGCAGTATTTACAAAAGGATGTTCGCCTGAGTTTATCAGTGCATTTCCAGCAGTGGATTATACCACCTGCAAAAACGAAGCTGCTATTTTTTCTGCCGCTCAGGCAAATTTTATTCCTGCATTTTTAAGGGAAACCAGTGAGGTAATAACAAGGGCCAAACAAAGCCCGTTGCCGGAACTAATTCAGCCTTCAGATATTAAAGGCATTATACACAGTCACAGCAACTGGAGTGATGGCCGCGATACAATAGAAGACATGGCAACGGCCGCCATTGCAAAAGGCTTTGAATACCTGGTACTCAGCGATCACAGTAAAAGTGCTTTTTATGCCGGCGGGCTTTATGAAGAAAGAATAAAGGAGCAGCATCATTATATTGATGAACTGAACACGAGGTTGGCGCCCTTTAAAATATTCAAGAGTATTGAAAGCGATATCTTAAATGACGGCAACCTGGATTACAGCGATGCGGTACTCTCCACCTTCGACCTGGTGATAGCATCCGTACACTCCAACCTGAAGATGACAGAAGAAAAAGCCATGGTGCGTTTACTGAATGCCATCCAACATCCTTACACCACTATCCTGGGCCATATGACTGGCAGGCTGTTATTGAGCCGGAAGGGCTACCCTGTTGACCATAAAAAAATAATCGATGCCTGTGTGGCCCACAACGTAGTGATAGAACTGAATGCACACCCCAGCAGGCTGGATATAGACTGGCGGCACATCGGGTATGCCCTTGAAAAAAATGCATTGATCTCCATCGACCCGGACGCACACAGCGTTGAGGGCTTTAATGATGTAAGATATGGTGTACTGGTGGCACAAAAAGCGATGGTAAGCAAAGAACAAAACCTGAGCAGTTTCAGCCTTGCCGAATTTGAATCCTTTATAGCAATAAAAAAAAGCAACCGGAAAATGTAATGCAGCAAATTATAAATTAGGAATGAATGACCTTGAACATTGCCCATTCACCGTTCACCATTGACCATTCACCATTGACCACCACCCACCTGCTTTTCATCACCCTTCAACCAGCGATGCAATCTGTTCCGCTATCTTTTTACTCGATTCTTCCTGTTTGTCTTTTAGCTGGCCATTTTTCGTTTCTTCATCATATTTGTTTTGCAACTGCTGCATATCGTTAATGGCGTTATTATAAACATCCTGCAATTGTTCCCGGTATTGACCGGTGGTAAAACGGGTTTGCTTTAATTTTTTTATAAACAATAAAGTGCTGATATAGCTGATATCAAAATGATGTTGCTCATGCCCGAGAACGTAATTTGTTTTGCCCCTTTCCTTCATCCAAGATAGCTGTTTGTCAAAACTGCACTCCACTTGTATATCCAGTGTAGCTTTCCCGGCCTTACTTCTAAAGCCCGCTTTAAATAAAAAACCGGATGATGTAATGGCCACTGCATCACTGTATGCATCTGGTTTTCCCTCAAAATTATCCAATGCCAATTTTTGATTGGGCGAGTAAACAATATACCTGTTGTCAATGGCTGCGTTACTGTTGTTAAAGACAATATTCGTTTCAATGGTCTGTGCTGTTGCTGCAAGGGTAAATATTGCAGCAAGTACCAATGCAGCAAACGGTTTATACATCATTTGATAAAATAAATGAAAAAATGGATGCCATGTTAACTTAGCAGGAGGGTTTATTAATAGTTTAACAGGCGCCTACGATTCGGTATAATTGAGATCTTTGCCAAAAGTTTCTTCGGTAAACCAGGCGGCAACCATGCTGATGACCATCACGATAGCACCCGTTACCCAGGCTGCAGTGATATAGTCAAGGGAAAATGACTGCAACCCGTTGAACAGCAAAATGATCAACGGCAATGCACCCCTCACCATATTGGGCACGGTGGTGGCGGCAGTAGCCCGGAGGTTGGTACCAAACTGTTCTGCAGCCATTGTTACGAAGATGGCCCAGAAGCCTGTACCAAAGCCCAATGCCGCACAGATCACATACATGCCGGCAGGGCTTCCATTGTACTGGGTAAAGAAAAATACAATCGCTATGATGGTGAAAATATAAAACAGGAACAATGCTTTTTTCCTGCTCCTGAGCCAGTGACTCACAAAGCCCACCAGTACATCTCCAACAGAAATTGCCACATAGGCAAACATGGTTGACTTTTTAGGCAGCACCTCTTCGGAAAAACCAAAGGCTTTTGCAAAATCATTTGAGAAAGCAACGAGCAGGCCGATCACATACCAGGTGGGCAAGCCAATTAATATAGCCAGCAGGTATTTTTTAAACCGCTTCCTGTTATTAAAAAACATAAAAAAATCACCCCTTACAACCTGCAGTTGCTTTACCTGCTGAAACATACCGCTTTCAAAAACAGAGATCCGCAACAGTAACAAACAAAAACCCAGGCCGCCACCAATAAAATAACAGATACGCCAATGAAAATTTTGAGAAATAAAATAAGCCACTACGGCACCTGTTAACCCGATACCAGCCACCAGTGAGGTACTGAGCCCCCTTTTATCTTTATGAATGAGTTCCGACACGAGGGTGATACCTGCACCCAATTCGCCGGCCAGGCCTACACCAGCTATAAACCTAATCAGCGCATACTGATTGGTGGTTTGTACAAAACCATTAAAAATATTCGCCACCGAATACAACACAATCGACCCAAACAACACACTCAGCCGTCCCCTTTTATCTCCCATTATTCCCCAAATGATGCCGCCAACCAGCAGGCCGATCATTTGAATGCTGATAATAAATTCACCTGCTGTTTTTATCATATCACCTTCCAAACCCAGGTCTGTCAGGCTCTCCACTCTTACAATATTAAACAGCAGCAGATCGTAGATGTCAACAAAATAACCAAGGGCAGCCACCAGCACGGTGATGTTAAAAATGGAACTGGATAGTTTTTGCATGAAATAAATTAAGCAGCCGTAGTTGGCTTTTTCTTTCCGAATAATAATTTAATGATTAAGGGAGCTGTAGACAGCAGGATAATACCGATCACAATAACTTCAAGGTGTTCTTTCAAATCAAAGCCGAATTGCGCCAAGATCCATTTTTGCAGGAAATGTCCGGCAACCAGCATACTGAGAACCCAGGCAAAACATCCCACGATGTTGTAAAAAGTAAATTTCTTTTGATCCATCGCCACTATGCCGGCAACAATTGGAGCAAACGTTCGTACAATAGGCAAAAACCTGGCAATAATGATCGCCCCGCCACCATACTTTTCATAAAAATCATGCGCTTCCCGCAGGTATTTCTTTTTAAACAGCAGATTGTCTTTCCAGGTGTACATAGCAGGGCCAACTTTTTTACCAAACCAGTATCCAACACTGTTACCAATAATGCCGGCTACAGAAATAAGCAGCCAGAGTACCGTTAATTGCAGGTACTCATTTTCAATATGAAAGAGCGTTCCAATCAATTCCCTGTTGTAAATGCCGGCAACAAACAACAAACTGTCGCCAGGCAAAAAGAAACCGGCGAATAAACCTGTTTCAGCAAAAATGATAAACAGGATAAGCCATAAGCCCCCGTTGATAATATAGAACATGGGCGTAAGCAGATCTGTCCACGTAAAATTCTTTTTTACTTTAAGGATGTTGTTCTTATTAATCGTGGCAAGCGAAACGGCAGCGGTATCATAACCCTTGTGATCCACCCTGATAAAATCAGCAGCAGATGCATTGATCGTGATCTTACCTTTGTTATCTGTAAGGGTTGTATCGCCGGTTGCAATAACAGTGATCAATGCTTCCTTCACTGCTCCCTCATACTGGTTTTGAATGGTAAACTGCAGGGCTGTTGCCTGTGAAAAACTTTTTCCGGTACAACCGATCAAAAAACAATACAATAAAAATTTCTTCGTCATTATGATGATTTTAAATAGTCTTGCTGAATGTAACCAATACCAGTCTATACGTGCCCGTGTTCCTGTTGATGCGAATGTCCATGACCGTGATCATGTTCATGGCTATGTCCATGCCGTAATTCCCCCTCCCATTTACTTACCACTGCTGTAGCAATACTGTTGCCAACTACATTGGTGGCACTCCGGCCCATATCCAGTAAAGGATCAATCCCCAGCAACAACGCGATACCTGCCTCCGGTATATTAAACGTAGCCAGTGTACCTGCTATCACCACCAGCGATGCCCTTGGCACCCCGGCAATACCTTTGCTGGTAAGCATCAGCACCAGCAGCATCGTAAGTTGAGTTGGCAAAGGTATGTGCATGCCATAACTCTGAGCAATAAAAAGCGAGGCAAAGGTCATGTACATCATACTGCCGTCCAGGTTAAAAGAATAGCCCAGCGGCAATACAAAACTTACAATCTTATCCTTACACCCAAAGCGTTCCAGTTCAAGCATCGTCTTGGGAAAAGCCGCTTCACTGCTGGAAGTGCTAAAGGCAAGCAGTATGGGTTCCCTTATACGTTTGATCAGGTTAAAAACCCGGCTGCGGATAAATAAAAATCCGGCCAGTATCAACACCAGCCAAAGTACCAGCAGGCCAAAATAAAATTCACCGATAAAAATGGAATAGGTTTTCAGGATACCAATGCCCTGTTTGGCAATGATAGCAGTCATAGCCCCAAATACAGCCAGTGGCGCAAATTTCATCACATAGCCGGTCACTTTTAAAATAATATGGGCAATGGCGTCCAGTGCTCTCACCACCGGCTTGGCTATATCCCCAATCGCTGCCGCTGCTACACCAAAGAACAAGGCAAATACAACAATCTGCAGTATTTCATTCTTCGCCATTGCATCCACCACACTGGCCGGAAAAACATGATAAAAGAATTCTCTGATCGTAAGGGCGGCCTTATCGATGCCTGTATTTACAGCACTATCCGGCAACGTTAGCTGCATCGCTTTGCCGGGTTCAAACACATTTACCAGCACCATCCCAAGTAATAAACTTACCAGCGAAGCGCTGATGAACCACAGCAGGGTTTTACCTCCAATTCGGCCAACCGCTTTGATATCTCCTAACTTAGCCACTCCCACTACCAATGTAGTAAACACCAATGGAGCAACGATCATTTTAATCAGCCGTAGAAAAATATCCGCTAATATCGTAAACCATTCCAGCTTTTTATCCCGGGCTTTCAGGTTTTCATTTTTTTCCAGCGAAACAAGGTCTTTTTGTTTCAGTAAATTTTTATAGGCAGCCAGGGCCGTATCTGTTTGTGTTGCCAGCAGGCTGTTAATATTTTTTAATGAATCAGCAAACAATTTGATTGTGGCCTGGGCAGTGGTACCATCTTCTGTAACCAGCAGACTTGCTTCTGCCGTTTTTTTTTGCGCAGCGATATTTTTTTGCTGGGCCAGCAGGTTGTTAAACAGGGTACTGTCTTTTATTTTTTCATACGGCTTCATTTGCAGCAGCAACTGCTTCGACTGCAGTTCTGCATTGAAAATTTTCATGTTCTCGGTACCGGTATAGGTTTTATTAAGGATAAAACCTGTAATAATTCCTAATACCAATGCAATACCAATAAACAGTGTAAGCTTACTCCGCTTTTGAGGTCGATCATGCATAAACTACAATTAGTTTCGCAATATAATATTTAATAGTTGTTATCAGCCCCGGCGGTTAAAAAATGTATGAGCGGAAAGGTTATTAAGATTTATTGCTTATTTTTCCAGTATAATAATTTATCAAAACCAACTTATACTATGAGTTTATTTGTGAGAAAACCAATGGCATCGTTGATGAATGAAGCGGAGGAAACTGGCAGCCATACTTTAAAAAGAACCCTGGGTGCAGGTGGCTTAATTGCATTGGGTATCGGGGCCATCATTGGTGCCGGATTATTTTCTATCACCGGTATGGCGGCAGCAAATCATGCAGGACCCGCTATCACCATCTCGTTTGTGGTTGCCGCTTTCGGTTGTCTGTTTGCGGGCTTGTGTTATGCTGAATTTGCTTCGATGATCCCCGTTGCCGGCAGTGCCTATACTTATTCGTATGCCACCATGGGAGAATTTATTGCCTGGATCATTGGATGGGACCTGGTGCTGGAATATGCGGTGGGTGCCGCAACAGTGGGTATTAGCTGGAGCCGGTACCTCGTTAAATTTTTGGATGGCTTTGGTGTGCATCTCCCCGAAAACCTTACTGTTGGCCCATGGGATGGTGGCATTATCAACCTGCCGGCAGTATTTATTATTGTGCTGATGAGCCTGCTGTTGATGAAAGGCACAAAAGAAAGTGCCACGGTGAACGGGGTTATTGTGGCATTGAAAATTGCCGTGGTACTGGTGTTTATTTTCCTTGGATGGAAATATATTAATAACGAAAATTATCATCCTTATATCCCGGACAACGCCGGAAAATTTGGCGACTTCGGATTTAGCGGAATCATCAGGGCTGCGGCGATTGTGTTCTTTGCATACATTGGATTTGATGCAGTAAGTACCGCAGCACAGGAAGCAAAAAATCCTAAACGGGATATGCCCTGGGGTATATTGGGATCACTTGCCATTTGTACCGTGTTGTATATTTTATTTGCCCATGTAATGACAGGGGTTACCAGCTACACCAGCTTTGCCGGTAAAGATGGCATTGCTCCTGTTGCCATTGCAATCGACCACATGGGAACTGCGGATGCTTCCGGTGCGATCAAACCAGATTATCCCTGGCTGAACCGGGCCATCGTTGTGGCCATTCTTGCTGGCTATGCCTCGGTAATTTTGGTGATGCTAATGGGGCAAAGCCGTGTGTTCTTCAGTATGAGTAAAGATGGTTTGATACCAAGAATTTTTTCTGCGGTGAATCCAACAACACAAACACCTGCTAAAAGCAATTTATTGTTCATGCTTTTTGTTAGTCTTTTTGCCGCATTTGTACCGGCAAGAGTAGTGGGTGAAATGACCAGCATCGGAACGTTGTTTGCCTTTATATTAGTGTGTATTGGCGTGTGGGTGATGCGTAATAAAATGCCGGAATTGCCAAGGGCGTTTAAAACTCCGCTTGTTCCATTGGTACCCATTTTAGGAATCGCTGTTTGTTTATTCATGATGGTGTTCCTTCCAATGGATACCTGGATCCGCCTAATTGTATGGATGCTGATTGGTATGGACATCTACCTCGTATACGGCGCCAAGCACAGTAATTTAGGCAACGGCACCAATAACCGGAAAGGAATGAAGATAGCCCGGCTCACCGGCATAGCGCTTTGTGTACTGTTAATAGTCGTTGGCTTCTTACACCAATACACCGTTGGCTTTGACAGTGACAGGGGATTATTTTATATCTCACTTGCATTTGCTGTTACCCACTTTGGTGTGTATGGCAGAAAACTTGGCAGGGTTGAGAGTGACAATTAACGGCTGTAAATTATCTATTGATAAAAAATCCTCCAGGCTAAAATAACCGGGGGATTTTTTTTTGGTAACCGCCATGTTGCGCATGCGAATTGGCTGCTTGTTGGTAGCGAAAAACAACGCTCTCTTATCTAGAATTTACCGCAGCCGTTATTCAGCGGCACCTGGATGCGGTAAACCCAATTGGTGAGCAGGCTCAGGACAATAACGAAGTGTTGCCATCCACGGCTTAGAACTGTAGCCGAAAGGCGGGCATTTGAAATGCACGGCTACGATATACCTCTTCCCACAAGGTATTATAACTCCTTTTCCAATAGACATTTATAAACGTTTTAAAAATCCACACCTACATTTTTAAATCTGTAAACTAATACATTCGGAGGGTATGCGTTAATGGCAGAAGGAAATTTATCGCTACCAATAACCTACCTGGAATTAAAATTTTTAGTGCTTTATTTCTTAATCACTTTAACAGCTATAAAAATAATTGCAATAAGTAGTAAAGCCCTGTATATGAACTTTTACGCTTTTATTTCTGCTGGGCTAAACTGTTTCATATTTTTAAATTCGGGGGAAAATCACCTTCAATTATGGTATTTTTCTTTTTTTGCTCCTATCCTGCCATCCTACTTTTGAATCAGTATTATTACAGGTTAGTTTTTAACCGGAGATGGTCGGATAGCTCACGACTCTTTTGTATTAACTAAAATAACTGCTGCCGTTTATTAAAATTGTATAACTGTATGATTGATGGAAAAACAAATAACTTCTTGTAATCGTTATTTAATTTAATGAGTAAATCAAAACGATACAAAAAAATAACTTAAATGTCCGGCGTAGTGATTGAATGCAAGTCCGGGCGGTTTGTGGTATATTATGAACACAGGACAGATATAATTGCTACCGGTGAAAATGAAATGGATGCAAAGAAAAATTTAAAGGAAATGTACGAACCTATCATTCAGTTTGAAGCAGAAGAAGATGCTGAAAAAAACTCCCGTAAAGTTGCCTAAAGATTTTAAAACCCGTCATTTTACCCAATTGTTGCAATCTAATTAATGCTATATAAACGTTCATCCTTCCTCAAATGGCTTGCTTATACATACGAATGTGAGATAGAGCCACTCAAAATCATTCCCAAAGTTCTTTTCGTTAAACACATGAATGTGTCAAACAAGATGTTTGTAAATTCCAAAGATTAGATTGACTACGAAGAAATACACTTGCATTGTAATAAATTAGGATTACCCGATTTACCTGGTGATAAATACCTGATCAAATTTTAATAATATTCAAAGAACTTTTATTTTTCGTAGATATTAGTTTTAGATAAATTTGTTTTCTACGACAAAAAATACAAAATTATCAAGAATATTTGCCAGTGGGATTGATCATCACAACAGGGATGAAATTTAGTTATTTATGAAACCGCGGGACTTCCTTTTTAAAACCATTCTTTCAAAGAAAATGTTCAGGAAGCAGGGGAACTTTTAAAAAAACTAACCAACCTCCAATTTTAAAAGGGTTTACCCACAAAAAGGGCTGCCCTAAAAGGACAGCCCTGAACAACCCTGACAAGCAATCATGCGGGATGTTACATTTATACAGTTATTTTGAACCGCTTCGTCCCTTTCCGCCTGCCGTCAAAGCAATAGCAGCTCCGGCAATGGCAGCAATAACGGTGGCAGCAGCCACATCAGCGGCAATCCCCTTTTTGCTCAGCATAAAGGTAGTACCATAAATAAGGCAGTCTACCGATGCACTAACCAGGAAGCCAATGATACCACCGGTTATCAATCCGCCCACCAGGGTATTTGTATTGCTTTTTACAAAAATGTATGCCAGCAATAGCCCCTGCAATCCATTACCAATAATGATAAACAGGAATTCCATTTCCCTTCTGTCGGCACTGTGCCCGATCTTGCCGGTATTGTTACTCATAAAGCCGGCTAACAGGTTGCCATATACCAGCCAGCCCAACAGGAAAAATACAATGCCCCCCACGATGGTGCCAATCAACAGTTTGGTGATGTTCATAATAAATGGTTTAAGGTTTAGAGAAGATTTACTCTACAAGATAATATTTAGTTTTTCATTTCGCAAGTAGCTATTGGTGCTGGTGAACAAAACAATACTGAAGTAATACCATCTTGATTTATTAAGTAGTCCGAAGGACTACGTGTAACTCTTTGATGGTATGATGCCGACCTAAAGCTAGTACAGTTTACATTCGGTATAGCCTGTTGTAAACCAGGTTAAGAGCGGTTAAAAAATAGAAAAGATTCCAGGCCAACTACCTGCGTTTTGCAGGGCAGGCAAAAAAAATGCACCCCCGGGAAAGGAGGTGCAGGTAAGTATTGTAATTGGTTAATTATTGTTTTGTATTGATCGAAGCAGGTTTCAGATTCCACCTTTTTCTTACCACAATAAAGGCAAACAGCAAACCGCCCGCTAAAAAAGCCAGGTTCATGTTGTCGTCAAACGGCACATCGGGGTTTCCTCCGGGATCCCTGTCTAATGTTGCATTGGGCCTGCTCAAATGGGGCGTTCCGGCCGGAGCTGTGGTACGTGGAGTGGTACTACTGAAATTATCGCTGGATCCAATTGCCGAACCGGCACTGTTTTGCCAGGGGCCTTCACCGCCGGGAGCCGTTGATATCTCCAACTGCGGGTCATTGTAACCGCCCTCTTCTTCCTGATCTACCTGGCTAAAAGCCGCTGCAGGAGCCAACATAAAGCCCGCAAACACCAGCACTGCTGTCCTGTTCTTTACAAAATTTACTGATCTGATCAATAACATTTTCATTGAATTCATTTTAATTATTTATTAGTTGGCGCTGTTGATGATCAGTTTCTGAACTTGTTTTGTATTATCAGGCGACATCACTTCTAACTGGTAAACACCACTTATAATGGCCGAAGGTAACACAAAATTTTGAGATGTTGAACCTCCATTATGCTGCACCTGGCTAATGTACAAAACCTGGCCTGCTGTATTGGTAAGCCGGATGCTGTATTTACCTGCCGCCTGGTTAACAAACTGCAGGTTCATTGCGTTACCCCTAACAGGATTTGGTAACACCGTGATGACTGCACCTCCCTTACCCAACACAACTTTTACAATTTCAGTGTATTTGGAAGCACCTGCCCTATCTACGCTTTTTACACGATAATAGTTAGCTCCGGTTACTGCATTTTCATCCAGCCAGTTGTAACTAACCTCGTTGCTGTTGGTATTGCTTGCCACCTGTGTACCAACATTGGTAAAATTACGGCCATCGGTTGATTTCATGATGTCGTAACTGGCAATATTTACCTGGTTGGTCACTTTCCATTCTACTGCAATGTTGTTGTTAACCTGCTGTGCCCTGATAGCCGTGAATGTAACCGGAACAATCACGAGCGGCCTGAACACAATCCGGAAACGGTCTGCAGCTTTGGAAGCGGCATTGGCATCCACTGTAAAGTCGTGGGTGAAAGTGGTTAACAAACTAACCATGGTGCTGGTACCAAGGTATTTATCTTCCAGGTAGGCTGCCAACCCATCAGCACCCAATCCGGCAGGAATAAACTCCAGTTTATATGGCAACTGCTTTAAGCCACCTATCTTATAAAAGAAAGTATCTGCTGCTGTTGGTAACGCCCTTCTTTCTACCACCAGGTCGGTGTTGGCTGTACGCAAGCCGAGGTTCTCTCCAAAGTTGGGGCTTTTCTTTACATCATTTATATCGATCGAATTGGTATTGGCCGCATCCAGCATAATCATATTACCATCCGCAAGATGGGTGATGCCGGTGTTGGTAACGTATAAATTGGTAATAAAACGTACCGGCTCATCCAGTACACCCGATGGCCTGTTTACCACGCTGCTGCCACTAATTTTGGCTGTTTCATTGATATCAATGGTACCATCGGTACCAGTGGCCTGCATAAAGAATGCTGAACCACTTTCTATAAAGTTATGTACACTACCAGAGATACCATAGCTACCATCGCCAGGCGTAACGAGATAATCAGCTCCGCTTTTGGTAAATGTCTGGTAAGCGCCGAAGCCGTAGCTACCTATTAATTTAGGATCCCATAACTCAAAGGCATCTACCATACCGCCACCCAGGCTGATATTACGCATATCGATCCTGGACGCAAATGGATTGCCTACCAGGCCATACTGCCCGGCAACAACATCAGCAATACCGGTTTGATCGCCTGTGTATAAACTACCGGTACTGCGTAAGGTAGTTGAAGTGGTGGCCGGTGCATTGTTCGCAGGACCGTAGAACTGTCCGGCGCTTCTGTCGCCTCTTATAAAAATAAAATAACCCGGGTATGTGCTAATGGGTGTACTATTGGTGTTAGGCAATGCTATTAAATTATCGGTAGCCGGTTGATAATACAATATGGAAGCGCCGCCGGTCCTGTTGTCAAAACCCAACGCCTGCACTGCTGCATAGTTTGCCCCGCTCGATGCAATCATGGTACCATAGCCGGGGTTAGGATTAGTTGTACTGTCTGCCTGGCCTTCCTGCCATGCAGCATTGATCGTTTGTCCGCTGGTTGGTGCTGTTAACAGCCTCCATGCTTTATAAGTGTTTTGAGGAATAAATCTTTCTGCTATTACATTACCGCTGATATAACCGCCGGTTGTACGTCCCTGTGCTACCCTGGCCGTGCCGCTGGCTGTAGATTTAAGTGTTAAGAAACCGCCGGTGGTTAACGTACCCGTACCGGATACTGTTACGGAGCCTTCGCTGCCGCCACCCAGGTCGGTAATATTCAAAGCATTGCCCAAAGTAGCAGTAGCACCAGTATTTAACGTAAGATTTTTAAGATAATTATTGGTGCTGCCGGTGGCAAAGAAAAGGTTTTGCCCCTGTGCTGTACCGCCGATAGTTACATTACTTGTGTTAGAACCCAACAGGTTGCCGCTTGTTCTTGAAGTAGCACCGTTAATAGTTAAAGTATTAGTACCAATAGTAACGTTACCAGCGGTAAGCCCTAAAGCTGTAGTGGTGATATTTCCCAGCATTGTTAAACCACTTGCATTATTAATGGTAAGCCCTGCAAATGTTCTTGCTGAGGCAAACTGTGCTGCTGCACCATTGTACACGATTGTAGAACCACTGTTTAAAGTAATGGTTGGTGTGTTTGTACTTACAATAGTAGAAGTGGCAGAACCAGACAAAGCACCAGTAGCGGTAACATTTGCAGTTTGCAATGTACCGGTTACATTTACGTTACCACCTGTGCCAAAGGTAAATGTTCTTGCTGCAGCTACCAATATAGCACCTGTATTTACATTTAAACTGGCTGTATTGCCCAATATAATATTCGCATCTGGTGTAACTGTACCAAAGGTATTGCTGACAGTAATATTAGTTGGGTTACCAATAGTTAAGCCGGTAAAACCAAAACTCTGGTTGGCAACAGCACTGTTAAATTCATAACTGGCTCCTGCGGTAAAATTCTTTGTAAGATTAGTAATGGAAGATGCTACTCCTCCTGTATTTGCAGTTATCATTGTAGCACCGCTTGCAAGTGTAAAGCCAGTGTTTGCTGCGATAACAGTAGCAGAACCGCCACTAATAACATTGGTACCCATATCAATTGTTGCACCGTTGTTAACTGTAAAGAAAGCATATGGATTAGCCGCTGTTCCTAAAGCAACACCAGTTAACATTTGAAGTGTACTTCCACTATTCACAATATAGTTTGCGTAAATAGATGCAGCACCTGCATAAGTAAATGTTTGTGTACCTGCTTTATTAAATACAATGCCACCAATTAGATTAGTTGAAGAAGCTATATCAAAAGTTCCAGCTCCTGATTTATTTAAGTTACCGCTAATCCTAAACTCATTACCGGTAAAAGTTCCTGATCCCAAATTTACTATGCTGGTTGACGTGCTTGTGGTGGTAAAATCAGTTGTTTGAAAAATACCAATACCACCTGCATTTGCATTACTTACAGATTCTAAATTAATACTGGAACTTCCAGAAGTTGTAGTATTACCAGTTACCGTTACTGTTGTAGAAGCTGTCGCAGTTGCAATGGCAACCAAATTAAATGTACCACCTGTCATATCAAAATTACCAGCGACATTTAAGTTGTTTGCGGTAGCAGTAAGTGTTAATCTAACTGTACCAGCACTTTGGTTATAATTACCAGACAAAGTACTTGTACCATTAAAAGTAAACGTGGAGCTTGATCCAGAGACGATAACATTTGCATAATCTGAACGGCCAGTAATTACCGGACTAGTACCAGCTGAAGTGTATTCAATGGTAGAAGCACTACCTAAAGTTACTGTTGGAGAATTTGTTGAACTTAACGCAGAAGTTGCCGTTCCAGAAAAACCAGCTAACACAGCCGTTCTATATGTTCCATTAATAATAAAGGAGTTACCTGCAGCATTTGTTGATACTAAGAAGGTACCACCAACCATTGTTGAACCAGCATCAACACTGAAACTGTTGCCGCTTACATTGTTTACGGTTAAAGCAGATGCTAAAGTAGTGGTAGTATTGTTAGCAACCTGCACACCAAAGAATTGAAAACTTGCAGCAGCAGTTAAACCAGTAAAGGTTGTTGCTCCGCCGCCTGTAAATACTATTTTACCTTCACCTGAACCTGTATTGGTAACCACGCCTGATGTTTGGTTCCATGCAGTTGTTACCTGGAGATTTGTTGTTGTTCCAGAACCGGTGCTTCTATCATCGAGTGTACCACCATTAATATTAATAGTACCAACGCTGATGGTATTTACCAAACTGCTTGAGCTAGGATTGATTACAAACGTACCTGCCGTTACATTTAATGTAGTAGCTACGTTTTGTGTGGTGGCCGAATAAGGCAATGCAAAAATACCACCTGTACCATTAATGGTTAAAGTATTAAAGCTATTACCACTTACTACAACAGGTAAATTAGCAAATGCAAAACCAGTAGTAGATGTTAGAGCAACTGTACTTCCTGTAACAGTAAATGTATTAGAGCCAGGTGTAAATGTACCCGCTACAGTAACTGTTCCACTGTTAGCTAAGGTTCTTGCTCCTGAAGATGAAGAGGTTAAGTTGTTAAAGTTGGTTGCTGGTATTGTTTGAGCGCCAGAACCATTAAAGTTAACCGTACTACTTGTTGTGGTGATGGTACCAGCCCCTGGAGTGTACGTACCACAAATACCTATTGTTCCAGTGCTAGATAATGTTCTGTTTCCACCAGTTAAATCAAGATTACCGAAATTTAAAGCAGGAATAGTTTGAGCAGCAGCACTAGCTATGTTTACTGTACTGGCACAATCTAATGAAGCAGTAGCAGTGCCTCCATAGGTTATCGTTCCATTTACAATTAATGTAGTTCCCGTTGCCATTGCAAAAGCACCAGTGCCATTTAATATAAAATTATTTACTGTTTTACTACCGCTATTGATACTGGCATTCGTAAAACTCCCGGTTACGTTAATAGTAACATTATCTAAAGCACCTGGTATTCCACTTGGTGTCCAGTTGGCTGCAGTAGCCCAGTCGTTAGAAGTACTACCATTCCAAACATAAGTAATAGCGGTAATTTCTTTTCTACCTGTATATGCATTAGCATTTAAAGGGAAGGTAACATTTGTAATACCCGTTGTTGAAGTAAGAACATTAGATGCTGCTGTACTTGTAGCATCTTCTGCCCAAATACTACCATTCCAGCGGTTGAGTTTGATATTTCCTTCGGTACCATTGATATCTCCTGCAACGTAAGTAAAGGCACTAGTATAGGTATATGTTGTTAAACCGGTAGTAGTAAAACTCCAAAATCTGGTTAAATAATCTGTTTGTGCGCCACTGTTATCATACTGCGGATGCGCTGTTGCAGTAACCCTTGCACCAATTGTTCCCGCTACTGCGTTTGCCGTAAAGGTTAGCGCAACCGGGGAATAATTTGTACCATCACCAATGGGGAAATTGAAACTGGAAGCACCTGTAGCCAAGGTTTTAAAAAATTGTCCCGTACCTGTTGCTCTAATCATTCCACCACCTGTTGGCGTGGTTGTGATATTGTTTGTACTTGTCAATGTCATATTGCTGCTGGCAATGTCAACAGTACCTCCCGATAAAGTTAAAGGTGTTGTACCACCAGAAATAGTGACATCAGTACCAGACCCAATCGTTAATGTTTGCCCACTTCTATCCATCGTTAATGAAGTCAATGTCAATGGAGTAGCTGAAGTGGTTAAAGTTCCTGTAATAGCACCACTACCACTAACGGTAATCGAACCGCCAGTATGCCTTAACTGGCCTGAAGCTCCTAATGATATTGGGCCATTTAATGTTACACCAGCACTTTGGTTAAGCAAACCGTTGGTTAAAGCAAATGTTCCTCCTATCACAAGCGTAGTACCTCCATAAAAAGTTGAACCGGAGCGGTTTAAAGTAAAATTATTCAAAGTTCCACCACCGCTAGCAGCAAATGTACCGGTTGCAGATATGGTACCAGACCCGCCAATAATAAAATTAGAAGTAGTTGTTCCAACTAATTTATTTGCATTTGTATTGGTCAAAATACCATTTACAGTTAAGGTATTACCTGCGCCAATTCCTACCAAACCCAAAGGCGCCGCACCACCTGCAAAAGTTATGGTACCAGTTGTTGTAACTGATGAACTAAGTGTAACAGAAGGTGAGGCTACTGAGCCGCTAAATGTATTTAAAAAATTAAGGTTGTTTACAGTTGCTGGTAATAAAGCACCAGTTGTTTGTGCTACCGAACCATTAAAACCAAAGTTGGTATTGTTATTACCAGCATTGTTTAAACTAATAGTTCCAGAAACTGCAACAGTACCATTAACTCCAGTAGCGTTTGCTGTATTTAAAGTAGAACCATTGGTAGCTCCATTTCCTAATAAACTAAAAGTACCAGTACCATTAATTACAGATGTTGCAGGGGCTGATAAAATTGCGGAAGATGTAGCAGCTACACCAACAGTAAAATTACCTGGCGTATTAATCGTAATCGTAGTACCGGCATTCAAAGTAACACCAGTACCTGTATTGTTTTGAATGGATATGTTTCCGGTAATTGCCCCTGTTTTTCCTGCAGCAACAGTTACGTCTAGTGCATCACCAATTGCCTGTGCAGTTGTTGAGTTGTTAAAAGTATAATTTGCTCCACCACTAAAAGTTCTCGTTGTTGGTTGTATTGCACCATTAGCACCGGTAGAAGCCAATCCTGTAGTTGAACCAATTATCATTGTAGAACCTGACCCTACAGTACATGAACCTGCACCTAATATTCTGGAACCACTGGTACCGTTTTGTGTAAAGGTAGATCCTGAAGCAAAAGTTATAGCACCCGAAGCGGTGGTATATAAATCAGGAGTTGAAGATGGAAATGTGAAAGTTCCATTAATTGTTAATGGAGAATTTAATCCTGTAGGAGTAGAAGAGCCAAAAACAGTAGTACAGGTCCAATTCCCTAAATTTTGTCCACCCGAAGTGAAAACAATTCCAGTACCCGTTCCAGAAATGCCGGGACTAGAAGCATTAGTAGTAATATTTGAAGAAGTTGAACCGGTTATTGTACCTCCACCTGTTGGAGTAGAAATATTACCTGAAAAAGTTACCAAGTTACCACCTGCAGTTGGTAATATTAACGCACCAGCAGTTAATGTTGTCGTACCACTTATTACTAAAGTATTATTAGATATCGTAGTACCAGTTGCAGCAGTTGGATTATTAATTGTTAATGCTGCAATAGTAGCTGGTAATAAAGCACCAGTCGTTTGAGATGTTGTAGCGTTATTAAATGTAAAACTTGTTGATGCTGGTAATGTTTTAGTACCACTCGTTGTTAGTGTTCCATTAATACCTGTGGTATTAGCTGTTGTAAAAGAACCAGAAGCTGTTTGTGTATAATTGCCCGAGCCTGTTACAGCAGCGGTAGCATTGGCAATAAGGTTCAGTGTGGTAATTGCTGCAGGGCCTGAGCCACTTAAATTAACATTTTGGTTAATGGTAAGTGTTCCTGTAAGTGTTCTTGCAGTAATATTATTGGTACCAAAACTAATACCCGTACTTGCACCGTTAGCGTTCACTGTTACGTTTACAGGACCAGTGGTGGAAGGCCATTCCAATGTCTGTACGCCATAAGTACCTGTGTTGTGGTTATATACCAATGTGCTTGAAGCAGGATATACAACTGGATTAGATCCACCAATAAAGCCTCCTGGATTTATCTGCAAATAACCGGCGCTCAATCTACCAGCGGTTGTAATGGTTAATCCAGCATTAACTTGAATGCCCACAGCAGTTGATACAGTAACCACCCCACCCGGGCTCCAGGTAGTAGTACCCAATAAACTTAAAATACTTGTAGTAGGTGAAGTGCCACCAATACTACCAGCAGAAGAACCGCCAATAGTTCCACCTGCAACGATAGAAACCGTATTGGTACCACCCATAAATAGGGTGCCAGCAGCATTAAACTGCAAACAACCGGTGGCGTTGGTATTGGTTAAACTAAGGTTGGTACCTGAAGCTAACGTTAATTGATTAGCAGCGCCAAATAGTAGAAAGTCTAAATTATCAGTACCTGTTTTGGTGTAAGTACCTGCACCCTGAACCAGTAGTGCCCGGCCATTGGTATTGATACCAACACCTGTACCTGCATTGTTATTGGTTAAACCTGCAGCAATTCTTAAATCACCACCCGAAACCGAAGACATTGTTAAAGAAGAACCTGATCCTACAGTAACCAATCCGTTAGCTTGTCTATATGCATTGGAAGAACCAAAGTTAACCGCTGTATTTCCTTGGATGGTAACTGTAGTTGGAATCAACGTTGTGGCATTAGTAGCCCACTCATTATTTGCAGAATAAGTACCCCCTGTATTATAGGTTAACGTATATCCTGCCTGAAAAGTAAGTGGATTAGACATTGATCCTCCACTGTTAATTTGAAGTCCACCGCCATTAAAAAGAGTGGTTGTTCCAGAGCCGCCGGTAAAATCAACAGAACCACCAATAGCGACATTCACAGTATTACCCGTATTACCAATCATCCTAGTTCCAGATCCATTGACAAGCCCAGCACCTAAAAAAGTTAATCCACCTCCAGAAGAAGTTCCAGAATAAATAGGATTGCCACTCGTACTATTTATGGCTATTTGACCTGCAGTTCCACCAGATCCTCTACCACCAACAAATAATGTATTTGCATTACTGACTAGATTAACTCTTGAAGTATTAGACGCACCAACTGTCATTGATCCTGTAAATGAAGAAGACCCACCTAATGTCCATATAATACTAGCTCCTGTTACACTTATATCACCATAATCACCCGAAGTAGTTGTATTTGAAACTATTGTTAAATCAGTAATAGGCGTTGTAACAGTACCTGCAGTTAAGTTTCCTGTTGATCTATATACCCCTAAATTTCTAAGATAACCGCTTAAAGTATTTCCTGTAAAAGTTCCTGTAGCAGAGCCAAAAAAGCCACCGCCACCACCAGAGAAGGAAGCAAAAATAGACAGATAAACTGACGCCGGGTTTCCAAAATCAGATAATGGAACCCTTATTTCCATACCTCCATTAGAAGCATTGCTTACAAATTGAGTATATCCTCTAGCATTGGCACCACCGGTAGACCAGTTGGCAGCACCAGAAGTAGTTACGTTTGTGCTGTAAAAACTTGAACCCTGTCCACTACCTGTGTTTCCATCGGTTCTTATAGCCACTCTATAATCAGCTCTTGTAGGCATTGTTGGTGTTTGATTGTCCCAGGCCAATCCTACAAGTGAACCATTACCAGAGTTTACTGTGTTTCTTGGGTCAGCATCCACATAAAAAGTAAAGTGGTCATTAGTTCCCCATGTACTACCACCCGTTCTAAAAGCACCAAGGTACATAAATGTACCATCGGTAGATGCATAATAAGTAACAGCACCTGTACCGGCCGCCAACGCAGAAATGCCTGGGCCTGTAAAGTCGGTGGTAGCACC
>Ga0209181_10002520_pt1 | contig 29859 bp, 25 predicted proteins | sample MAT05_FD_187208 | JGI IMG/M metagenome (GOLD analysis project Ga0209181, IMG submission 187208) | Freshwater microbial communities from Lake Fryxell liftoff mats and glacier meltwater in Antarctica - MAT-05 (SPAdes) (version 2) | ecosystem: Environmental > Aquatic > Freshwater > Ice > Liftoff... | reverse complement strand
GGGCATCATGACCGGCGCCACGTCCAGGTTGCCTTTCGCGAAATCGCGGTCGTACTGGAACTGCGCGCTGTGCAGCCGGTCGTCCCAGATCACCAACCCCACGGGCTTGCCCCACAGCAGAACGGTCGCATGGGTTACCATGTGCTCTTGGGTTTGGGTGGCACAACATCAGGTGTTTGGGGACTGGCCCGTTTGCGTTGCTTCCTCAGGTACTCCGTTTGGGCTTCTACCAACATGTATGGAGTGGGCTGCGGCACTTCGTGGAAGGCATCGAGCACCTCCAATTTGCCCATAGCCCGCAGCACCTGTACCACCGTTAGCAGTGTAGCAGCACGACCGGCCTCCAGCTTCACAACGGTGGTGCGATCCAGACCGGCACGTTCGGCCACCTTGGCTTGGCTCAGGTTGCGCTCCAGCCGCATGCGGCGCAACTCTTTGCCCAATTGCTCCAATACCTTTTCGTCCTTCAGGACCTTCCAGTTGATGTTGTTCGTAGCCATCGTAATGTGCGTGCTAATTGCCTAGTGATGTTTGCCCGCCACAAGTATACGCATTCCTTTCGAATCTGTTTGCATGAATAGGATGCCAGAAAGCAGCATAACTGGCAATAATGTCTGAATATGATGCCTGTGAGCAATACGTAAGGCGAAGTGTAAGGGTGCTGAGGGGAGGGTTTGGGCGTTCCGGCTCGAAGACTCGCCGTCGGGCCATACGCTGCAACTCCGCGCCCGGATTACCGGGCTTGCGGGGTTTCCGCTGCGGTCCCTAACCCGAAATGCGCAGCCTACATAACCCCACAATCACGGCCGGGACTATGAACATGCGGACAACAGGCCTGATGCCTGCGACCCCAGAACAGCGCAACTCATTGAGTGAGTAGGGGTGGGCCGAAGCCTAGGGCAGTAAGCGCGCTTCGGAACAGTTCAAACAGTGCTCGACCCTTCTGTGTGTCCAAGGAAAGGGCCACTACTATGGTAATGATGGTCGATGCTGCAATCATGATCCAGTCCTTGCGCCCCAATCGGGTACTTGACTCAATTAGGTAGTCGACATGTTCGTTCAGTGTCCTGATCTCCGCGTCTTGTAAGCCCAACTTCGAAATGGTTTCGACGCGGAAGGCGTTCAGCACTCGTTCAATGGAAGCCAATTGCTCCATGTTGAAAGCACTATTGTCCGACATGGATGGTCCGATCGCATCAAGCACTGTCCTATTGAGATCCCAATCTCTCCAGCTATCTGGACTTTCTTGATCGTCGAAGTACTTTTTTGGATGCTCTCGCATCCAGCGAGTGAGGTGCTGCTTCAGTTGTTCGAAGTTCAAGTAGCCATTCACTGGATACCACTTGGTTCCGGCCCAATCAGGCCGGTATTCGGTGGTGCAATATTCGAACTGATCCCAAGAAGAGGTAGCATTTCGTGTTGTGAAACAAAGGGGAGACCCAATAACGCAGATTTCCACGGTAGGTTGATCACCTTCCATCTTATCTTTGAGAGTGAACAACGCAGTGTCATATCCCAGCTCTTGTTCTATGAGTCGATGCAACTCGTTGCGGTAGAACTTTCTCATTGCTTCATCAGTTTTTTACCACTATCGCGCCCCGCTTGAACTAAGGCTTGGCTTGGACCGATGCATTGAGGAATGCCCGTGGATCAACAACGGGAAGAATCGTGCCTTGGAAGAACGTTCCGGCCGTGCGTTCGAGGACAACGCCACGCATAGTGGAATAGGCGATGCCCATGATGGTGGCACCGAGCTGCGCGTTCACCTGTTGGGCCTTGCCGGAACCACTTATGTGTTCCTCCATGTTGGCGATGCTGAAGTGGAAGTACATGTCGTAGTAGCCGCTCAAGCCTAATGCGTTGGACAACTCGTCCTCGCCGATCATATCCACACGGATACGCGCCTGCATGCGCTTCGCATCGAAGTCGAACTGCTGTTCCGAAGTGAAGCTCAGCTTTGTGCTGGCAGGTATTACGGGGTTGGCGATGTACGCTTCCGTGGCGTCGATAGCAGCCTTGGCGATGTTGATCGATTCGATCCGGATCTTGGTCGGGTCGATGGGTTTGAAGACAGCCGTGCTCATGCGGCACAGGCGTTCGTATCCCCTTCGTTCTTGACGGCGACGGTTACCTTAGGTTTGGTCCAACTGCTGCCCGGTGCGTAGTGTGGATCGTTCACCGTGCCGTGTACGGTCCACTGAACGGCAGGCCGCCAACGTGCTGCGGTGCTAGGCGTCAGGATGATGTCCTCGCCTAACGCGACCTCCAACTTCGCGATACTCTTCATCGTGAGGTTGTGCAGTTCGTTCAGCCAACGGCTTACTTCCGCTTCGGTCTTGCCCATGCGAGCAGCGAGTTCCTTTTGGGTCCAGCCCTTCTTTGCGAGAAGGTCCGCGATCTGGTCCTGTATGTCCAAGCTCTTCTTGACGAACTGCCGATTCTCTGTCGGGATGCCCGCCAACGCTTTCGTGATGATGCCGCGCTTACTCATGATCCAAACTCTGTTTCATTGTCAAACTCCAACTCGAACTCATCCACGGACAAGCTGATCTCCCGATCGCGCCCGCTCATGGCCTTGGTAATGGTCTCCGCCAAATACTGCGCATTGGTGAAGTGGGGCTTGACCGATGGGCAGTCTTGCGCCTTCTGTTCCGTCTTGATGCCTCCGTTGAAAAGGACGACCACATGGTCACTGATCCGAAGGCAGTACAGACGGATGTTCTGTTCGTAGTCGATGTCGAGGTATTGCGCGGAAGGCGGAAGGCCATCGGCCTTGCCCTCGTGCCGAAAGAGGTGCTTGAGGGCACCGCTGCGTCGCCCCAAACGTTCTTCCATCCAGAGCATCAAATCGGCCCATTCGTCTTGGATGTTGGTTTGCTGCGAGTGCTTCAGAACGAACGCTTCGAATTCCGTGATCTCCTTGTCCACAAAGCGAACGGAATAGTACGTCACCTTGTCGGTAACGAACTCTTCCAGCTTTTCGAGTGCAAAGATATTCACTTATATGCTAAGTGTCAAAAGTAAGTTACAGTTGCACATGGACACCATACAAGTTCAGACTTCGCGCTTGGCCAGTTCATCCAGGATCCCTTTCGCCGCCACCGGTATCCGCGTCCCAGGCCCGTACACATCAAAACACCCAGCCTGCTTAAGGAAATCATAGTCGTGCGGCGGGATCACGCCACCAGCCACCACTAGGATGTCACCACGGTCGTAGGTCTCGCGCAGTTCCTTGATCACCTCCGGCACCAGAGTCTTGTGACCACCGGCGAGGCTGCTGATGCCCAACACATGCACATCGTTCTCGATGGCTTGCCGCGCTACTTCCTGCGGTGTTTGGAACAGCGGGCCGATGTCCACGTCGAAGCCGATGTCGGCGAAGCTGGTGGCGATCACCTTGGCGCCCCGGTCGTGGCCGTCCTGGCCCATCTTCGCCACGAGGATGCGCGGGCGACGGCCTTCGGCTTTTGCAAATTCATCGGCGAGGCGCATGGCCTCCTTCATCTCGGGATCTTGCATGCTTTCCGCTGAGTAAACACCGCTGATGCTACGGATCGTGGCGCTGTATCGACCGTAGGCTTTTTCGAGGGCATCGCTGATCTCTCCCAGGGTTGCGCGGTGCCTTGCGGCGATCACGGCGAGTTCCAGAAGATTTCCGCGCGCGGGGCCTTCGCTCTTGTCCAATGTCTTATGTCCTATGCCCTGCGCCGGATCCGGCATAGGACTTAAGACATCGGACAGCCCTTCCTTCGCTGCCTTGGTCAACGCCTCCAACGCTTGTTGAACCGCACCCTCATCCCGGCCAGCACGGATCTGCTTCAAACGCGCTACCTGCGACTCCCGCACAGCGCTGTTATCCACCTCCCGCAATTCCATCTTCGTTTCATCTTCCGTCACGAAGGCGTTCACGCCGATGATCTTGTCCTTGCCGGTGTCGATGCGAGCTTGGCGTTTCGCGGCAGCTTCCTCGATGCGCATTTTCGGCAGACCGGTCTCGATGGCTTTACTCATGCCGCCGAGTTCTTCCACCTCCTTGATGCGCGCCCAAGCCTTGTGTACCAGCTCGTGCGTGAGGTTCTCCACGTAGTAGCTGCCGCCGAGCGGGTCGATGAACTTGGTGATGCCGGCGTTCTTTTGCAAATAGAGCTGCGTATCGCGCGCGATCTTGGCGCTGAAGTCTGTGGGCAATGCGATGGCCTCGTCCAATGAGTTGGTGTGGAGCGATTGCGTTCCGCCGAGCACAGCGGCCAATGCTTCCACCGTGGTGCGCGCGATGTTGTTGAACGGATCCTGCGCCGTAAGGCTCCAGCCGCTTGTCTGGCAGTGCGTGCGCAGCGCTAGGCTTTTCGCATCCTTCGCGCCGACCTCCTTCAGCATTTTCGCCCAGAGCAAACGACCCGCGCGCATCTTGGCCACTTCCATGAAAAGGTCCATGCCAATGCCCCAGAAGAAGCTGAGCCGTCCGGCGAACTCGTCCACTTCCATGCCTGCCGCGATGCCCGTGCGCACATACTCGATACCGTCGGCGAGCGTGTAGGCGAGTTCCAGATCCGCAGGCGCACCGGCCTCGTGCATGTGGTAGCCACTGATGCTGATGCTGTTGAACTTGGGCATCTTCTTCGCGCAGTAGCTGAAGATGTCGCCCACGATGCGCATGCTTGGCGCAGGTGGATAGATGTATGTATTGCGCACCATGAACTCCTTCAGGATGTCGTTCTGGATGGTGCCCTGTAACTGGTCTGCGCTCACACCTGACTCTTCCGCAGCCACGATGAAAAAAGCCATGATAGGCAGCACGGCGCCGTTCATGGTCATGCTCACGCTCATCTTGTCCAGCGGAATGCTGTCGAAGAGGATCTTCATGTCCTCCACGCTGCTGATGGCCACACCTGCTTTGCCCACATCACCTTTTACACGCGGGTGGTCGCTGTCGTAGCCGCGGTGCGTTGCCAGATCGAAGGCGACGCTCAAACCCATCTGCCCGGCCGCGAGGTTCTTCCGGTAGAAGGCATTGCTCGCTTCCGCCGTGCTGAAGCCCGCATACTGCCGGATGGTCCATGGACGAATGGCGTACATGCTGGCGTACGGCCCGCGCAGGTAGGGGGGAGCACCGGCCCCGAATTTCAAGTGCTCCAAGTCATTGACGTCGAGCGCGGTGTAAAAGGACTTGAGGGGGATCTCTTCTCTGCTCGGAAGCCCAGCTAGTGGCTGCTGGCTGCCGGCCACAGGCTGATCCGCGCGTTCCTGCGAGGCCAGTGCTTTGGCGAGCGTGTTGGTGAGTTGTTCTACGGTGTATGAGCCACCCAACGGATCCGCCACGCGGTCCAGGAAGCTCTCATCGCGAAGGAGATTGTGGATGTTGCGGACCACCCGGCGGGCGAGCACATCGCCTTCGGGCAGAGCAGGGGTAGGGATAGTGAGCCCATCGCAGCCGCCGGTGATCGCGCTGATGGCTTGCAACGTGGCGCGGATACAATTGTCGTAGGGTGACTTCGGGTCAGTAGGATACTGCGCTGTACACTGGATCCATATGTTGTGCGAACAAGCATGCGTAGGAGAGAAGCTCGCTACAACGGTCGCCCAGCTTTCTCGGAAAGCCCTGATGCGCGCCGCTTCCACGAAGAGGTCATCGCCGAGGTGCAGGTTGAACTGGATGCGCGCAGCGGCATCGTCAATAGTGAAACCGTGCGTGATCAACTGCTGTATGCGTTCACGGCCGCGTTCCAGCCCGTGCAGAGTAGCGGCGACGTCATTTTCAGCGATCTCCACTTCGAACAAGCGCACCAAGGGATAGGGTGCGACTAGGTGCTTCATTTCACCCAGGTCCACTTCCCCGGAAAGGCCAAGGCAAAGGCTAAGTTCTTCGGCGGACACATGTTGCCGTTGTGCATCGTTCAGCAACCAGCGAAGTGCCGCTAGTGTTCCGTTGGCGAGTTGGAGGTCGATAGCGGCAAGGAGCACATCCTTCAACACATTGGGAAGTGCTCGGACATCGCCGCTCACACGCACGGAATCGGCGCTACCCATCAAGCCTTCCAGTGCCCGGTCGTTCGCTTCGTGATCCGCAGCACTCACTGCTATGGTGCTCCGCCACGCATTGCCGGTCCGTCGCGTGCCACGCCGCCAGGCTCCTTGCTGGTCGATTTGTCCCATAGCCATATGGAACGGCCTCAGACGGATGTTATCGCCAATGTTGACCTCCAATGAGGCGGGATCGGCACCCTTTAATTCCTTCATGACCAGCGCTTCCCATGCGGCCATATCCAAGTCTGCGAAGGTGTCGAACAACTTTTCCATGGCACCAAATGTCGGTAGTGCGGGCAACGAATCCACCTGTCGGCTTACGGTCGGTCCGACGATGGTGGCACTGCGAATCAATTTCTGCGTGCCTTCTTTGGACTGGTTCGCCATTTTGAACCGTGTGCCAAAGGATGGACGGATGGATGCACCTTGCTTTTCCGACTGTGCGAATCGTCTGATGGTTCGATTCCTGCCGGCTCGCCGCATGAACCTACTATTCTGCCGGATCAAACCAAGCCATGCGTAACGTGTCTGTACCTTGCATTTCTATTTCTGCACCATTAATGAAGCATATTACTGTTTCGCTGGCGCTTTGCATGGCAGCCGCTGCCCAAGCCCAAACCGCACCCAGCGACAGCCTCTTCAATACCGATCAAGTGACCTCTGTGTATCTCACTTTCGCGGATGCCGATTTCTGGGACCAACTGACCACCCACTACGCGAACGATCTGGGCGAGACCCTCAGTGGCGATGTCACCATCACGGACCAGACAGGGACATACACCCGATACAACGTGGAAGTGGACTTGAAGGGCAACAGCAGCTACGGACATCCCGGTATCAAGAAATCGTTCAAGGTGGACTTCAACGACAACATCTCCGGCCAGAAGTACCATGGCATGACCAAACTCCATTTCAATAATTGCTGGAGTGATCCCACCTTCATGCGAGAGAAGATCTTCTTCGATCATTGCCAAGAGGTAGGCATACTCGCCCCACGTGTGCAATATGCGAACGTGTATATGAACGGTGCATTGTGGGGTTTTTACAACTTGGTGGAGGCTGTGGACAATAATTTCTTGGACCGGCATGTGGACGATAACAATGGGAACCTGTTCAAGGCTGCCGACAATTTCGGCATGGGCAGCGGCGGTGGTGGCGATGCCGAGGCGGATCTGGAATGGTACGGCATGGATCCGGCGAGCTATTACACGCGCTATGATCTGAAGACCAATGAGACGGAGAATGACTGGACCGATCTGATAGAATTGCTGGACCTCTTGAACAACGGCAGCAATGAGGAGTTGGCGACGCAGTTGCCGGCCACCTTTGAATGGCGGCCGTTATTGCGTTCACTGGCGATTGATAATGTGTTCGGCAACATGGATGCCTACATACAAAGCGGGCGCAACTACTACCTCTACCACGACAGCACCACGTTCCTGTGGAACTGGATCCATTGGGATGCCAACATGGCCTTCGGTAGTTATCCGTCCATGGGGCAGAACGCACTCACGTTGTCGCCCACGTATGTGGCGAATAACCGTGCGCTCATGAGCAAGTTGATGACCGTGCCTGCGTTGCGGACCGAATACCTGAACGCATACTGCGGGCTGCTGGACAACTTCACGAACAATTATTTTGATCCTAAGATCGACGCGATCGCTGCACTGATCCGGCCACATGTGGAAGCCGATCCGAACAAGCAGTATACAATAGCCCAGTTCACCAGCAACATCACCAACGATGTACCAGTGAACGGTGGCGGTCCGGGCGGTAACCAGACGCTTCGTGGGTTGAAGTCCTTTATCAACCAACGCAGTTCCAACCTGGCAGGGTCGCTGGATTGCAACGGAGTAGGCCTAGTAGAGAACAGTGTCGAGATGGACATCACCATTGCCCCGAATCCCACACGGGACCGGATCATGATATCCTTACCCAACGGTCGTTCGCTGAAGAACATCGCCCTACACGACGCTATGGGCCGGTCGCTCCAGTTGGTTGCCAATGGTAATGTGGTGGACCTTTCTTCTCTTCCCTCCGGTTTATACACGATTTCCGTGGAGGTAGAGGGCAACTCGTTTCGGAAACAGGTGGCGAAGGAGTAACGGCATAAGGCCGGGTCCGCTGCGGACAATTATCTTGCGGGCCATACCCTAACCCCATGGTCATTTCCAAGAACGCCGTCGTCTCCTTTCATTATACCTTGAACGATGCCGATGGCAAGCTGCTGGACACCAGCGCGGGTCGAGAAGCATTCGCTTACATCCACGGATCGGGTATGATCGTGCCGGGCCTCGAGCGTCAGATGGAAGGCCGCAAGGCCGGTGATTCCCTGTTGGCCGTGGTGCCCGCGTCCGATGGGTATGGCGATCTGGATCCGTCTTTGGTACACAAGGTGCCCGCGGATCGTTTCGGTGGTCAGACCCCGGAGGTGGGCATGCAGTTCCAAGCGGGCAGCGAGGATGGGGGCGAAATGGGCGTGTTCACCGTCATCGGTGTGGAGGATGACATCGTAGCGCTGAACGGCAATCACCCTTTGGCCGGTGTCACCCTGCATTTCAATGTGGACGTGACCGACGTACGTGAAGCCACCGCCGATGAGCTGGCCCATGGCCATGTGCACGGCGCGGGCGGGCACCATCATTGATGCATTTCCGGTCGTTGAACGCCAGCTGCAATGCGGTGGTCGTCGACATGGCCGTTAGCTACTGATCGACCAGCGGCTGTCCGCTACTTTCGCCGATACCCGGGGTACGCTTCGGTACGTGCGCCATGCTCTTCCCCTCGTTTACTTTCCTCGTATTCCTGCCACTGGTCTTCTTGGCCTATTGGTATGTGTTCGGGCGCAACGTGGAATGGCAGAATGCCTTCATACTTGTCGCGAGCTACGTTTTCTACGGTTGGTGGGACTGGCGCTTCCTCGGTCTGTTGGTCCTCAGTTCCATGGGAGATCTTTTCATCGGCCGCGCTATCGAGAACAGTACCGGCCAGCGACAGCGCAAGGCTTGGTTGGTCTTCAGCTTGATGGTCAACTTGGGTATGCTAGGTGTGTTCAAGTACTTCAACTTTTTCATGGACGGCTTGCACGACCTGTTGCTCACCGTCGGTCTACAGCCACATTTGCCAACATTGCGCGTACTGCTGCCTGTGGGCATCAGTTTCTACACGTTCCAATCGCTCAGCTACACCATTGATGTATATCGCGGTCAGCTGAAGGCCACACGGGATCCCATCGCATTCATGGCCTTCGTTAGTTTCTTTCCGCAGCTGGTGGCAGGCCCCATCGAACGTGCCACGCACCTCTTGCCACAGTTCCAAGCGCCGCGCAGCTTCGATATGGCTGCCGCGCGGGATGGCCTTCGCCAAATGCTGTGGGGGTTCTTCAAGAAGATCGTGATCGCCGACTCCTGTTCGCCTATCGTCGACAAGATCTTCTCCGGAGATGTGACCACAACACCCGGCATCACCTTGTTCTTCGGGGCCTTCTTTTTCGCCTTCCAGATCTACGGTGATTTCTCCGGCTATTCCGATATCGCCATCGGCTGCGCGCGCCTGTTCGGGCTCCAGCTGAACCGCAATTTCAACTATCCCTACTTCTCGCGCAGCATCTCCGAGTTCTGGCGGCGCTGGCACATTTCACTCAGCACGTGGTTCCGTGACTATGTGTACATGCCCTTGGGTGGTTGGCGCACGAAGTGGGGGAGGCTGCGCAACATCCTGATCACCTTCACCACAAGCGGTTTCTGGCATGGTGCCAATTGGACCTTCCTCACATGGGGAGCGTTGCACGGTGCGTACTATGTGCCCGAGATCCTGCGCGATGGAAAGGCCCGGCGCGACGATCCCGAACTGCGCGACCTTCCGCGGATCATCATCACTTTCATGCTGGTGTTGGTCGCTTGGGTGTTCTTTCGCTCATCATCCCTGTCTACGGCAGGGGCCTACTTGTATAACATGGTGGGGCACATGGACAGGCACCCCGGTGCGCTCGTCAAATGGATGTATAGGCCCGAAATGGGGTGGATCCTGTTCATGGTCGTCGTGGAATGGATAGCACGGCGTCAACAACATGCGTTGGAGGCGTTGCCTCGGGTGAACGGTGTTCGATGGGCCATCTACCTGTTCCTCGCACTGGTTATTCTGCTTTACGTCGACATGGAAACCGAGCATGGCTTCATCTACTTCCAGTTCTGAACCGGGCCCTATCGGGTTGTTGCTGCGGATCGGGCTCTTCGCCCTGCCCGTGACGGCCATCCTGTTGCTCGCGATGTCCTTCGGTCCCAACGCGTCGCGCGTGGATTATGTGGAAGGTGTGATCGCCAAACACAAGAGACTGGATGCGTTGTCCTCCCCCAAAGTGATGGTGATCGGTGGCAGCAATGCCACGTTCGGTATCGACAGCGAACTGCTGGAAACGGGTTTGTGCAAACCTGCGGTGAACATGAGCATACACGCCAGCCTCGGGTTCCGTTTCATGGTGGACGAGGTCAAAGGGTCCATCGGTGAAGGCGATCTTGTTATCGCCGCACTGGAGCATTCGAGCTATAGCCACCCCGCGAAGGACAACGACCTCCACATACTTCTGGTGGACCGATGGCCCGAAGCCATTCGCTTTACCCCATGGTACACGAGACCCAGGGTAATTATGGGTGTGATGGTCATGCGTGCCCAAGGTGCGTGGAAGATCTTCACCGGTGCTTGGAAGGATGATAGTCAGCACCAAGTGTATAGGGCCAGTGGGTTCAACGAGCGTGGTGATCTCGTGAGCCATCTGGGACTTCCACCGTGGGGTCCTGCAAGACAGCAGTCCGTGGGTTATTCCGAGCCGGTGATCGACGATGCGTTCTGGCCGATCGCAATGGAATTAGCGGATAGTGTTCGGGCGCACCATGCGCAGCTCGTCTTCGTTTGGCCCGTGGTAGCGAACACGAGCTACAGACCTCAGGTCTGCAAGGTGATCGAGGAAGGCTTGGTAGAACATGGGCTCACCATGGTCGGATCGACCGAGGACTACACGATGCCTGATTCGTCCTTCCACGATACGCACTACCACCTTCGGTCCGCAGGGCGGCAATTGCGCACCGCACGATTAGTGCGCGACCTTTGCGCCACGAAAGGGATGGCGTGCTGCGCACCAAAGAAGGATACGCCTTAGCGCTTCGCCGGGACCAGCACGAAGATGTCCTCGTTGTCGCGCTTCATCAGATACTCTTCGCGGGCGAACTTCTCAAGGAGTTCCTTGTCGCTGGAGAGTTGGTGCAACTTGTCCTTGGTACTGCTGATCTCAGCGGTGTAACGTCCCTTGTCCTCCTCCATACGAGCAAGGTCGCGGCTATTCTTGAAAGTGGTCCATGCGTCATTACGGTCAAAGAGGGTGATCCATGCCACCAGCGCTAGAACAGCGATCCCGTAGCGATTGCGCAAACGGTAGGGGATATAGCCCAAGAACTTTTTCACCGGTCCGAAGGTAGACGAGTGCCACGATGGAACGTTGGATCCCGGACCACTGTATTCCACGATCCCGTGTTGGGTTCAAAAGGATCCCCGTTTCCCTAGCTCCACCACCTCAAGGTCTTTGAGTTTCCCGTTCTCGATCCCGAACCGCAGAACCGTCCGCACCGTGTGCCAGCCGTGGCGACCAGCTGCGCCAGGGTTCATGTAGAGGCAATTCAGCTTGGGGTCGAATTGCACCATGCAGATGTGTGAATGTCCGCATATGAAGAGGTCGGGAGCAGAGGTTCGCAGCTCACCGAGGACGTTCGGGTCATAGCGCGGTGGGCGGCCACCGATGTGCGTCATCCACACCCGCACGCCTCCCACTGTGAACCGTTGATGTTCGGGATGGACCAAACGCGTAGCCCCCCCGTCGATATTGCCATAGATCGCCCGGAGCGGTTTCCAACGCGCCAATTCCTCGGTCACTTCCAGTTCGCCTATATCCCCAGCGTGCCAGATCTCATCGCACCCACCGAAATGTTCCTGGACCCGCGGGTCCAGCCAGCCATGGGTGTCGCTAATGAGGCCGATGCGCATGGGGCAAAGGAAAGTTGAAATCAGAGGTGCAAGTGGTTTATGGTCGAAGGCATGGCTCTGGCCAACCTCGTGTTTCGACATTCCATCATCTTCACATTTTCACATTCCGCACTTCTCGCGCCCGGTACCTTTGCACCCTTCCCGCCACCCGGTGCATGGAGATCCTCCCGCGTTACTTCCTTCAGCTTGCCTATGATGGTGCCCCATATCGCGGGTGGCAACGCCAGCTTGCGGCACCCAGCGTGCAGGAGGAGATCGAACGCGCCCTCCGCACCATCCTGCACAGACCCGAACTCTACGTTGTAGGCTGCGGCCGAACTGACACTGGTGTGCATGCCACGGATTACTACCTCCATTTCGACGCGCCTTCTGAGCAGGTCATTGATGAACGCTTGGTATTCAGCTTGAACAGCATGTTGCCCGATAGCATCGCCATAAAGCGTGTGCTCCCGGTAGCCGATGATGCCCACGCACGGTTCAGTGCAACGGAGCGCGGCTACACGTACTTGATCCTGCACCGCAAGGATGCCTTTCTCGCTGATCGCGCGCATGTGTTGCATCCGAAGCTGGATGTCGAGGTGATGAACCAAGCCTGCAAATACCTCATCGGGCACAAGGATTTCTCCAGTTTCTGCAAGGCTGGCAGCGATGTCAAGACCATGCTGTGCGATGTGCGCTTGGCCCAATGGGAAAGTATTCCCAGCGGCTATCGTTTCCGTATCCGCGCGGATCGTTTCCTGCGCAACATGGTGCGTGCGATCGTTGGTACATGCATTCGTATCGGTAGGGGACAAGCCTCTCCGGAAAGCATGGCCGAGGTGATCGCAGCCCTTGACCGCGGTGCCGCTGGGAAGAGCGCACCGGCCCGTGGACTTTACCTTGAACACGTCCTCTATCCCTTCATTCCGGCCGGTTATTCGGAGACTTCGAACGGATGAGCGCCACTGCACCAACAGCCACTACCGCGCCTCCGAAGACGAAGGCCAAGAGCGCGGAAACGGTCCAAGGAAAGGCCTTCGACCGCGAGTTGTTCAAACGTGTATTCGCGTTCGTTGGACCGTATCGCGGGATCTTCCGCTGGGCTGTGTTGCTCACGGTCGTGCTCAGTATCGTTGGGGTCATCCGCCCGATCATGCTCGGTTGGTTGGTGGACGTGGCCGCTTCGGAATACGAAGCTCTTTTCGCTACGGATGCCGATTCCAACTGGAACGCGCGCAGCATCGCTTATACAGCGAACATCGTTTTGAAGACCATAGGTTCCGGCACATGGCCCTTGGTGTGGGCCATCACTATCGTGGTCGTTGTGCTCCTGGTCGTAGAGACGGTCGTGCAGTATTATCAAGCCTATTGGACCAGTTGGTTGGGCCAAGCCGTGACGTTCGACCTGCGTCAGAAATTGTACACCAAGCTGCTCGGCTTCAAGCTGCGGTATTTCGATCGCACACCCATCGGAACACTCGTCACCCGCGCCATTAGCGACATCGAGACCATCGATGACATCTTCTCCCAAGGCCTGCTCATGATCATGGGCGATATCCTGAAGTTGCTCGTGGTGGTGATCGTCATGTTCGTGTACAACTGGAAGCTCGCGTTGCTCAGCATGGTGCCGATCCCGCTCTTGTTGTGGAGCACGAACATCTTCAAGAACAGCATTCAGAAGAGCTTCCAGGATGTGCGCACGCAGGTGGCCCGTTTGAACGCCTTCGTACAAGAGCACATCCAGGGCATGTCCATTGTCCAACTCTTCGGTCGCGAGGATCAGGAGTTCCGGAAATTCCAAGCCATCAACCGCGAACACCGGAAGGCCCATATCCGTGGCGTGCTGGCCTACAGCATCTTCTTCCCGGTAGTGGAGATCCTCAGCGCCGTTTCCCTGTCGTTCTTGGTCTGGTGGGGTGTGCGGGATGTCCTCGCCGGAGAAGCAACACTGGGTGACATCTTCGCATATATCCTGTTCATCAGCATGCTATTCCGTCCGATCCGCCAATTGGCGGATCGTTTCAACGTGCTGCAGATGGGTATGGTTGGCAGCGAGCGGGTCTTCAAAGTGCTCGATACAGAAGCAACGCTCGTTGATACCGGCACGCTTCGAACAACGGAGTTGCGAGGCGATATCACGTTCAAGGGAGTCTGGTTCAGTTACGATGATGAAGCTTCAGTTGGGAAGAAGGACGCGGATCTGGATCATGTGCTGAAGGATATTTCCTTCGAGGCCAAAGCCGGGCAGATGATCGCGCTGGTCGGTGCAACGGGATCAGGAAAGAGTACCACGATCAACATCCTCAGCAGGGCCTACGAATTCCAGAGAGGCGAAGTGTTTTTGGATGGTGTCGACATCCGCTCTTATGCGTTGGCCGAGCTGCGGAAGAGCATCTCGGTCGTGTTACAGGACGTCTTCCTCTTCAGCGACACCGTACACAATAACATCACATTGGGGGATCCGTCCATTTCGAGGGAAGAAGTGATCGAGGCTGCAAAGTCCGTTGGTGCGCACGACTTCATCATGCGCTTACCGGAAGGCTATGACATGGACGTGCGGGAACGTGGCAGCATAATGAGCTTGGGCCAGCGGCAGCTGATCGCATTCATCCGGGCGGCCGTCCACAAACCACGCGTGCTGGTCTTGGACGAAGCCACAAGCAGTGTGGACAGCGTGAGCGAGCACCTGATCCAGCAAGCGACGGAGAACATCACCAAGGGCCGCACCAGCATCGTGATCGCGCACCGGCTGAGCACGATCCAGAAAGCCGACCGGATCCTGGTGCTCGACAAGGGCCGCATCATAGAGCAAGGCGACCACCAGGAGTTGTTGGCCATGAACGGGCCGTACCGCAAGCTTTACGAACTGCAGTTCCGGTAGACCGGGACATTTCAGGCCCGATGCAACGCTGACCGTCCGTCGACCGTCATTTCTGCGATGTCGATCATCTTTGCATCCATGGACCGCTCCGCTCTTTGTCTCGTTTTGTGCCACGCGGTTTCCGTGATGCACGCGCACGATCACCCCGCATCCGCTCCCCAAGTGCAATTTCATCAGAACAAAGGGCAGTGGCCGGAACAGGTGCTTTATCGCGCCAATACACCCGGTGGAGCCGTCTTCGTGGAACGGGATGCCTTCACGCATGTGCTGCGTACAGGTGGGCCGATGGCCACGCACGGGCAGCCCAATGCACTACCTGTGCCGTTGCGGATGCATGCGTACCGGATGCATTTCGAAGGGGCTGGCAAGGCAGTTCACTCCGGTTCCGATGTCCAAGATCACTATGCCAACTATTTCCTGGGGAACGACCGATCGAAATGGGCATCGGGCGTTCAGGTCTTCGGGGGAGTTGAGTTGAGTGAGGTCTATGCCGGGATCGCACTGCACATCGATGGCACCCACGGGATGAAGTACGATTGGGTCGTTGCACCAGGGGCTGATCCGTCACAGATCATCATCCGCTTCGAGGGGCAGGATAAGTTGGTGGCTGAGCATGGCGTGTTGAATATCTCCACCACGGCCGGCGATGTGTTGGAGCAGCGCCCTGTGGCTTGGCAACTGATACATGGCAAAAAGGAACCCGTGGGAGTGGCCTACGCACTGCACGGTGATCGCCTCTCTTACGTTTTCCCCCAAGGCTACGATCCGCGCTATGTCCTCGTTATTGATCCTGTGGTCACGTTCTGTAGTTTCAGCGGAAGCAATGCGGACAATTTCGGGACCACCGCCACCTATGATGAGCAAGGCCACCTTTACGGCGCCGGGACGGTATTCGACATCGGTTACCCCATCACCGTGGGCGTACAGCAGGACGCTTTTGCAGGACCTCTTTCCTCCGGAACAGACATGGGCATTACCAAGTTCTCTCCCGATGGCACCGAGCTGATCTGGAGCACCTACCTCGGCGGAAGCGGCAGCGAGGTACCGCACAGCATGGTCACCGACCAAGCCGGTGAACTGTATGTGCTCGGCAGCACAGAATCCACTGATTTCCCCATTTCCAGCGGGTGCTACGACGCAACTTTCAGTGGCGGTGAGCCACAACCCTTCTCCGGTTCGTACGGCTTCACTTATTTCAACGGGACCGATGCGGTGGTGGCGCACTTCAACGCCGAAGCCACCGATCTGATCGGAGCCACGTATGTGGGCGGTAGCGGGAACGATGGGCTGAACCAGAATTTTCCATTGTTGCGCAACTATGGTGATCCGTTCCGGGGCGAGATCATCATGGACGAACTCGATCGTCCGATCATCGCGACCAGCACCTCTAGTAGCGATCTTTTCACTACACCGGGTGCCACGCAACCCGCGTTCGGAGGAAGCTTGGACGCATACGTGTTCCGCATGGACCCGACCTTGAGCACCATGCTCTGGGCCACCTACTACGGCGGTTCAGAGAATGATAACGGACTGGGCGTGCAGATCTCAAGCAATGGCGAAGTTTACCTCACCGGTGGTACCCAAAGCTCCGATCTCATCATGGCTGGCAGTCCATTCGGCCCCGAGCCTTCCGGTGATGCGGACGGTTATATCGCGCGCTTCTCCGCTTCCGGTGATCAGCTGTTGGGTTCCACTTATTTGGGTACCGAGGCATTCGACCAGAGCTATTTCATCCAACTGGATACCGAGGACAAGGTCTATGTGGTAGGCCAGACCGCAGGCAACTATCCGATCACACCGGGACGCTACGCGAACCCATTCGCCACGCAATTCATCCACAAGTTCACCACGGACCTTTCCGATCAAGAGTGGTCAACGCGGATCGGCGGCGGCGGGTTGGAGAATATCTCGCCTTCGGCTTTTCTGGTCAGCATCTGTGGCCAGATCTATTTCAGCGGCTGGGCGGGCAGCACCAACCCGGCCGGCGGTGGAATATTCCAGAGCAGCACCAACGGCTTGCCCACCACACCGGATGCCTTCCAAGCCACTACGGATGGAAGCGATTTCTACCTGATCGTGCTCGATCAGGATGCAGTGTCCTTGGCCTACGCCACGTTCTTCGGTGGTAGCTCTGCTGAGCACGTTGATGGCGGCACATCGCGGTTCGATAAGGATGGCATCGTGTACCAAGCGGTTTGCGCGGGTTGCTCTGGTTCGTTCCCCACCACTCCCGGTGCATGGAGTAGTACCGATATGGGTCAGAACTGCAACCTTGGCGTGTTCAAGATGAACTTCGAGCAAGGTGTGCAGGCCTTTATCGATGTGGATGCAACGGGTTTGATAGCATGCTTGGAACGGCCCTTCACCTTCCAAGCCAATGGGAACGCCGTGACCTACACGTGGGATCTCGGCGATGGATCACCACAGGAGGTGGGGGTCTCGATCGAGCACCTCTATACCGCGGTCGGGGAATACGAAGTGTTGCTGATCGGTACCGATAACGCTTCGTGCAACTTGAATGACACGGCGAGTGTCCTAGTGACCGTGGTAGAGCCGGCCGCACTCACCGCGCAATTCGAGCCGGTAACGTCAAGTGATTGCAGCGGATATTCGGTCGCGTTGACAAATCTCAGCACAGGCAGCACTCAGTTTATTTGGGATTTCGGTGATAACACCACCGGGACCACGACGACGAACCCCGTTCATCCATACACGTCCGATGGAACGTACGAGATCACCTTGGGTCTTGTCGATCCGGTCTGCCCTGATACCGTCTTCACAGCGATCTCGGTGACCTTCGAGCCTGCGGTATTGATCTATCAACCGGTGACGCCGCTCGCCTTGTGCAATGGAGAAAGCGTTACGGCCGATGCAGGCGGTGGTTATGACAGCTACCTCTGGTCCACCGGAAGTGTGCTGCAGCAGATCCAGGTCACCATGCCCGGCGATTACGGCATTACCGTCACGGAGGGTGTGTGCGAAGGACAAGGGACCATCGTTGTGGAAGAAACGCCGAGCCATGCACCGCTCGCCGATGTCCTCACGTGCAATGAAGCATTCGTCGTCTTGGCACCATCTTTCATCACGCAACAGATCTTGTGGAGCAATGGTGCGCAAACACCATCCATCACGGTCATGCAACAAGGTGTCTATTGGTTCGATGCCATCGATGGACACGGCTGCGCGGTGACGGACACGGTGAACGTCCTGATCGCTCCGGAAGGTGAAGGTGCCGCGATCGTTCCCAACGTCTTCACACCGAACGGAGATGGCAAGAACGACACCTTTCAAGTGATGGGTCTGGCGATAGATCGGTTCAGCATGGAGATCTACGATCGCTGGGGCAAGAAGATGTACGAGACCGTTTCCGCTGCGAAGGGATGGAACGGCGGTTTGGACAATGCCACGGGATCACCGGTACCGGACGGGACCTACTACTACATCGTGGACTTGAAGGATCGTTGCTCGGAAGAGCCGACCACCAACTTCACCGGACACGTAACGCTGTTGCGGTAGATGGTCCTAAAGGCCGAGGTGGATCCCCGTGTAGGAGCCTTTCACCGCGCCGATCCCTTCCGGTGGGCCTTCGTAGATCAGCGAGCCACCGCCATCACCGCCTTCGGGACCCAGGTCGATCACGTGATCGGCGCGCTTGATCACTTCCGGATTGTGTTCGATCACGATCACACTGTGGCCGTTGTCGATGAGCATGTCGAACGCCTTCAGCAACTTGGCGATGTCGTGAAAGTGCAGGCCCGTGGTCGGCTCGTCGAAGATGAAGAGCGTGGGCTTCTCATCCTGGCCTTTCGTAAGGAAACTCGCTAGTTTGATCCGTTGCGCTTCACCACCGGAGAGCGTACTGCTGCTCTGTCCGAGTTTCACATAGCCCAAGCCGGTCTCTTGCAAGGGCAGTAACTTGTTCACCACGCGCTGGCATGGGTTGGAGGTCTTGGCTTGTTCTTGGAAGAACGCGATGGCATCATCCACGGTCATGTCCAGTATCTCGGCCACATCCTTACCGCCCACTTTCACATCCAGGATCTCTTCCTTGAAACGTTTGCCGTGGCAAGCCTCGCAGGTCAGGCTGATATCCGCCATGAACTGCATTTCGATATGCACCTGTCCCTCGCCTTGGCATATCTCGCAACGGCCACCATCCACGTTGAAGCTGAAGAACGCAGGACGGTAACCGCGCACCTTCGCCACATCCACCTCGCTGTATAACTGCCGGATCTCGTCCCACGCCTTTACGTAGGTCACCGGGTTGCTACGAGAGCTGCGACCAATGGGGTTCTGATCTACCATCTCCACGGCTTTGATCCGCTCGATGTCACCTTCCAGTGCGGTGTGTTCCCCCGGCCGTTCGCTGAAGCCTTCGATCTCCCGCTTGATGGCAGGGTAGAGGATGCGTTTCACCAACGTGGTCTTGCCGCTGCCGCTGACGCCTGTAACGACGGTGAGCATGTGCAGCGGGAAAGCCACATCGATGCCTTTCAAATTGTGTTCACGCGCACCGCGCAGGATCAGTTTGTCACGCACGGTTTTGCGGCGCGTCGGCTGCGGGATCGTTTCACGACCGGTGAGGTAGCGTGCTGTGAGGCTATCGCTCTTGATCAGTTCCGAATGCGTTCCGCTGAAGACGACTTCACCACCGTGCGAACCCGCCATCGGGCCCATGTCGATGATGTGGTCCGCTGCGCGCATGACCTCTTCATCATGCTCCACCACGATCACGGTGTTGCCGAGGTCGCGCAGTTTCTTCAAGACCTCGATCAACCGCAGCGTATCGCGTGGATGCAATCCAATGCTCGGCTCGTCAAGGATGTACAGGCTGCCGACCAAACTGCTGCCGAGCGAGGTGGCCAGATCGATGCGCTGTGTTTCGCCGCCGCTCAACGTATTGCTGCGACGCTCCAGCGTGAGATAACCTACGCCGACATCCACCAAGTAGGTCAGCCGGTTGCGGATCTCCTTCAGCAATCGATCGGCAATGCGATGATCGTGGTCGTTCAGCTTCAATGCCTGAAAGAAGACGAGGCAATCCGCGATCGGCATGCGTGCCAATTCGGTAATGTCCTTTCCACCCACTTTCACATAGCGCGCTTCGGGACGAAGGCGTGATCCGTGGCACAACGGGCATGTGGTCTTACCCCGGTATCGGCTGCCGAGCACACGGTATTGGATCTTGTAGCTCTTTTCTTCCACGTATTGGAAGAAGCGATCGATCCCCGCTAAGCCCTTCCCGCCTTTCCAAAGCAGTTGCTGCTGATCCGTTGTCAAGTCGCGGTAGGCGCGGTGGATCGGGAAATCGAATTTGGAGCTATCGCGAATGAAGTGGTCCTTCCATTCGCTCAACTTTTCGCCGCGCCACGGGGCGACGAGATCATCGTACAGGCTCAGACCCTTGTTCGGTAGTACCAGTTCCGCATCGATGCCGATCACGTTGCCGTAGCCCTCGCACTTCGGGCACGCACCAACAGGGTCGTTGAAGCTGAAGAGGTTCGGGCTGGGTTCTTCGAACACGATGCCGTCCAACTCGAACTTATCGCTGAAGCCCATCTGGCGAGGCTTGCCTTTCTTGTCCTCACCCAGCAGGATCAGTTCGCCTTGGCCTTCAAAAAAGCCCGTCTCGGCGCTGTCGGCCGCCCGACTATCGTTCTCGGTATCGCCGGGTGTTACGGTGAGGCGGTCCATCACTAGGAACCAAGTTCCTTTCACCGCTTTCTTCGAGGCCAGCAGTTCTTCGATCCGATGGACCTGCGTGCCGTCGTGAACGCGCGCATAGCCTTGCTGTTGCAGGATGTCGAAGTGCTCCTTCAGGCCGCGGCCGGCGGGCAGATGGAGCGGGGCCAGCATCATCACCGTGGTTCCCTCCGGAAAACTATTGAAACCAGCGACGACGTCCTCGATCGTGTTGCGCTTTACTTCTTCCCCGCTCGAAGGGGAGAGGGTATGCCCGGCGCGTGCGAAGAGCAGTTTCAGGTGATCGTAGACCTCCGTACTTGTCCCCACCGTGCTGCGCGGGTTGCTCGTCATCACCTTTTGCTCGATGGCGATGGCCGGACTGATGCCGATGATGCGGTCCACGTCCGGCTTCTCCAACCGGCCCATGAATTGGCGGGCGTAGCTGCTCAAGCTCTCCACGTAACGGCGCTGACCCTCAGCGTACAACGTATCGAAGGCCAAGCTGCTCTTCCCACTACCGCTCAATCCGGTGATCACCACCAGTTTGCCCCGAGGGATGTCCACGCTGATGTTCTTCAGGTTGTGCACGCGGGCACCCTGCACGCGAATAAGACCGCCGTGTGCAGGGTGCGTGGCAGCATCACGGCCGTTAGCGGCCGTTTTTGCAGGATCGATGGACGTAGGTGCAGGCAAAGGCGGCGCGAATTTAAGCATCGGTAGGTCTGCGAATAGGCAAGGGGCTATCTTTGGGTAGTAGTTCGGAGAAAGAAAATCGCCCTTGGACAATACTTCACCACAAGGCAACGTTTGCACCTCCAACTGCGTCTAAACCTGCGGACCCACGAAGGGCCGTTCCCTCAGAGCACCTAAACCACCCACGCATAGCAAGGACCTCTACCCTATCAGTTTTCGCTCCGAACCACGGACCTAAAAGGGAAGGCCATGCTAACCAAGGTGCTCAACGACCAAGAGCTTGTTCATGCATATCTCAAAGGCAACGAAAAGGCCTTTGAGCTTTTGCTAAATCGCCACAAACGCAAGGTGTGGTCCCACATCTACCTTCTGGTCCGTGACCGGGAGCTGACGGAGGACCTCTTCCAAGAAGCGTTCATCAAAGTGGTGCATACCCTCAAGACCGGGAAGTACAACGAGGAGGGTAAGTTCCTTCCTTGGGTGATGCGCATCGCGCATAACCTGGTGATCGACCACTTCCGGCGCACCAAGAAGATGCCGTTGGTCCGGAGCAATGAAGAGCACGACGTCTTCGCCACCATCGCCCAGCCGGGGAAGAACGTGGAACAGCAGATCGTAAACCTCCAGATCGACGAGGATGTGCGGAAGCTGATCGATCACCTACCACAGGAACAACGGGAGGTGGTGATGATGCGGACCTACTTGAACATGAGTTTCAAAGAGATCAGCGAGCACACCGAGGTGAGCATCAATACTGCGCTTGGCCGTATGCGCTACGCCCTGATCAACATGCGGAAGATGATCAAGCAGCACGAAATGGTGCTGGACCGGGCCTAGGCCGGAGGTAACATACTGATCAACAGGCGGCGGCGGGTCCCTTGCAAGGGGGCTCGCCGCCGTATTTACGGCCGGGTCATGAAATTTTCGCGTCCGGGTGCAATACGGCGGACACGGGTCCCGTTCAAGAACACGATCCCACAAAACGCTCTTGCATGACAAACGCTACACTTCGAAAGTCGACTCGCCGCCCGAATAAGACCATGAAGACCGAACAACTTCCCGGACCGCGCGCTGCCTCGATCCAATTCATCCTGGGTTATTCCAAGGCATTGCGTGTGGTGAATGCCCCATCGGTCGGCCAGATCGATCTGATCTTGAACTGATCCGGATACTCGGAAAAAGGAACGCCCCCTGATGGATTCAGGGGGCGTTCCTAATTTGGACCGTGCTCTTCACAACTCACATCGCCATCTCCCGGAAACCGATCATACGGCCCTTGGAGGGATCCCACACTTTCAGGCGGAAACAGCGGAGTATCTCACGCGGCATCAGGGAGGTGGTCTTAGCGTGCTGAAGCTCCGGAATAGCTCGGTAAACCTCGGGAAGCCGATAGAACGGGATGCGTGCGTTCAGATGGTGGATATGGTGGAAACCGATGTTGCCGGTGAACCAATGCATCACCGGGTTCATCTTCATGTAGCTGCTGCTGCCCAAGGCGGCGTTCACGTAACTCCAGCCGTCCTTCTCGCTGAAGGTGGCGGTTGGGAAGTTGTGCTGTGCATAGAAGAGGTAAGCGCCCAGGCCCAACGCGATCATGGCCGGTGCGATGAAGCCCAACCAGAAGGTGGTCCAGCCGAGGGTGAGCACGATGGTGATACCGATGGCTAAGTGCAGGATCAGCGAGATCAGCGAATCCCAGTGCTTGTCGCGATTGTTCATGAAAGAACGCACACACATGCCGTACATGAACACGAACACGTAGCCGAAGGTGATGGTGAGCGGGTGGCGGATGAACTTGTACAGGAAACGCTCCTTGCTGGTGAAGGTCTTGTACTTCTCCACGGTCACGATCGGGTAAGAGCCGATGCTGCTGGTGTACAGCTTGGAGTTGTGGGTGTGGTGGTGATCATGCGACCGTTTCCAGATGCTGGTGGGCGCCAGGATGAAGAGGCCCCAAAGCGTCATCACCGCATCCGCGAACTTGGAATTTTGCAGGATCGCCTTGTGCTGGTGGTCGTGATAGATGATGAACATCCGTGCGATGGTGAGCCCTGCGAACACGCTACAGATGGATTTCAGCCACAGCGGGGAGCGTGGAATGAAGATGCCCGAGAAGAAACCGGCCAGCACAGCCCCCGTGGAAAACAGGTGCCACCAGCTCTTCCACCGCACCTCTTTTGCATAAGGCTTGGTAGCAAGGATGAGTTCTTTTTCGTTGTTCACGTTCATGTAACACTAGTAGGGCCTCCGATGTTTCCAGCGGCGGTGTGTCCAGAGCCAAAGGTCGGTATAGTTCCGGATATCTCGTTCCAAACGTTTGGTGTGGACCTCGGTTATCTCCCCCTCGTATGTCGTAGCTGGATCCTCTACCAACGTCTCTACCGCCATGCGATAGTAACCACGGCGTGGTCGTGTGATACTGATATATATCACCGGATACCCCAATTTTCGCGATAGTGCTTCGGTTCCTTGGAAGATCGGCGTATCCTGGTTGAGGAATGTCATCCAATAGGCGCGTTCCGGTGCTGGCGTCTGATCAGCGATGAAAGCGGTGGCCGTGTTCAGGTGCCGGTCGCGCAGCATGGCTTTGCTGGTCTCCCGCATCGTGTACAACTTGGTGCCATGTCGGGTGCGCATGCGGTACATCAGCCCATCGAACCCTTTGTTCTGGAGCGGATGGTAGATCACATACAACTGCGGGATGCCCGGTTCAGCGCTGTACCGCGCCCCGGCCAGTTCCCAGTTGCCGAAATGTCCCAGCACGATAATGATACTTTGCTTCCGTTCGGCATAGCCGCGCAGGATATCCACGCCAGCGAACTCCACCCGTTCTCTAACAGCGGCCGGGGAAAGCGTCAAGGTCTTCACTGTTTCCAATACCAGATCACAGAACCACTGATGGAACCGGCGCGCGATCTCCCTGATCTCCGCCTCGCTCTTTTCCGGGAAGCTGTTCCGCAGGTTGGTGAGGACCAGTTTGCGACGATAGCCGATCACCGTGAACAGCACGAAGCGGAGTCCGTTGCTCAAGAGATAAAGCAGCGGAAAGGGCAGGAGCGCGATCCCGTAGAGAAAAGGCAGTGCGAGGTAGTAGCCGATGGCGCCCATGCTTCGTCCGCCACAACTTCAGGGGAAGCGGAAGGGCGCAAAGTTCACTCGAAAAGCGACTTCCGCCCGATCACTGAGCAGATGGGACATTTCCGGGGATCGTGCCCTTTCGCCGGGCAATATTCCCTTCCATAGAAGATGATGCGCAAGTGCAGCACGTTCCATGTTTCCTCTAGGAAGAGCTTCTTCAGATCGGCTTCGGTGTGCTCCACGCTTTTACCCGTGCTCAAGGTCCAACGGTAAGCGAGGCGATGGATGTGCGTGTCCACCGGGAATGCCGGAAACCCGAACGCTTGCGACATGACCACGCTTGCGGTCTTGTGCCCAACGCTTGGCAAGGCTTCCAACGCTGCGAAGGTCTGCGGGACCTTGCCGCGGTGATGGTCCAGAATGATCCGCGAAAGTCCATGGATGCCCTTGCTCTTCATCGGTGATAAGCCGCACGGACGAATGGTGTCTTGTATCTCCGTCACGCTCAGCTTCACCATCTGCTGGGGCGTGCGCGCCTTGGCGAATAGCAGTGGTGTGATCTCGTTCACCTTCTTATCCGTGCATTGTGCGCTCAGGACCACAGCGACGAGCAGCGTGTAGGGATCCTCGTGATCGAGGGGGATGGGCGTGTGCGGGTAGAGCTCGGCGAGCTTGGTGGAGACGAAGACGGCTTTGTCCAACCTCTTCATCTGCACGATCCGTTCATGCGTCGATGCCCACGATGCGGGTGTTTGCTCACGCGGTGATCTTGTCCTTTTTCTTCCGCCCGCGCTTCTTCACCGGCGGCACTGCGATCGGAGTTCCGACCGCCAATGCCTCCAGCAGGCTTTGCGCATCCATGCCGCTCTGCAAGCCATGCAGGAAGTTCAGCAGCAGGTCCGAGCCTTTCAGCTTGTTCGTCTTCAAATGCGCCGCCACATCGTTCACCACCTTCATGGGCGTTTGCTTGCCTTTCAGCACCCCTTCGGTGATGCGCTTGTTCTTGCGCTTGCCGCTCTTGTACAGTTGCTCCACCTTATCCGTGGCTTTGTTCAGGGCCTTCAGCAGCTTGGCTGGCTCCGGGAACTCCTTGGCAAACTTCACCGCCGTGCTCGCTTTGATGCGGTCGGCCTTGATCAATTCCTGCACCTCGGGAGGCAGCGCCAGCACGCTCAGCAGCAGCGTGAACTTCACCTTGCCGAAGAAGTCTTCGAGGTTCTTCACGTCCTCGCCCGCGTCCAGCAGGTGCTTTACTTGGGTGGCCACGTCCACCTCGTTCATCACGTCGTGGAAGTTGTTCTCTATGATCGGCAGCATCAGCCGCCCCTTGTCATCGCCTTTGTAGATGCGCACCGGCACCCGCTCCAGGTCCACCCCGTTCAAGTTGGCCAGGGCTGTAAGGGCCTTGTCCTCCCGCAGTTGGGCCAGGGCCGCCAATCGCGTGTAGCCCGCTTGCAAATGATACGCCTCTCCCTTCTTGTCCGCGATCAGCGGCACTAGGATGCCGTACATCGCGATGCTTCGCGCGTACTCGTTGATCCGCTCCTTGCTCGGCCTGATCGTCCGGGCGTTCGTGCCCAGCATGATGTCCGCCACCGCCACCCACTCGATGCTCTCTTTTTGTGCGCTCATGGGGGCGAAGGTGGCAAACGTTGACCATCGCACGGCACGTTTAACAGGTCTGTTGATAAATTATGTTCTTAATTGGGCGAGTTCCTGGCTCCAGCTTCAGGCAAGTAGGAGAGGACGGGGGAAGTGGCGAGGCTCAGGACCCTACCACTTCAACTGCTTGGTCATTCATAGTTGAACGACGTGTCGTTGCTTTTGAGCGACATGACGGTCAACGGTTTGGGGCTTGTAGCAGTAGGGGATTAGATGCACTACTGTTCAAGGTATCACTGCATATGTGAATTACTAAAAATTATATCCGAAATGCAGCCCTGGTTCAGGCGTCCATTTTGGCCACTTGTCATCTTTTTGTTTAAAACCATCAGGCATTTCAGTGTGATAAGGACGGCCAGCAATACCAAGTGATGGTTCAAAAAATAACCTATCCTTAAAGAGTTTAATGTGATAGCCAACTCGATAAGTGTTGAATATCATGAAACCATCCCCCACGTTATCACCGGTTTCATTCACATATTTTTGCAACATAGGCATTACGTGTACTGCTGCATAAAAACCTTTCCAAAAATACCTTTGATAAGCAACACCGATACCAAAATCTCTTATATAACCAGGAAATTTCTCTTCGGGTGTCCCGTAAACCTTATTATAAATAGGGTTAATACCAAGTGGCCAAGCAGATTTCCAGGTTATTAGTTCAAGGGAAATTACATCCCTTCCTGTAATGCGATAACCTAAATTAAGTTGAGCGAAGTTGGGGGCGTTTACGGAAGCAAAATTACCTAACAAAAATAAGGTACTACCAACGAACCACCGTTTGTAAGTGCTGTCAGTTTTAGCATATTGTGCATTCATCTTGAAACTGCTCGTTAAAACTAAAACAAGTCCAATCCATAAAATTTTCTTGTTCATACCTTTTCTTTTATTCTTAAACGATAATGCAAATGTAGATTGGCGAGATGCCATAACTCCTTGACTTAAGTCAAGAAATAAGACTCACACATTGATCAGAACATTTTCCCGAATAAAAGAGGGGATACATCAAGATGTACTCCTTTGTAGTAACCGTTTCCGGATGCGGCTCAATGATTCCGGTTTCATCCCCAAATAACTCGCTAATTGATGCAGTGGCACACGTTGAATAAGGTCTGGCCTTTTTTGTAGTAAATTTAAATATCGCTGTTCAGGGGAAGAAGTTTTAAACTCGTCAAAATTGATTTGCTGTTTGGCTAAAAGTTCTTCCGATAAAACTCTGCAAAGGGATTCAAATTTTGGGAATTCACTAAAAATCTCGACTTCAATTTCAGGATTTGAAACGGTAACTATCGAGTCTTCCACACAAGATATGTAGTATTGGGAAGGAGCTTTATTGATAACACAATGTGGCGTCATATCTTCCATTTCTGTGTAGAAAGCGGTTGTTTTTTCTTCTCCGTCTATTATGTAAAATATCCGAATGCAACCTTTTAGAACAAAATATACTTCATTACATTGTTCTCCTTCTTTTAAAAGAGTTGTACCTTTTCTAATCGAACGGAATATACCTAAAGAAACGATAGCATTCTTCTCTTCTTCAGTCAGTTCCACGTATTTTGATATAAATTCAAAAAGCAATTCGTGCATTTTTTGTATGTTTTTTTGGTTCTGTGTTACACTTGCCACCAACGTTAAGGCTATGTGCAGCGCTCTTGGTGCGTGGGCCTTGTTGCGAAGCCGGGCGTTGCGTGTAGCCGTTGTTAGGTGCGTTATATTTTTGATTATTGTTCCGACGACTATCAACGCGTTGAATATGGCCAAGTAGAATCAGAAATTCGCCATGTAGTCGGTTTGGCACGGTGGGCGGTACTGGTTCTCAAGGCAAGGCTCACATTGAATGCCAGAGAGGTCATAGAGTTGCTTCAATGACAGAAACAGATTTTCAATCACCCAAATGATTTCAATCATCCACCTATTTGAAATCTCTGAATATTTCATTTCTGAATGGCTGCCAACGGTTTGCGGCTTGGCGAAGGTGGCGATTTTTACCACAAATGTTGATGCGGAGAACCATTGTTTGATTAACCACAAATGTGTCTGCGGAGCACTAAACCGCCACTTTTGCCAAACCGCTGTTAGCGGTTCGTTGTTTTCTATGTCCCTGTGAATTTTCATTTTGAAATAACTGATTCACAATTTTCCCTTTAAATTATATTGACTTTTAGACTATTTAGCATCGTAAATTGTCAATGTGAGTAACAATTTTCAAAATCGATGTTGACAATAATTTATGCAAATTTCATTATCAATCTCTATATTGTTCCTTATTCTTGTTCAGTTGTTTTTTGATTTCTTATTCCTTAACCACTTTCTTTATTGTAACTTCTTTTTCATTACTTACTTTTATAAGGTAAATACCTTTGGGAACAGCTGACAAGTCTATGGTTTCGAAAGTGTCAGCATTATTAATGGAATAATAAATCTTTCCTAGTATATCTGTTAACGAGAGTTTTTTACCCTTTACGTTTGAAATAATTATTAAATTATTTGTTGGATTAGGAAACACTGAAATTTGTTTTTCAATTGATTTTTCTAAAAATGATGTAGAAACGCTACCGTCAAAAGCCAAGTCATCTGCTGAAATTGAATTCCCTGCTACTTCAAATCCAATTGCTCCGCTTGATTGAATAACTATTTGGGCTGAATCAGGATAATTGAACACAGTTGAGTAACTAATTGGTATGCTAAAATTCGTCCATGTTGTATTGATACTATCTGCAGGAGTATTTAATATTGCTTGCCCAACTAATATTCTTTGCATGGCAACAGAATCCCACTTTGTTAGTGACAATAAAATTACTGCCGAATCTGAAATTGCGTTTTGATATTGAATCTTACCAGTAAGAAACAGGGGTCTTTGATTGAAACTAAAAGCCGGATAGCCCCAACTATTTAATGTGGCAAACTGATTTTGCTGAGTGGAATTTGATATGGCTAGCCCCCCAATTATACTTGTTCCGAACACCTTTGTAGTTACTTTAATATAAGATGAACCAACAGCCCCAGGTGTACCTTGTTCTGCAGTTAGCACACCAAAAGCACCAATAGTGGAATTATATGAAACCCAATAATCTGGTGTATCATAGCTGCCTTGATTGCTCCAGTTTTCAAAACCTGCATTAGGAATAGTTTGTGCATTTATAGTTTTACAAAAAAGTACAAAAAATAATAAATAAAATATTTTCATAATTAAAACAGGTATTAATTAAGGTTATTGTTTATTGAAATGATTACTCAAATATTATGCCAAGTATTTTTGATATTTCAATGTTGTTTGTATTTCATGTTGCTATTTTAATCCACTTTAAATATTATTCTGATTTTTCAACTTCAAAGTTCGTGGGCGGCTCTTTACAATGACTGCTAACGTTCAGGCTAAACGACGTGAGAAGCGTGAGACTTGTGCGAGGGGCATGGCGTTTAGCTTTTGTTGTACCACGGCGCATCTTCATTCAGCCTCGTATGGCACCAATGCAGTCGGATTGGTGTCCGTGTATGCAGCCTCAGAAACCGGCCTGTATTTAACCGTGCTGTCAGATGAATGAACGGAAGAAACTGTCTGAGGAGTTTGACTACTCTGGTCTGGTGTAGTTAGTGCGGATGTTGGTTGTGCTTGGCTTACCTCCAGCAATTCTATGCGCTTTTGCAGGGAGTTGGTTCTTATAAGTTGACACGTGCCAAGTGCCGTGGATAATATGGCTGATGGTATCGCTACATAGGCAAGGGCTATTGTCCACGTCTTGTAACCGGCATCTCGCCCTTCCCGTAAGTGCCACTTCTCGGCAATAGCACCAATGCCATGACTATTACAGAAATACATACAT
>Ga0209181_10002519_pt1 | contig 29860 bp, 36 predicted proteins | sample MAT05_FD_187208 | JGI IMG/M metagenome (GOLD analysis project Ga0209181, IMG submission 187208) | Freshwater microbial communities from Lake Fryxell liftoff mats and glacier meltwater in Antarctica - MAT-05 (SPAdes) (version 2) | ecosystem: Environmental > Aquatic > Freshwater > Ice > Liftoff... | reverse complement strand
TGGAGCAGGTGCCGGCGGTGGAGCAGGTGCCGGCGGTGGAGCAGGTGCCGGCGGTGGAGCAGGTGCCGGCGGTGGAGCAGGTGCCGGCGGTGGAGCAGGCGGGCTCCCCGCCTGCACAGCAACCTTCGCCGGTGGATGCAACACCCCGGCGACGTTCACGGATCTCACCGCAGGTGGAGCCTCCGTCACGTTCGACTTCGCCTCGACGTTCGGATCCCCGAAGTGCATCAAGGTGAAGACGAACCAGGCCGTCACCTTCAGCAACGTGTCCGGGTTTCATCCGATCGCGCCTCAACTCTGTGGCCCGGTGAATGTGTTTCCCACCCAGGTAACCTCCAGCGTCCCACCCGTGGTCCGCACCTTCGCCACTGCAGGCAACTACGGCATCTATTGCTCCACGCACGACTCGGGAGATGGCACCCAAATGGGGCTCCAGATTCAAGTCGTGCCGTAGTCGAAGGAAGCGCTCCGCAACCCACGAGATGGGTGTGGAGTAGGTTCCGGGGGTGAGCCGACACCCCGGAACAGCCGTCATCGCCTGGTTGGTCGTCGCTTCCGCATTTGCCGCCGAGCCGGCCAAGCGTCAGTGGGTCGAACGCGAGGGCGCGATCGTCGACTCGCTGGCGTTCCGTGAGAAGGTCTCAGCGGCGCTGGCCGCGGCTGCCACGAACCACCTCGGAGCAGGCCAGCCCCTCGAGGCAAGCGTCGCGGCTGAGGCCTGTCTGCTCATCGATCGCTACCGCTGCTCGTGCATTCGCGACGCGGGGCTGGCGCGGGGGACGCTGAAGAGCGTCGACGCCAAGACGCGAAAGGCGGTGCAGCAGAACGCGTACAGCTACCTGATGGAGTACGTGTCGTGCGACGAGACCGCTGCCGACGCTCCGAAGATCTTCGCGCTTGCGCAGAAGTGGGGCGGCCAGTCGCACGATCCCGCTCCGATTCCGCCTGCGGTGATGAACTCGAAGGCGACGAAGATCTTGCTGGATGAGGGCAACTCTCTCTTCACCGAGTTGGCTCCGCTGCCTGCCAAGCGCCGCTTCGAGCTGTGCGCGGTGCGCGAGCCGGTGTCTTGCGAGTGTCCGAAACGGGCGGGTGACACCTGGCTCAAGCTCGGGGATCGCGAACGGGCGATCATCTGGTGGTCGCGGTATCTCGATTGCGCACCGAACGCAGCGGATCAAGCGCAGACGCGCAACGAGATTGCCGCCGCGAGCAACTTCCTCGCCGAGCAGCCGATTTGGGATGGCGTCTTCACCTTCCCCCAAAACAGGAACGGCGCGGGCCCGGCGCTCGCGAAGCCGCTGCTGGCCAGGGCCCGAAAGGAAGTGCGAGAGAAACGGCTCGACGACGCGCTCACCTCGTACACCCTCTGCGGGCTGATGGACCCCAGCCTCTGGGAGTGTGGCTTCGAGCTTTCGGGCACGCTCGAAAAGCTCGGTCGCACCGAGGACGCGAGCACGGTGAGGCAGCTGCTGCTCGAGGAGCTGCCCGCGAAGGACAAGCGGCGCGCCTTGCTCGCTCGCTGAAGGCTTTGAGCCTCGAAGGCACGGTCGAAGGTGGCCGACCGTGCCGTCGGAGGGGGGCCTACTTCTCTTTGCCTTCGTACTTGAACGACACCTTCAGCTTGGTGCGGAAGACCGCCGCCTTGCCTTCCTCGAGCTGCATGTCGAGCTGAACGACCTCGGCGATGCGCAGATCGCGAATCGACTTCGCCGCGCGCTTCACGGCCGCCGACGCTGCCTTCTCCCACGACTCGGTGCTCGTCCCGACCAGCTCGATGACCTTGTAGACGCTCTCAGCCATTTGCTTCTCCTTGTGACGGTGAGCGGCACGGTCTAGCCCACCTCACGGTGGTTGGGGCATTGAGGCTGCGCCCTCACCCATCGCTGAACGCCGCGCCTCGCCCGGCGCGGAGCTCGACCAGGGCGGCCTCGAGCACGGCGCTTCGATCGACGCCGCAGATCACCAGCGGCCGCCCCTCGAAGCACCGCTGCACGAACGCCTCTTCGACCAGCGTCGCCTGCTGCTCGCAGTTGAGCTGGTGCCACGCCCTGCCCTCTGCGAGCCCCTTCGCCAGCTGGTACCCGTCGCCTAACAGCTGCGCGTGAAGCGAGTCGGCGATGTACGCGTGCCCGCCGTGCTGGTGCTGCCAGACGTGACAGAGCTCGTGCACCAGCACCTCGTCGCCCAGCGGCAGGAACTCGGGCGGAAGGTAGAGCGTGTTCTGGATCACGAACGCGCGCCGGCTCACCCCCAGCAGCCCGCGCACCGGCGCCCGCACCCGCACCGCGCCGTAGTCGATCGAAGCCCGGTAGATTGGCCCGAGCCGAACGATCTCTGCCGGGCTCAGCAGCCGTTCTGGCGCCCGGTTGCCCGCCGCGACCACCCGCACCGCTGCGCCTGCGATGAAGCCAATCGGGTTCTTCCAGCTGCTCACTGCGGCAGGATCTCGCGAATCCTCTTCTCGAACCACGCCTTCTCTTTCGGCCCGCTCGCCACCGCGTTCAGGATCCCGTCCGCGCGAATGAACACCGTCGACGGAACCTGGTTCACCCCGAACGGGCCCAGCGACTCTGACTTCGCGACGGCGACCTTCGCCCCGATGTCGTACCGGTGCGCGGCGCTGGTCACCAGCTGCACGTCAGGCTCGAGCGAGATGGCGAGAAAGCCCACGCCCTTCGGCTCGTATTCCTGCCTCAGCGCTTCGAGCTCGGGAAACTCCCGAGCGCAGGTGCCTCAACCAGGCACCCACAGGTTCACCACCCACGGCTTGCCCTTGAACCAATCGCGATCGATGTGCTCGCCCGTCAGCGTCTCCGCTTCGAAGTGCTCGGGGATTCCACGCCGCGGCCGCTCGACGTACTCGCAGCCCGCCAGCACCACCCAGAGGATCGTCAGCCACTTCATGGCTGGCACTCCACCTTGTTCAGCGTCGGCTTCACGCCCACCTCTTCGCTGGCGGTGAAGTACCCACGCCCGTCGGCTCGCCACGCCACCGCCTCGCCCTGCTGTTCGGCGCTCACCGGCACCCCCGTCGCCTTCGCGCTGAAGATCTTCTCGAACGGAGCGCCTTCCGGCAGCTTCAATTCCACCAGCCGGTTGTACATGCGCAGCAGCAGCGACGTGCCGTCGGGGCTCAGCGCGCCACCAGTGAGCGAGTTGTCCTTCGGCTCTGGCACCGCCAGCGTCGCCACCTTGATCAGCACCGCCGTCTTCGTCGCGTCCATCGGCATTGGGAACTTGAAGACCGTGCTCGGATCACCGGGAAACTGCTTGTCGACGATGAAGACTTCGCCCGACACCGGGTGCACGAAGAGCGTTTCGGCGTTGTGCTTCTCGGCGTTTGGGTACTGAAAAGGGAACCTCTCGAAGAGAACCTTCACCGTGCCCACGACCTTCCCGGCCGGGAGCTCTGGCTCCTTCACCCGGTAGACCGCGCAGTCCGTGCGGGCCAGCAGGTTGTCGCCGATGTCGCCGATGTACACGCACGTGCCCGCGGGGCACGGGCCGATCGACAGGTCTTCCCAGTCGTTCGCCTTCGCGCCGTCGAGCTCGAACCGGCCCAGCGCCTTCGCGTCCGAATCCATCGCGAAGAACCGCGCCGTGTCGCCCGAGTCGTTGTTCGCGTAGAGCACGCCTGCATTCACCCGGCTGGCGACCAGCCCCGACAGCTCGTTGAGCGCGGTGTCGCCCAGCTCTGGCCCTGCTTTCGCCGGCCCAAAGCGGCACGTCTTCGGCGGCGTCGGCGGCGGCACCACCGGCGCGGCCCCGCACGACACGAGCGCGAGCAGCAGCCCGGCCCACCTCACATCGACGCGTCCTGGACGATGAGCCACGTATCGCCCTTCTTGTGCAGCACCAGCAGCGTGTGGCCGGTGGCCGCCGGCTTGTCGGGGTACTTCAGCGTCCACTTCGCCACCAGCGACACCGCGTCCGGCTTCTCGCGCGTCTCGAGGAACGCGAAAGACAGCAGCCCCATCGCCTTCTTGTCCGGGTAGCGCTTCTGGTACCGCTCGAGCACCGCCTGGCGGCCCGTCGTCACGCCACTGGGGCTGACGAAGATCGCGTCGTCCGCGTAGACCTGCGTGAAGACCTTTAGATCGCCTTTGTTCCACGCCTCGGCCTGCGCCGAGATCAACGCCTTCACCGCGTCGCCGTTCGACACCGGCGCCGCAGCGAGAATCAGGGCGAGCGCGAGCACGTGGCGATCCCCACCTTCTTCATTTCCCCGAGGAACTTGTCGGGTGACAGGTAGCCCGTGACTTTCGGGTCCGTCAGCAGCTCACCCATCGGGTCGAGGAAGGCGACCGTGGGCAAGCCCGCCACGCCGAACTTCTTGTAGATCTTGTCGAGCACGTCGTGGTCGGCAGTGCCGTCGACCTTGATGTTCACGAACCGCCCGGACTCGGTCGCGACTTCCGTCGTCGTGTAGACCTTGGCGTCGAGCTCCTTACAGGCCGCGCACCAGTCTGCGTAGAAGTCGATCATCACCGGCTTGCAGTCGGCCTTCGCCTTCGCGATCGCCGCGTCGAACGGCTCCGCGCTACCCGACGTTTCCGCGTTGAAGGTCATCACCCACGCCAGCGCGTGCCCCGCGTGATCGACCGGAGGCCGCACCTCGCCCGACGCGGTGCGAATCAGCACCGCGACCGCGACCATCGCCACGCCCAGGAACTTCAGGCCGAACTCGCCGATGCGGGCCTTGAAGGAAAGATGAATCGCGCCCAGCAGCACGCCGGCGAGCACCATCGCCACCGCGAGCGCGATGCCACCCGGCTTGCCGATGGCGTTGGCGAACTTCTCGAGCGCCTCGCGAATCACGGGGAAGGCGTCGCGCAGGTAGCCGAACGCCAACGCCACCAGCGCCACCCCGAAGAAGCTCTTCACCCACTCCATCCACTCGCCGCCCTTCGGCAGCCGCACGGTGAACACGCCGATCAAGAAGAATGGAACGCCGATGCCCAGTGCGTAGATGAACAGCAGCCCGCCGCCGATGACGGGATCCTGCGTGCGCGAGACGTACGCGAGCACCCCCGTCAACACGGGCCCCGTGCACGGAGCGGCGAGGAAGCCCGAGACGCTGCCCATCAGCAGCGCCCCGACGTAGCCGCCGCCGCCCACCGTGTTCAGCCTGTTCGCCAGGCCCGACGGCAGCGCCATTTCGAAGGCGCCGAACATCGAGCTCGCCAGCACCAGCAGGAACACCGCCAGGCCGCTGACCACCCACGGGTTGCCCAGGGCCGTGCCGAAGGCCTTGCCCGACAGCGCCGCGACGACGCCGAGGATGCTGAACACGAGGCCCATGCCGACCACGTAGAGGGACGTGAGCACCATCGCCTTGGCCTTGCTCTCGGCTTTTCTGGCTCCGAAGACGCCAACGGTGATCGGAATCAGCGGGTAGACGCACGGTGTCAGCGACGTGAGCAGCCCACCGAGGAAGATGGCGGGGATCGCGACGAACATCCGCCCGCTCTCGAGGAAGCTTGCCGCGTCGATGCCACTGGTGGGGCCCGCGGGCATGATCTCGGGCAACACGGCCAGCCCGAGCGCGAACAACGCAGCCATTCCTGCAACCTTCGTCCAGCGCATGTTCCCCTTATATGCGCCCCGGCCCCCTTTCGTTTCACGCCGTTTCGTCGGGCTTCGGCACCTTGAGCCCCGCCGACCGCGCCAGCCCCATCACGCCCTCGACGGCGGCGGCGATGTAGCCAAAGGGGTTCGCTCCATCGACGGCGGTGACGTGGACCTCGCCCATCTTCTGCTGGAAGGCCTTCGCCAGCTCGGGCAGGCGGTGCGCCACAGCCAGCGAGATTGCCTCGGGGGTCAGCGTGTTCTCGATCTCCCTCACCGTGCGCATCCGCTCGAGCTCCAGCTGCTGCTCGAGGCCCCGCTTCTTCAGCTCGAGCTCCATCGTCCGCGCTTCCACCTCGGCCAGTCGAAGCTTCGTCTCGGCCACGTAGACCTGCACGTTGATGAGCTCCCCCACGCTGACCTCGTGCGCCATCGACGCGGCGTGCCGGGCCTGCGCCGTCTCGGCTTCCGCCTGCGCCTGGGCGATGCCTGAACGAACGCGTTGAAGCTGCAGCGCCTGCTCGGCCGCCGCCTGTTCCGCCGCCGCCTGCAGGTGCGCCTGGGCAATACGCGCTTCCGTCGCCAGGGCCTCGAGCTTCGACTGTTCCTCGATCGCCGCCTTCTGCGCCTCGAGCTCGCGCGAGGTCTGCAGCCGCCGAAGCTCGAGGTCCCGCGCGTGGGCCAGCTGGGCGTTTTTCTGCAGCCGTTCTTCCTTCAGCCGCGCTTCCTCGACGCGCGCGTCGGTGGCCAGCTTCTCGAGCCGCGCGTTCTCTTCGGCCGCCGTCTGCTGCTGCCGCACCTCGGTGGTGGTGGCGAGCCGGGTCAGCGCGATCTGCCTTTCGCTGTTCGCCTCGTCCTGCTTCACCGCGCGCAGCTTCGCGAGCTCGGCTTCTCGCGCCAGCCGTTCGCTGTCCTGCCGGAAGCGCGCTTGCATATTGGCGAACACCTGGGCCGACATCACCCGCACGTCCTGGATCTCGATCGAGTCGATCACCACGCCCCACCCGCGCTGCGTCTTGTCTTCCGGCCGCCCCGTGCCCGAGACGACGGGAGCGATCTCTTTCATCAGCTCTGCCCCCAGCGCGTCCTTTCGCCGCGTCAGGCACTGCTCGACGGTGAGGTTCGCCACCAACCGGCGCACCGAGCCGATGAACATCTCTTCCAGCATCTCGGAAAGCTTCTGCTGCGCGCGCTCGGGGTAGCTGAAGTTCAACATCCGGAAGGCGATCAGCGGGTCGGCAATTCGGTACACCGCGACGCCCGTCACCTTCACTCCGACCTTCTCCTGGGTGATCTGATCCGCGGTGAAGTGCAGCGTCTGCACCGTGGTGGGCACGATCGCGACCGAGTCCCACGGCCACTTGAAGCACGACGCGCCCTGCCCGCTGCTGGCAACCTTCCCGCCGCGCATGCAGACCAGGAACTCGCTGGGCTTCGCCGCCACGTAGCCCCACTTCTTCATCTTCTCGGGGTCCTCTTCCGGCCGGCCTGCCCGCCACCCGCGGCCCTCGAGGTTGGGGATCACCGGCTGCGACCTGCGCTTCTCGTCTTGAATGGGAGCGTTCATGGGTGCCCCTTTCCAGTGCACCCCGTCTGCCGCCGCCTAAACGCCCGGAATCGCGCCCCGCTGATCCATTCTGGCCCGCTCGATTTTAGGGGCCCCGGATCAGATAAGGGCAGGTCATGCCCGCGGGCGCCCAAACCCGCGTTCAGCTAATACTTGTCTGGGCGCGATTAGATTCGGCCATAGTGGACTTGACTCGTCCACATTCGGCCGGTATTTGAGATCACGATGCTCAAGCTGCCGATTTACATGGATAACCACGCGACGACGCCGATGGACCCCCGGGTTCTCGACGCGATGCGTCCGTACCTCGCCGAGGACTTCGGCAACGCCGCGTCGCGCAACCACAGCTTCGGTTGGAAGGCCGAAGCGGCGGTCGAGCTGGCGCGAAAACAGGTCGCCGCGCTGATCGGCGCGAACGAGAAAGAAATCGTCTTCACCTCGGGAGCCACCGAGTCCGACAACCTCGCGCTCAAGGGCGTGGTCGAGTTCTATAAAGACAAGGGCTGCCACCTGATCACCCTGAAGACGGAGCACAAGGCGATCCTCGATACGTGCAAGCGCCTCGAGCGCATGCGGCAAGAGCGCATCGACGAGCTGAAGACGATGCGCTTGTCCGAGCTGGCCGACCGCGACGTCACCACCGAAGAGCTCGCCACCCTCGAGATCAAGTTCGACCTCGAGAACGACGTTGTCTTCAAGCGCTGGCTGGCGAAGGTTCGCACCGGCGCGCAGGTCACCTACCTCGACGTGAAGAAAGACGGCCTGGTCGACCTTGAGCAGCTCAAAGCCGCGATCACCGACCAGACGATTCTGGTGTCGATCATGCTCGCCAACAACGAGATCGGCGTCGTCCAGCCGGTGAATGAGATCGGCAAGATCTGCCGCGAGCGCGGCGTGCTCTTTCACTCGGACGCGGTGCAGGGCCTCGGCAAGGTGCCCTTCGCGGTCGACGAGGCGAAGGCCGACCTGGTGTCGATCACCTCGCACAAGATCTACGGGCCCAAGGGCGTCGGCGCGCTGTACGTGCGCCGGAAGCCGAGGGTGCGCATCGCCGCGAGCATCGACGGTGGCGGGCACGAGCGCGGGATGCGGTCGGGCACGCTGAACGTCGCGGCGATCGTCGGGTTCGGCAAGGCGTGCGAGCTGGCGAAGGCCGAGATGGCCACCGAGGCCGCCCGCCTCGAAGGCCTGCGCGATCGGCTGCTCAAGGGCCTGCAGGCGAAGCTCGACATGCTGGTCATCAACGGCTCGATGGAGCACCGCCTGCCCGGCAACCTCAACGTCTCTTTCGCCTACGTCGAAGGCGAGGCGCTGATGATGGCGATCAAAGACGTCGCGGTCAGCTCGGGCTCGGCCTGCACTTCGGCGTCGCTCGAGCCGTCATACGTGTTGCGCGCCTGCGGCATCGAAGAAGACATGGCGCACAGCTCGATTCGGTTCGGCATCGGCCGCTTCAACACCGAGGAAGAAATCGACTTCGTCATCGACCTGATGGCGAAGAGCGTGGGCCGCTTGCGCGAGATGAGCCCGCTTTACGAAATGGCCAAAGAAGGCATCGACCTCAAGTCCGTCAGTTGGACGGCCCACTGAACCAGGAGTTCTAAGTCATGGCTTACAGCGACAAAGTCATCGAGCACTACGAGAAGCCCCGCAACGTCGGCACGCTCGACAAAGACGATCCGAACGTGGGCACCGGCCTGGTCGGCGCGCCTGCTTGCGGCGACGTGATGCGCCTTCAGCTCAAGGTGTCGGACGCCGGCATCATTCAGGACGCGCGGTTCAAGACCTTCGGCTGCGGCTCGGCGATCGCGTCGAGCTCGCTCGTCACCGAGTGGGTCAAAGGCAAGACGTTGGAAGAGGCCGGCAAGATCACCAACGTCGAAGTGGCGAAAGAGCTGTCGCTGCCTCCGGTGAAGATCCACTGCTCGGTGCTGGCTGAAGACGCGATCAAGGCGGCGATTGCCGACTTCCAGAAGAAGCGCGCGGCCCGCAACGCGGCCCCGGTGGTGGCAGGCGAGTAATGGGCGACCTGATCGCCAGCCAGGATCTCGCCAGCATCGGCGCGGTCGGTAAGCCGACGACCCGCGGCGTCGCCATCGCCGAGAGCGCAGTGCCGCGGCTGAAGCAGTTGCTCACCGAACGGCAGACGCCGAACGCGGGCCTGCGCATCATGGTGAAGGGCGGCGGCTGCTCGGGCCTCTCGTACCAGATGGAGTGGGCCGAGACCGCGCGCGAGCGCGACAAGATCTTCGAGCGCGACGGCGTGCGCATCTTCGTCGACCCGAAGAGCTACCTGTACCTGATGGGCACCGAGCTCGTCTTCGAAGACACGCTGATGGCGTCAGGCTTCAAGCTGCAGAACCCGAACGTGAAAGCAGCCTGCGGGTGCGGCGACAGCTTCTCGGTGTGACGTGACGCACTTCGAGCTGTTCGGCATCGCGCCCTCGGTGGACCTGGACCTTCCCTCGCTCGAGGCGAAGCATCGGTCTTTGAGCCTCGCGCTTCACCCCGACCGCCAGGCAGACCCGAAGGCCCGCCGCCTCGCGGTCGACCAGACGGCCACCCTCAACGACGCGATGAAGGTGCTGAAGGACCCCGTGCGGCGCGCCTTCTACCTGCTCAAGCTCAAAGGGGTGGACCTCGAGCGCGACGACGCCGGTGAGCAGCGCCAGATGCCGATCGAGTTCCTCGAGGAAGTGATGGATCGCCGCGAGGCCCTGGAGTCGGTGCGTGAGAAGAAAGACGTCGCGAAGGCGCAGGCGATGGCAGCCGAGGTCGAAGGGTTGAAGGACAAGGCGCTGGCCGCTGCCCAGGCCGCGCTGAAGGCAAACTCAGTGAAAGAAGCCACCCACCAACTGGGCCGGGTGCGGTACTTCACGCGCTTCCTCGAAGAGGTCGAGGCGATCGAAGAGGAGGCGCTGTAAGTGAAAGGGCTGTTGCAGATTCATGATCCGCTCAAGCCCAAAGGGCACGCGGTCGGCATCGATCTGGGAACCACCAATTCCCTCGTCGCCTCGGTGATCAACGGGAAGCCGAAGTGCCTGGCCGCCGACGAGGGCGGGGCCGAGCTACTTCCTTCCGTCGTCCATTACGCAAGGGACGGCGGCGTGGTGGTGGGCGCCCGCGCGCTCGTGCTGCTGCCTGACTTCCCCACCGACACCCTCAAGTCGGTGAAGCGCTTCATGGGCAAGTCGCTGTCGGACGCCGAAACGAAGAAGCTCGGCAGCTACAAGTTCACCGAAGGCGCAGGGATCGTGCGGTTCGACGTCGCGGGCGGCAACCCGGTGACGCCCATCGAGGCGTCAGGGGAAATCCTTCGCGCGCTGAAGCGCCGCGCTGAGACGCACTTCGCCGGCAAGGTCGAGCAGGCGGTGATCACCGTGCCCGCGTACTTCGACGACGCCCAGCGGCAGGCGACGCGGGATGCCGGGCGCCTGGCGGGGCTCGAGGTGTTGCGGCTGTTGAATGAGCCGACCGCCGCGGCGCTCGCCTACGGGCTCGACAAAGGCAGCCAGGGTCTGTTCGCCGTCTACGATCTTGGCGGCGGCACCTTCGACATCTCGCTGCTCAAGCTCACCGACGGCATCTTCGAGGTGAAGGCGACCGGCGGCGACTCCGCGCTCGGTGGTGATGACTTCGATCGCGCCATCGCGACCAGGGTCCTCGAAGAGCGCGGCATCTCTCAGCCAGACCCCACCCAGATCGCCACGCTGCTTCAGGCGTCTCGCGCGGCGAAGGAAGCGCTCACCGATTCGGCGGCCACTCCGCTCGTCTTCGAAGGCAAGACGACCCTGGTGTCGCGGGCGCAACTGGACGAGTGGATTGCACCGCTGCTGGTTCGCACTGGAGCCGTCAGCCGCCGCGCGATGAAGGACGCGGGCGTGAAGCCGGCCGAGCTCGATGGCGTGGTGCTCGTCGGCGGCTCGACCCGCGTCCCCGCCGTTCGCGCTTTCGTCACCGAGCTCTTCGGCCGCCCTCCGCTGGCCGACATCGACCCCGACCAGGTGGTCGCCCTCGGGGCGGCAGTTCAAGCCGATTTGCTCACCAACGCCGACCGCCACGACGAAGTGCTGCTGCTCGACGTGATCCCCCTGTCGCTCGGCCTCGAGACGATGGGCGGCGTGGTCGAGAAGGTGATTCCGCGCAACAGCCCGATGCCCACCGCGCAGGCGCAGATCTTCACCACGTTTCAAGACGGCCAGAACGGGATGGACATCCACGTGCTGCAGGGCGAACGCGAGCTCGTCGATGACTGCCGCAGCCTGGGCCGCTTCCGGCTCACCGGCATTCCGCAGCTGCCCGCCGGCATGGGCCGCGTCGAGGTTCGCTTCTCCGTCGACGCCGACGGCATCCTCTCGGTCAGCGCGAAAGAACAGACGACTGGCGTTTCGCAGGCGATCACCGTCAAGCCGACCCACGGGCTCAGCGACGAAGAGATCGAACAGATGCTGCTCGACTCGATCGATCACGCCGAAGACGACATGCAGCGGCGGCAGCTGGCCGAACAGCAGGTCGAGGCCAAGCAGATTCTGGTCAACGCCCACAAGCAGCTGCTGGAAAACGGCGACCTGCTCAACGACGACGAGAAGCGCGCCTTCATCGACGGCATTGAGGCGCTCGAGCAGGTCGCCGCGTCTGCGACGAACTACCTCGAGCTCAAGGCAGCGATCACCACCCTCGACGAGGCCAGCCGGCCATTCGTCGAACGGATCATGAACCGGTCGATTCAGCGCGCCGCCGTCGGCCACCGCATCGAGGAATACTGAGAGGTGGCCAAAGTCCACTTCAGCTCGCCGCTGCAGGATCTGACCATCGAGGTCGCCGAGGGCACCACCCTGCTCGAGGCCGCCGAGGCGTGCGGCGCCCAGGTCGGCCACAGCTGCGGCGGCGTCTGCGCCTGTTCCACCTGCCACGTCTGGGTGAAGAAGGGGCTTCAGACGCTGCCGGATCAAGAAGACGACGAGATGGATCGCCTCGACCAGGCCTTCGACGTGAAGCCCTACTCGCGCCTGGCCTGCCAGTCGAAGGTGGGCAAGGCCGACCTCGAGGTCGTCATCACCGAAGAGAGCCTCGTCGCGTACATGGACGAGAACCCCGACACCCGCCGCAAGCTGATCGCCGAATCGAAGTGGCCCGTCAGAAAATGAGGCCCGGCGTCGTGTGATGCTTGCTTCGTCGAACGTGCGTCCCTATAAGCGGCGCCGCTGATGCCCAGGTGGTGGAATTGGTAGACACGCCAGATTCAGGGTCTGGTGGTGGTGACACCGTGGAGGTTCGAGTCCTCTTCTGGGCATGAGTGTTGGGGGGAGCCGGGAAACTGGCTCCCCCTTTTTTTGTCCGAATAAGTCCCCTCGGGGCGTTCGCGCGCAGCACTTCCGTCGAATTCCTCAATGGTTGCGAGCATCGCCGTGGCACGTCGCGTGCTCAGGGAAGCCCCCGTCTGAATCACCCAACAACCAGGGAGCCACCCATGAAGCGCCTACTCGTCGTTGCCGTCTCGATGTTCGCTTTCACGTCTGCCCTCGCCGACGACACCCGCACCGTCGAGACGAAGAAGGTCGTCAAGAGCGGCAAGGGCAAGTCGACAGTCACCACCGAAGTGAAGGCGGTGAATGATCCCGATGGCCTCGGCAACAGTACGACCGACAAGGTCACCGCCGAAAAGGAAGTGAAGAGCACCGCCACGGGTGGCAAGGAAACCACCACCGAGACCACGCGCACGCACGACGCGCCGGGCATGAAGAACGACGGCAAGACCACCACGAAGACCAAGGTTGTACGCGACGCGAACGGCAACATCGTGAAGGAAGACCTCGAGAAGAAGTAAGCGCTTCTCTTCTCACCGTGCTCGACCCCGGTTGGGCCCTGTCGCCCGACCGGGGTTTTTCTTCACTGTCAGACCCCCTCGGTACACTTCTCGTCGCAGCATTCACACGGGGGGGGAACACATGGGTCGCCGCAAAGAGAACAGCTTCGAGTTGATCGATCGGGTCGCGCCCTGCGACTGCCTGATGATTGTGGGGAAGAAGCGGTGGCAGGTCGCCGAAGGGCTGATCGTCGCCATCTACCAGGCCGCCGACGAGCTGAAGTCGCTGGCCGCGATGTGGATTCACGTCGTCGATGACGGCTGGGGCAATGCGCTGGTGCTGGCCGAGCCGGTGCCCCCGCTGTTCGTCGAGTCGCTGCTGATGGCGATTCCCGATGTGCGCGTGGTGCCGGTGATGTTCGCCGATCAGCCCACCCGGCCGCTGATGACGATCGGCGCGCACATCGTCCAGATTCACGGCGACCCGCAGCTGCCCGGCTACGTCGGGCCCTCCGCCGATGCCGACCGGTGGGACGCGTACGGCGACAAGTGGGGCTCCGAGTGGTCCGCGCGCCAGTACTACGACTACCGCAAGCGGAAGCGGCAGGCGTCCGCCGACTCACCCCACTAATCGGGAAGCCAACGCCCCAGGCCGCGATCGCCCGGCTCTCCACGAAGGCCGGCCTCGATCGTCAGAGGAAAGGCGAGGATCCCGCGCGACGTCAGCGACGCGATCAACGCCTTTGCCTCGGCTGCGTCGCGCGCGAAGAGCACGCAGCCATCGCCGCCGCCCGCCCCCGACATCTTGCCGGAGCAGCCGACTGCTTTCGTCAGCGCGAGCAGCCGCTTCATCTCGTCGGTCTCCAGCGGGCCCAGCGACGCGAGCACCGCCTGCAGCCCTTCGGCGGCCTGGCTGACTGCGGCGAAGTCGCCTTTGGCGAGCCCCGTCTCGAGCAGCTGCCCCAAGGAATCCGAGGTGCCGACGAAGCGCTGGCGGTCGGCTTCCGACCACCGCTTCTCGACCTCACCGATCAGGAATCGGGTCGACGCGCTCTGCCCGGCGAACGCGTAGACCATCGGCAGCCTGGCGTCGGGAAGCCGCGAGAGCTCGACGGGGGGCGCATTGCGCAGCGCTCCCGACAGGTCCGTGCCGGTGGCGGCCTTCGTCAACGCCGCCAGGTCGTACCGGCGGTAGCGCACGATGCCACCCGCGAAGATCGCCGCCACGTCGCCGCCGCTGCCCTTGCCGTTCTGAGCGAGGGCATGCGTCAGCAGCGACAGCTTCAGCGTGTCGAGGTTCGCGTCGAGCCCGTACCGCGCGGCCTCCGTCGCCAGCACCACCGCCCGCGCGCTGCTGCCCATGCCCAGCTTCCGGCCATCGGTGGCGCCTGGCGACGGCTCGAATGCGATTCCGAAGCCCGGCACCTGCCGCCCGACCGCGCGGAGCACCAGGTCGACGGCCCGCGCGGCGAAGTGAAACCCTTCTGGCACCGGCTCGGTCGCCCAGCGCGCGCCCAACGGCGTCGTCTGGCCAGACAGCTTCCCGTCTTCCACCGCCAGCGACACGTCGCGGTCGAGCCGCGATTTCACGAACGCCGCTGTGCGGGGCCCGACCGCGGCGATGCGCGCCACCCCGCCCCACAGCACCGCGTACTCGCCTGAGAGGAAGAGCTTCCCGGGGGCCGAGAGCGTTCGCTGCATCGGTGGCTACGTGGCGGCCAGCGCGACCGCGACGTGCGCCGCGAACCGCGCGTTGTTCTCGAGCAAGGCCAGGTTCGCGTCGAGGCTCTTGCCCTTCGTTCGGGCCGACAGTTGCTTGAGCAAGAAGGGAGTCACCGCCTTGCCCGTCACCTTCTGCCGCTTCGCCGCCAGCAGCGCCGCCTTCAGGTGCCTTTCTACCTCGGCGTGCTTCAGCGAAGTCTTCGCCGGCGGCGGCAGTGCGAACACCAGCCCGCCCTGCCCCAACACGTCGAACCGGGCGTGACACAAGCGTGCGGCGTGGGCGGCGTCGGCCACCTGGTGCTCGAGCATCAGCCCCGTCTGCGCGGTGTAGAAGCCCGGCAATTCGTTGGTGCCCACGCCGATCACGGGCACGCCCAGCGTCTCGAGCAGCTCGAGCGTCTTCGGCAGATCCAGCACCGACTTCGCGCCCGCGCAGATGACGGCCACGGGAAAGCGGCCCAGCGCCGGAAGATCTTGCGACACGTCCAGGTGCTCGGCCACGCCACGGTGCACGCCGCCCAGGCCACCGGTCGCGAAGACGCGAATCCCTGCGGCTGCGGCCAGCGCACACGTCGCGCTCACCGTCGTCCCTCCGCTGGCGCCATCGGCGATCGCCATCGCCAGATCGCGCGCGCCGATTTTTCGAAGGGCTTCTCCGTGCGACAGCCGCACCAGCTGTTCCTGATCGACGCCAACCCACAGCGCTCCGTCGAGGAGCGCAGTCGTCGCGGGAACTGCGCCCGCATCGCGAATCGCCCGCTCGCAGTTGATCGCGTTGACGAGGTTCTGCGGCGTCGGCAGGCCCTGCGCGATGACCGACGACTCCAACGCCACCAGCGGCAACCCTTTCTTCCGGGCCCTTTCGACTTCGGCCGAGAATCGCAGCTTCACGGCGCGCGCCGCTTCTCGACGATCAGCTGGTAGTCCTCGATCTTCTTGTCCAGCGTCGGGCGGCTGATGCCCAGCAGCGCGGCGGCTTTGATCTTCTTGCCGCGCGCTTCCCGCAGCGCCTCGCTGATCGCGTCGCGCTCGAGGCGGGAAATCATCTGCGCCAGGGTGCGGGCGCCGGCGACGGTCGCTCCTTCCTGCACTTCCGGAGGCAGCTTCAAGGCCGGAACCTCGGTGCCCGCGTACAGCAGCGCCAGGCGTTCAGAGATGCCCTTCAGCTCTTCCACGTTGCCCGGCCACGCATAGTCGACCAGCAGGCGGCGCGCGTCGGGCGACAGCGTCGGCAGATCCTTCTTCCGGCCGCGCGAGATCTTCGCCGCGAAGGCTTCGTACAGCTGCGGCACGTCAGGGCGACGCTCGCGCAGCGGCAGTGACTCAATCTCAGCGCCCGCCAGCGCCCGGCCCAGCTCGGCCTCGACTTCGCCGCGCTGGCCCAACATGGTGATCGGGGCGTGCGACGTCGCCATCACCCGCAGGTCCACCGACTCTTCCCCTCCCTGCCGCGACGGAGCCACCTTGCGCAACAGCAGCCGCGCCACCCGTTCGGCTGTGTGCCGGGGCAACGCCTCGATCTGCTGAAGCACCAGGGTGCCGCCGTCGGCGCGCAAGAGCGCAGACGCGACCGGAGGAACACCCGGCGTGCTGCCGCGGCCGAACAGATCTTCTTCCACCTGCACCGGCGTGCGGCGGCAGTCGACGACGATGAAGGGGCCCAGCGCCCGCGGAGACCGCGAGTGGATGTACCTCGTGGTGTGAAGCCGGCCTGTGCCGTGCTCGCCGTACACCACCACCGGTTCCATCACCGACGCCGCGCGCCGCGCCTGCTCGACCGTCTTGCGGAACTGGCGCGAGCTGCCCACCAGCTGCACCGGCGGCGCGTCGACATCGGCCCGCGCGCGCACTGCCGCGAAGGCTTCGCCCGCCAGCCGGCCCAACGCCGCGATCGTGCGGCCTTCTTCTTCCCCAAAAGCTTCCGGGCGTTCGGCGTAGAGGATGCCGAAGGGTGCTCCGCCCGAGGCCATCAGCGGCGCGCACAACACTCCGCCGACGCGGCCGATCTCGCGGCGCTCCAGCGCGCCACGCACCAGGCTTCGCGGCACTTCCACCGAGTCGGCGCCGATCACCGCGGCGGTCAAGAGCCCTTCCATGCCGCCCAGCAGCGCCGCGGCTTTGTCGGCATTGACGCTGCGGCCAAGCTCTTCGGCCGCCCGGCGCAACACCATCGCCTCGTTCGCGGCCGACAGCAGCGCAGCGCCGGCGTTGTATAGCCCGCCCAGGGGACCACCCGCGGGCAGCAGCTCTTCCAGCGGCGTCGAGGCGACCTCACCTGGACGATCTTTCTCTGTCAGCGCGGCGCGGGTCGGCGGCTCGTACAGCACCGTGCTGTCGCCGATCTGAAACTGATCGCCGGGCAGCATGATCGTCTCGCCTTCGATCTTCTCGCCGTTGACGAGCGTCCCGTTGCGCGAGCCGAGGTCGGTGACCTTCGCCTGGCCGTTTTCGACCACGATCTTCGCGTGGCGGCGCGAGACCTTGCTGTCTTCAAGAGGGATTTCGCACGACGGACTTCGTCCCAGCACGACTTCGCCCCGGACTTCATGGCGCAGCCCCGCAGACGGTCCGGTCAAAAGAAGCAGTGCCGGCATTGGTAGGCCCTTTTACATCGGCCGCTCGGCGAGCAAGAGCGACTTCATCTCATCCTCGTCGAGGGTGCGGCCTTCGCGTGACAGTGCGATGGCGTTGATTTGGGTCTCTTCGATCTCGACATGGGCGCCCTTGCGCCACTCCGTCGTCGTTTCGCCGCCGTCCACCAGCTTGCCGACCAGGGTGCCCTCTTCCCACTGCAGCACCTCGACCCACAGCTGTTCTTCTTCGACATTGGGGGTCGACGACTTCAGCTGCCCCTCGCCCTTGCCGTCTTGCGGGTGGACCTCGAAGGGCGCCCGGATCGCGAAGGTCAGCGGCTCCATCAGCCCCTTGCGGCCGAACCGGGCCTTGAACGGAGGCAGCATCGACTTCGCGCGATCGAGCAGCGCCTTCGCCTCTTCGGGCGTCTCGTCTTCGAAGCGGTCGCGGTACTGGGCGAGCACTTCGCTCATCGAGTGGCGGCCTTCGGGTGAGACCACGGTGAGGAAGTGCGCCTCGTGGGCGTCGAAGGTATCGGGCGGCAGCACACCGAACAGGTTTCGGCGCGCCTCGTCGCAGGGAAGCAGCTGAAACCCCATGCCGACGCTGGTCGCCACCGGAACGCGGGTGGTCGGCCCCTGCCCGAAGGCCTGGTCGGTGCAGAGCTCGTGGAAGAAGGTCTCGGCCGGCTGCAGATCTTTTTCCGACAGCGAGAAGATCTCGACGTCGAGCAGCCCGAACTTCGTCATCCCGTGCGAGTGGACCCACATCGGGGTCGCCGTCTTGCCGGCTTCGACCGCATGCAGCGTGATGTGATCGCGAATGTCGAAGTCGAGCTCGGTGATCTCTTCGATGTCTTCGGCCGTGTGAATCTTGAAGGCCGTGACGTCGACGACGACGCCAGTGACGTTCTCCAGCAACGACCGAATGCACCACAGCGCCTCGAACACCGCGACCGAACCCTGTGGCTTCCCCGGCTCGAAGGCGACCCGGTAGAAGCCCTTCGCGTTCTTGAGCAGGTCGTGCGCTTCCTGGGTGCCGGTGAGCAGGTCGGGCGTCCAGCCGAGGCCGTCTTTGCGAACGTCGAACCGCACGTCGACCCGCGTTTCGTCGGCACTGACCGAGAAGAGACAGCCATCTTCGCCGAAGGAAAGCTCGACCTCGTCGGACTCGAAGGCCTCGCGCACCGTCTGCTCTGAGACGGGGTCGGCCTCGATCGTCGCGAGGATGTAGACCTCTTTCATCACAGGTGTTTCTCGATCTGTCGGAAGAGATCGACGCGGTCGACGAGGTTGGTCAGGTAGTCGAGGGTATCGGTGGGCAGCACCAGCACGGGGCTCATCTTGTAACCCTTGAACCAGTCCTCATACAGATCGTTGAGGCGCTTCAGGTACGGGGTGGGGATGTCTTTTTCCATCTCGCGCCCTCGCAGGCGAATGCGGTCTTTCAGCGTCCGCACCGGGCACTTCAAATAGATCATCAGGTCGGGCGGGCGCAGCGACGAGGCGACCGTCTCGTAGAGCTCCCAGTAGGTGCGCCAGTCGCGCTTGTCGATGAAGCGCTGTCGGTGCAGGTTCTTCGCGAAGATCTCGGCGTCCTCGTAGATCGTCCTGTCCTGGAGCGCCGTGCCTTCGCCCTGCTCCAGTTGCCGGTGCAGGCGGAACTTGTGGGTCAGGAAGAAGATCTGCGACCGGAAGGCCCAGGTCTTCATGTCCTTGTAGAAGTCGGCCAGGTACGGGTTCTGATCGTTGGGCTCGTAGAACGGGGTCAGCCCGTACTTCTTGCAAAGGAAAGCGGTCAGCTCGGTCTTCCCGGCGCCGATGTTGCCCGCGATTGCGATGAATTTCTTCTGCGCCACCTGGAGGCTGATGTACCACGCCCACGTGCTATGCAAGCCGCTGAGATGTCAGTGGTGCGCCACTTCAAGCACGCGTTGCTGCTGGCCATGGGCGTGGGCTGCGCCGACCCCGGGGCCAACGCCATCGCCCGCGGCAACCGCGCCGCCCAGGGCGGCAAGTACGACGAGGCCACCACCGCTTTCCGCGAGGCGTGCGCCGAGGCGCCCAACCTGGCCCGCGCCCACGCGTTGCTGGGCAATGCCCTCTGGGCCAACGCAAGGCCCACCGAAGCGCTGACCGCCTGGGCCGAGGCGCTGAAGCTCGACCCGAACCAACTCGACGCCACGCTGGGCCTTTCTCGCAGCGAGCTCAAGGCGGGCTCGGCCGGCGCCGCGATCACCCGGCTCGATGCGGCGCTGACCAGAGCGCCCGGACGCGCCGACCTGCTCACCGCGCGCGCGCTGGCCCGCGTTCGACGAAACGAAGCAGGAGACCTCGCGAAGGCCGCCGATGACGCGGAAGCCGCCTACCGCGCCGCCCCCAAAGACCCCGACGTGCTGTACACCCGGGGCTCGGTGCTGATCGCGGCCAGACGATTCAACGAAGCGCAGTCGACCCTCGATGCCCTCGAGAGGGCCGTGCCGCGATCGCCGCTCGCGCCGTATGGCCTGGCGCGCCTGGCCGCGGCGCAGTCGCGAAAGACCGATGTGATGTTGCACCTGCGGGCAGCGCGCACGGCGGCAGGCGGCGCGTGGCAACCCGCAGCGGTGGCGGCCGACCCCGCCTTTGCCTTCTTGAAAGACGACCCCGACTTCACCCGCGAAGTCTCGGGACGCTGACCATGGTCATCCTCCGCAAGCTCCACACCGTCTACTGCATCTTCATCACTGCCTTCGCGACAGTGGTCCTCTTCCCGGTCGCGTTGCTGATGATGCTCTTCAACTGGAGCCGCGACGGCGAGATGTGGCTCGTTGCGAAGGTGTGGTCGCAGATCCTGATCAAGTCTGGCGGAGCAACCGTCGAAGTCATCGGCCGCGAGAACATCGACCCGAAGCGCCCCACCATCTACGTCTCGAACCACCAGTCGACCCTGGATGCGCCGGTGCTGTTCTGGGGCCTGTGGCCGGTGCGCTTTCGCTTCGTCGCGAAGCACACTCTGAAATACGTGCCGGTGATGGGCTGGTACCTGCTGCTGGCGCGGTACATCTTCATCGACCGCTCGAACCACCGCACCGCGGTGCAGACGCTGGACGCAGCGGGCGCTCGCATTCGCGCCGGCACCAGCATCGTCGTCTTCCCCGAAGGTACCCGCAGCGACACCGGCGCGATTCTGCCCTTCAAGAAAGGCCCGTTTGCGGTCGCCGTGAAAGCCGGAGTCGCGATCTGCCCGGTGACGATCGAGGGCACGGGCTCGGTGATGCCGAAGAACTCGTGGTCCATTCAGCCGGGCCCGGTGAAGCTGATGATCGGGCCGCCCATCGACCCCACCCCGTACGGGGACGATCGCGAGACGCTCGCCCGGGTGGTGCGCGACGCGATCATCGCGCAGAGCCTGCTGCTGGGTGGCAAGGGTGGCGACCGCGACAACGCGATCGCCGAGCGCGGCAAAGAAGGCATCGGCCAGCGCCGGGCGGAATCGGCGTGAAGCGCGCCCTGTTGCTGCTGGCCCTTGCGGGCTGCGCCACCAACCAGGCCTCGGCCACGCTGACGAAACGCGAGCAGGCGACCGTGTTCCTGCAGCGGGGCGACGGCAAGGCCGCCACGCCGCTGCTCGAAGACCTCGCGCGCGAAAGCCCGGCCGACCTCTCAATCGCCCGCGCGCTGGCCGAGGCGCATGTGAAGGGCGGCACCGCTGGCGTCTTCCTCCAGCGCCTGCAGGCCGACAACTCGGCGGTGAGCCACTACCAGCAGGGCCTGGTGCTCTTCTCGCGGTCGGCCGACGCGACGGGGCCAGCGGTCGAACAGTTTCGGCTCGCGAGCCAGCTGCTGCCGCAGGAGGCCGAGTTTCACTACCGGCTGGGCGTCGCGCTGCTCGAGTCCGAGAGGTTCGAAGAGTCGCTGCCCGAGCTGTACAGGGCGATCGGCCTGAACCCCGCGGTGCCGGCGTGGCACCTGCCGCTGGCGAAGGCGCTTCACCACACGGGCGATGAAAAAAAGGCGGTCGAGGCGGTGCGAACGGCGGTCACGGGCTCGCCGACCCCGAACGAGGTGAAGACGGCGCGCGCGCTGATGGCGCAGATCAACGACCCACTGTCGCGGTTCCCGAAGCAGGCCCAGATCCAGCTCGAGAAGGGCATCGCCTGGCTCCAGCAAAGCGACGTGCCGCAGCAGGCGATCATCTCTTTCGAAGAGATCCTTCGCGACTTCCCCGACCTGGGCGTCGTGCACTCGCTGCTGGGCATGGCGTACCAGCGGCTCGACGACGCGGGCCGCGCGGTCGACGAGTTCAAGCGCGCGCTCGAGCTCAACCCTGAAGACGCGCGCAGCCACTACCTGCTGGGCGAGCTCTACTTCGCGCGCCAGCGGCAGGCGCAGGCGAAGGAGCACTTCGAAAAGGCGCTCGAGAAGAACCCGACCCTCGACGAGGCGTGGCTGAGGCTGGGCGACCTGGCGCTCGACCGTCAGGATCTGCCGATGGCGCGCAGCTGCTTCCGCACCCTCACCTTCCTCGACCCCGAGGCGTCGGCGCCACGCGGCAAGCTGGCGCTGGTTTACCAGCTGGAAGGCGACTGGCCGGGTGCCGACCGCGAGCTGCGCCGCGTGGTCGACAAGGAGCCCGAGAACGTCGAGTTCATGCTGCGACTGGGCACGCTCCACGCCGACCGCAACCAGAAGTCGAAGCAGCCAGGCGAGAAGAAGGCCGCCGCGGAAGAAGCGCGGAAGTGGCTCACCCGGGTGCTCGACGCCCAGCCCGAAAACGCGCTCGCGTCGCGCGCGCTGGAAAGCCTGAAGGAACGTTGACGGGCGGCCACGAGCAGGTCTTTCCTGTCAGCCGCTTCTCCTATGCCCCCCAATCCTGAGAACAAGCGTGCGGTGAGCGCAGCCCGCCTCCAGCCGGTGCCTGACACGGGGCCGCGCATCACAGGCGAACGCCTGCGCGAGGGCGCCGCCGACACGGCGCTGAACGCAGTGGGGCTGCTGCGCGACGTCTGGGACGACTTCAAGAGCTCTGATCGCTACTTCAAGTACAAGGCGATGGTGCTGGTCAGCTGGCTGGCGCTGTCGGTGACCAGCGTTGGGGTGGCCTGCCCTTCCGCCGCGTTTCGCACCAACGCGATGGGCGCCCGGCTGGTGGTCGCGGGCGACGCCCGATCGCCCATCTACATGGTGAAGAACGACAGCACCGAGCCCTGGCAGGACGTCGAGGTGCTGGTGAATGGCGAGTACCGCAGCACCGCGGCACAGGTGGACGCCCAGCGCGACATCACCCTCTCTCCGGTCATCCTCTACAACTCTGCCGGCGAGCGGGCCCCTTCCGACCTGCGCATCAGCGAGATCGTCGTGCAGATTGGCGACGAGAAGGTGACCGTGCTCGAGGGCGGCCAGCCCCGCTAGTCCTCTGGAACCTCGATCCCTTGCAGATCTCCGTGAGGAGTTTTGGTCAGGATCAATCCCCCTGGGACGCCGCCCCTTCCTCATTGGCTGCGTTGAACGCCCTGCCGTTCGGGCGGCTCGACGTCCGATCAGGCACGGACTTCTGGAGGTGTCGTACCAGTGAGCAGGCATCGGGGGTCTGGCCCGGTCAGGACTTGCTCAGCAGCCAGCCCAACCGCTCCTTCTTTTCCCTGCCAACTTCGACGCGCCGCATCAGAAATACCCGCCTCGTGCGGCCTCAACTCCCCGCCGTCTCGAGCCTTTCGGCATTCGATCGAAGTAGATCGAAGCCAGCTGCGGGTGTTCGGATGGGGTGTCACCCGCAGAAACGACTCGACCCCGCCACCCGACGAATCGGATGAACGGGGCCGGGTGCGGTGCGGTGCGGCGTTGAAGCTGGCTACTTCTTCTCGGCCTTCGGCTTCTTCTCGGCCTTGGCCACCTTCTCGGCCTTGGGAGCCTTCGGGGCCTTGGCAACCTTCTCGGCCTTTTCGTCGGCCGCAGGGGCCTCGTCCTTCACGTCCACCGGAGCGCCGCCTTCGGGGCGGTCGACCAGTTCGAGAATCGCAACTTCGGCCGCGTCACCCCGGCGGAAGCCGGCGCGCAGGATGCGGGTGTAGCCGCCCGGGCGGTTCGCGTAGCGATCCTTCAGGGTGCTGAAGATCTTCTCGAGCACCACTTTGCTCTTCACGATCTTCTGCGCCTGGCGCACGTTGTGGAGACCACCGTGCTTGCCGAGGGTGATCACTTTTTCGGCCATCTGGCGGGCCTCTTTCGCTTTCGGAATCGTGGTTCGGATCTGCTCGTGCTCGAGCAGGCTGGTGACCATGTTCTTCAGCATCGCGAGGCGATGGGTGGTGGTGCGCTGCAGCTTCCGGTGGCCGACGTTGTGACGCATGGCGTGACTTCCTTTTTACGAAACCAACCCGGCCGTACGAGGTACCGGGCGGAAATAACCGAAGACTTCCGGTTTTGGCAGGCGCGGCGAAATGCCGCGCCTGAAAACAACTACATGCGAGGACCCGAAATCGACGGCGGAGGAATCGGCGTCGCCGCAACCGCTGCAACCGGCGCAGTCTTCGGCGGCCAGTTCTCGAGCTTCATGCCCAGCGAGAGGCCCATCTCGGCGAGGATCTCTTTGATCTCCTTCAGCGACTTGCGGCCGAAGTTCTTCGTCTTCAGCATCTCGGCCTCCGAGCGCTGAACCAGATCGCCAATCGTCTTGATGTTCGCCTGCTGCAGGCAGTTGGCCGACCGAACCGACAGCTCGAGCTCATCGACCGAACGGAAGAGGTTCTCGTTGAGCTTCGTCTCTTCGCGCGGGGCGTCGACGACGACCGGCTCTTCAGTCTCGTCAAAGTTGATGAAGACCGTCAGCTGCTCCTTGATGATCTTCGCCGCGAAGGCAACCGCGTCCTGCGGCGTCACCGACCCGTCCGTCCACACTTCCAGCGAGAGCTTGTCGAAGTCCGTCTGCTGGCCGACGCGCGCGTTGGTGACCTGGTAGTTGACCTTGCGAACCGGCGAGAACAACGAGTCGACCGGAATCGTGCCCAGCGGAGCGCCCTGCTGCTTGTTGTTCATCGCCGGCACGTAGCCACGGCCACGGCGGCAGGTGAGTTCCATGCGCAGCTTGCCGCCTTCGGCGACGGTGCAGATGTGGTGACCCGGGTTGAGGATCTCGACCTGATCGTCCGCAATGATGTCGCCGGCCTTCACTTCCTTCGGGCCTTCGACCTCGATCTTGAGGACCTTGGGCTCATTGGTGTGCATCCGCAGCAGCACTTCCTTCAGGTTCAACACCACGTCCGTGACGTCCTCGGAGACTTCCGAGATGGTGGTGAACTCGTGCTCGACGCCGTCGATCTTGACGCTGGTGATCGCCGAACCCTGCAGCGAAGACAGCAGCACCCGGCGAACCGAGTTGCCGAGGGTCGTGCCGAAGCCGCGCTCGAGCGGCTCAGCGACGAACTTGCCGTAGGTGTTGGTCAGCGAATCGGCATCGACCTCGAGCTTTCGGGGCTTGATGAGGTCACGCCAGTTCTTCGCATTGAAAGTGTCAGCCATGTGGGTACCGCTCCTTGATCACGAAAACGCCACCGACATACCCACCAAAACGGCGGGAGGACGCCTCGCAAAGCTTGATAGAAAAAGCAGGCGCCGCAGCGCGGCGCCCGACGAAAAAAACTACTTCGAGTAGAGCTCGACGATCAGCTGCTCCTGGATCGGCATCGTCAGGTCCTCGCGATTCGGAACCGACTTCACCGTGCCCTTGAGCGCCTTCTTGTCGACTTCGATCCACTGGGGGATGCCGCGGCGATCGACCGTCTCGATGGCTTCCTGAATGCGCAAGACCTTCTTCGACTTGTCGTGCACTTCGATCACGGTGCCCGGCTTCACGCTGAAGCTGGGGATGTTCACCCGCTTGGCGTTGACCGTGAAGTGACCGTGGCGAACCAGCTGACGCGCCTCGCTGCGCGTGTCAGCAAAGCCCATGCGGAAGACGACGTTGTCGAGACGGAGCTCGAGCTGCTGCAGCAGGGCCTCGCCCGTCTTGCCCTTGGCCGACGCCGCGCGGTGGAAGTAGCCGCGGAACTGGCTCTCGAGCAGGCCGTACATGCGCTTGACCTTCTGCTTCTCACGCAGCTGCACGCCGTAGCCCGAGAACTTCACGCGGCCCTGGCCGTGCTGACCGGGAGGATACGGGCGGCGCTCGATCGCGCACTTGTCCGTGTAGCAACGGTCGCCCTTCAGGTACATCTTCAGATTCTCGCGCCGGCAGATGCGGCAGACGCTGGCAGTGTATCGAGCCATGTTTGTATTTGTCCTTGAAGGGGTGGGTTAGACGCGGCGCCGCTTGGGCATCCGGCATCCGTTGTGAGGAATCGGGGTCACATCGCGAATGAGCGAGATCTTGAGGCCGGCGGCGGCCAGCGCACGCAGCGCCGACTCACGGCCCGCGCCCGGCCCCTTGACGAGCACCTGCACGTTCTTGAGCCCATGCTCCATCGCCTTCGCGGCAGCGTCGCCCGCCGCAACCTGCGCGGCGAACGGCGTCGACTTGCGCGAGCCCTTGAAGCCACGCGCACCAGCAGACGACCAGCTGATCACGTTGCCCGAAACATCGCAGATCGTGATCAACGTGTTGTTGAAGGTCGACTGGATGTGAACGATCCCGTTGAGGATGTTCTTCTTGTTCTTCTTCTTCTTCTTGTCGGCAGCCGACGTCGGCGCGCCATCGGCCGCAGGCGCGGCAGCAGCGGCAGGCGCAGCGGGGGCGGCCGGCGCATCTTTGACAATCTCTTCAGCCATGGTGCTCCTTGAAGGTGATCAACCCCGCGCGAGCGGGGCAAAAGAGGTGAAAGGAATTACGACTTGCCCGCCGGTGCAGCCGGCTTGGCGCGAACGATTCCGCGCTTCGGGCCCTTGCGGGTGCGCGCGTTGGTGTGGGTACGCTGACCGCGAACGGGCAGGCCCTTTCGGTGACGGAGGCCACGGAAGCAGCCCAGGTCCATCAGGCGCTTGATATTCATCGTGACTTCGCGGCGCAGATCGCCTTCGATCTTGTAGTCCGTCTCGAGCACTTCGCGGATCTTCTTCAGCTGCTCTTCGCTGAGATCCTTCGTGCGCGTGACCAGATCGATCGAGGCCTTCGCGCAGATGTCGTAAGCCGACTTCTTGCCGATGCCGTAGATGTACTGAAGAGAGATCACCAATCGCTTGGCGGGGGGGATGTCGACGCCTGCAAGACGAGCCATGTGTATCGGTTCCTTTTAGATGCCCTGACGCTGCTTGTGACGGGGGTTCGCGGCGCAGATCACGCGCACGATGCCCTTGCGGCGGATCACCTTGCACTTGTCACAGATCTTTTTGACGGACGGACGAACTTTCATTGGGTGCCTTCTGGGGGAAATTACTTCGCGCGGTAGGTGATGCGGCCGCGGGTCAAATCGTAGGGGGACAGCTCGACCTTCACCTTGTCGCCCGGGAGAATGCGGATGAAGTGCATGCGCATCTTCCCTGAGATGTGCGCGAGGACCTTGTGGCCGTTGTCAAGCACCACGCGGAACATCGCGTTCGGAAGCGGTTCCATCACCGTTCCTTCGACTTCGATCGCATCATCTTTGGGCAATCAAAAACCTCGTGTTTTCCGTCTGTTGCTTCCACCCGATTCCGCAGCGGAGCGCGGCGCAGTAGCATTCTTGCGCACCCATTTGCAAGCAGCGCTTTTCGGCCAGCTGTTTCAGTTGGTTACGCGGCACAGGTGAGCAGCTCCGGCGCGGCTTCTGTGATCAAGACGGTGTGTTCGAAGTGAGCCGACAGCTTTCCGTCGAGCGTCACGGTGGTCCAGTCGTCGTCCAGGATCTCGATCTTATGGGTGCCAGCGTTGACCATTGGCTCGATCGCAATGGTCATCCCGGGGGTGAGTTCCATCCCCGAGTTGGCCTTGCCAAAGTTGGGCACCGCCGGGAACTCGTGAAGCGCGCGCCCGATGCCATGGCCCGTGAAGTCGCGCACCACCTGGAAGCCCGCAGCCTCTGCGTGGGTCTGCACTGCGTGGCCAATCGCGCCGAGGCGGTTGCCCGGCCGGCAAACCGCAATCGCCTCGTGCAGCGACTCGCGGGTGACGCGGATCAGCTTCTTCGCCTCGGCCGTCACCTTCCCCACCGGAACCGTGCGGGCGGAGTCGCCGAACCAGCCCTGGTAGCTGACGCCGAAGTCGAGCTTCACCAGGTCGCCTGCCTTGAGCACGCGCTTGTCGGAAGGGATTCCGTGCACGACTTCCTCGTTTACTGAGGCGCAGAGCACCGCGGGAAAGCCGTGGTAGCCCTTGAAAGCCGACTTCGCCTTGTGTTTGACGATGAGCTTCGAGGCCAGCGCGTCGAGCGCGCCGGTGGTGATGCCCGGTACGACGGCGGCCTCGAGCGCGTCGAGGATGAGGCACACGATCCGGCCGGCCTCACGCATCGGCTTGAGCTCAGCCGCGGTGCGCGGGGCAATGCGGTCGCGAGACAGTTCCAAAACCGTCTACTTCCCTACAGCCGCGGTGATCGCTGCGAAGACGGTGTCGGCGGAGCCCATGCCGTCGATGCGGCAAAGCAGGCCGCGCTTCTCGTAGAACTCTTTGAGCGGCGCGGTGTCGCGCGCGTAGATCTGCAGCCGGCTCAGCACCTTCTCAGGCACGTCGTCGGGGCGCTGCACCAGGTCGGCGCCGCACTTGTCGCACTTGCCGATGGCCTTCGGCGGGCTGTTGGTGAGGTGAAACACCGAGCCGTCTTTCGGGCAGCTGCGGCGGCCACTCATCCGGCCGACGATCGCGGCTTCGTCGACTTCCAGCGAGACGACGCGGTCGATCTGCTTACCCGCCTTCTTCAGTTGGCCCTCGAGCGCTTCGGCCTGGGGGATGGTGCGAGGAAAGCCATCAAGCACGAACCCCTTCTTCGCGTCTTCGCGCTGCAGGCGTTCTTCGATGATCTCGATCACGAGCCCGTCGGGCACCAGCTTTCCGGCTGCCAGCAGCGGCTCGACCTGCTTGCCGAGCGGGGTCTGCTGGCGAATGGCTTCGCGCAAGATGTCGCCCGTCGAGATCTGGGGCAGCTGGAACTTCTCCAGCATCAGCTTGGCCTGGGTGCCTTTGCCGGCCCCGGGAGGCCCGAGAAGAATCAGGTTCATCGTGTCGTTTCCCCCGCCTGGCGATTACGCAGCGACGCGCATGCGGCCACGGATGCGGGGGCCCCGCGGGCCGGCGAAGCCTTCGTAGTTGCGCGAGATGAGGTGCTGTTCGATCTGCTGAACGGTGTCGAGGGCGACGCCGACGACGATCAGAAGCGCCGTGCCGCCGAAGTGGAAGGGTACGTTGAGCAGCTGCGCGATCACTGAGGGAATCACACAGATCGTCGCGAGGTACACGCCACCACCGAAGGTCAGGCGATTCAGCACGCGCTCGATGTAGTCGGCCGTCTGGCGGCCCGGGCGAATGCCGGGAATGTAGCCGCCCTGCTTCTTGATGTTGTCGGCCACGTCGTCCGGCTTGAACGTCAGCGACGTGTAGAAGAACGCGAAGAAGATGATCAGCGCGACGAAGATGCCATTGTAGATCCACGCGCTGCTGTTCAGCGTCTGCTGCACGCCGCCCATGAAGGGAAGCCAGCTGCCGAGCGTCGCGGGGAACGAAAGAATTGCGCCGGCAAAGATGGGCGGAATCACGCCCGCGCCGTTGACCTTCATCGGGAAGTAAGTCGCCTGGCCCGCGAACATCTGCCGGCCTGCCATGCGCTTGGCATACTGCACGGGGATCCGTCTCATCCCGCGCTCGATGTAGACGACCGCCGCTACGATTACGACCATGAAGGCGAGCAGGCCAATCACCGCGCCCGCGCTGATCGTCTCGGCAGTAACCGCGTCGATCAGCGACTTCGCCGAAGGAATGATGCCCGCCACGATGCCGGCGAAGATGATCAGCGAGATGCCGTTGCCGATGCCGCTCTCGGTGATGCGCTCACCGAGCCACATTATGAAGGCGGTGCCGGCGGTGAGGCTGATCACCGTCATGAAGGTGAAGTAGAGGTTGTCGGTGGGGACGACGATCTGGTCGATGCCCCCGCTCTCAGCGACGTTGGTCGAACGGCCCAGCGAGCCCAGCCAGCGGCTGATCGCGATGCCCTGAACGATCGAGAGGACGATCGTGCCATACCGGGTGTACTGGTTGATCTTCTGCCGGCCACCTGCCCCTTCCTTCTGAAGGCGCTCGAGCGTCGGCACCACCACTGCCAGGAGCTGCATGATGATGCTGGCCGAGACGTACGGCATGATCCCAAGGGCGAAGATCGACATCTGGTTCAGCGCGCCCCCCGAGAACATGTTGAAGAGGTTGACGAGGCCCCCGGCCTTGCGCTGCGACTCCATGTAGGCGGTCATCGCCGAGCGATCGACGCCCGGGGTGCTGATGAAAATGCCGAGCCGGTACACGGCCAGGATCCCCAGCGTGAACAACAACCGGCCGCGCAGCTCAGCGATCCGGAAGACGTTGGTAAAGGCGTTCATGGCCATCGAGAGTGAATCTCCGTCGAAACCTTAAACAACAAGCGCCCCTCGACCGGAAGTCCGATGAGGGGCGCGGGAACCTAACCAATCACGTGGGTGGTCGCCACCCGCCGCACTATGCCTTTGCCTTGGCCTTGCCTGCGG
>Ga0209181_10002518_pt1 | contig 29869 bp, 28 predicted proteins | sample MAT05_FD_187208 | JGI IMG/M metagenome (GOLD analysis project Ga0209181, IMG submission 187208) | Freshwater microbial communities from Lake Fryxell liftoff mats and glacier meltwater in Antarctica - MAT-05 (SPAdes) (version 2) | ecosystem: Environmental > Aquatic > Freshwater > Ice > Liftoff... | reverse complement strand
GGCTCGGCAACGGCGTCGTCGAGCCTCCCGGTGACCATGCCGGAGAGGTTGCGGATCTCGAGACTGACCGTCATTCCGCCTCATCCACAGTCATGCCACCGACCCTCGAGTTGAGTCGGCCGCGCGAAGCCACGGCGCCGATCAGGACGATCTCGTCCGGTGCCGGGGCATCGTGGATCGCAACCGTGATCGTGTCGTAATGGGAGCGCACCCAGATCTCGTCCTTGTAACAGAGGGGAACGTCGATCTGGGCACCGGTGGCGCAGCGCTTGGTGGTTGATGGCAGCCACGCCTTGCCGCCACCGAAGCCCTCCCGGAAAGGATTTCCGAAAGTCGTGGTCTTGGCCGCGTTGCCGTGCTCCTGCTCGCCGGCCATGCCGACCATCACGGCCTTGCCGTGACTTTCCACCTTGCCGTCGAGCGCGTCGTTGCAGCGCTCGCCGAGCAGTCTGCCGAGCTCGGCGCTGGCGTCGATAAGGCCGGTCAGGTCCTCGGTGTACGGCTTGCCGGCGTAAGGGTTGGTGAAGACCACCGCGACCGCCGCCTTCTTCAGCGGCTCGCCGTCGGAACGGCCACCCTCGGAGTGGATCTCCTCGATCACGGTGACGATCTTGCGGATGTCCAGCTCAAGGCTCACTTCGGCACCTCCTGGTCGGTGTTTGTGACCCCGGTCGGAGTGTTCGGCCCGCAGGGTCGCTGGGGCAGTCCTTCAAAGTAAGCGATCACATCAGCGGTCTTCTTCACGTCCCCGTACTTCATCTGGATGTCGAGCAGGTTGACTTTGTGGGAGATCATCGAACGGTCCCAGACGCATTCTTCGGGGACGACCGAGCGGTAGTTGTACTGGGCAGCATCGACCGCGCTGGCCCTCACGCATCCGCTGGTGGTCGTCCCGGTGGTGATCACAGTGTCGGCCCCGAGGTAGATCAGATAGTCGAGCAGGTGGGTGCCGTGGAAGGCGCTCGGCTTGTCCTTTACGAAGTAGACGTCCTGGGGCTCGGGCTTGATCTGTTCCACGACCTCGTTGCCGAGCGAGCCCTTCATGTCGGAGGCCTCTCCCGCCCGGTGACTTTTCCAGTTCCAGGCGCCCTGGTCGAAGCCGTCGGGCCGCCGGTCCATGCCGGTGTAGATGATCGGAATCTGTTTCTCACGAGCCGCGGCGATCAGCTTCTCGAGGTACTCAACACCTTTCCAGCCGCGCTCGCCGCAGCTGTAGCGCCACCGCTTGATCGATTCGAGAATGGGCTCGGGCTTGTCGCCGATGAAGTTGTAGATCACATCGACCACCAGCAGGACAGGCTTCTCGCCGAAGCCGACCTCCTTGCCCCAGCCGGCCTGCTCGAATACGAGCCGGTCCTCTTCAGGCAGTACGTCGTCCCAGACGTTGCTCATGTCAGGCGCCTTCCTCGTTCTTTCCGATCGCTGGGAGGGTCCTGCCGACCTCTGCCCGCGCTCCGATGCCTCCGGCGACCGGGACCAGGTCCTGCCCCGGGGTACGGCGCAGGTAATGACCATCCGAGCCGCCGATGAACTCCGGTCCGGGCGCGCCCTTCTCGAACTTCGACATCTGCTTGCCGCGCAGGAAGGTCGCGACGGGGTAGCCGTGGATGGTGTGGCCGTCGAGCACCGTCCAGCCGGAGCGGGTCAGCACGTTCTCGTTCTTCACCGTCACTTCCCGGTCCATGTCAACCAGCACGATGTCGGCGTCCGCGCCGATGTCGATCACGCCCTTCTTCGGGTACACGCCGAAGATCCGGGCCGGGTTCTCGCAGGCCACCTGGACCAGCCGCTCCATGGTCAGCTTGCCCTGGTGGACGCCTTCGAGCAACACCGGCAGGTGCATCTCGACCCTCGAAGTGAAGCCCGTCTTCAGGTCCCAGATGTTCTCGTTGTAGGAGCTTTCGTAGTCGGCGGGCTCCCAGGCGACGACGTGGTCGGAGCCGACCGAGTCGACGATGCCGCACTGGAGCGCAGTCCAGATGTTCGGGTTGTTCGCACGCGAGCGAAGCGGCACGTTGATCCGCCAGGCGTTGTGCTCGCCCTTGCCGAAATGCAGCCAGTGCGGACCTGTCTGGGCGTAGATTTCGACGCCCCTTCCGCGCAACTCGAGGATCTCCCGGTAGCTCTCCGGGGTGGTCGAATGCTGGATGTAGATCGGGCAGCCGGTCTCGGCGGCCATGTCGCCGTAGGTACGGATGTGGGTCGCCTCGAGGAAGTGAGGCGAGCGGTCCGACCAGGTGGCCCAGTCGGTACGGCCTTCGGCCTTCAACCGCTTGTCGAAGACCCGGGCGATCTCCCAGTTCTCGCAGTGCATGCAGACGACTCCCGGCCGGCCGAGCGCGGCGACGTTCTCCATCGTCACCCAGCAGACCCCGTCGTCGAAGCCGGCACCCAGGCCGGCGCGGCGGCCGGGCCAGTTGGGCTCGGACTCGGGGCTCATCGCCTGGAGGTAGAGCTTGTAGGAGGTGACCCCGTGCTGCTCGGCGTACTCGGGGATCTCTTCGGCCTGCTGGTCGGTCTCGAGCATGTAGGTGAGGAAGATGTCGATCGCCGAGTCCTCCTCCACGATCTGCTCGAAGTAGGGGAAGCCTTCGTGGAAGGACTTTACGTCCTCCTTCTGCACGTACTCGACGAAGTCCGGGTGGCCCATCCGGGTTGCCGGCGCGTGCACTCCCCAGGTGGTTACTCCGGCGGTCACGGCGGCGCGAGACTCGGGGGCGATGTCATCCTTCAGCGGGGAATAGCAGCCCGGGTGGGCTTCGGTGTCGACCAGTCCGGGGATCACATGAAGCCCGGTCGCGTCGACGATTTTCTTCGCGGGCGGAAGCAGTCCGTCTTCGGTGATTGCGACGACCTTGCCGCCGTCTATCGCGATTCCGACCTTCCTGGTGCCACTCGGGCTGACCACTGTGCCGCCTTTGATGACCAGATCCACTTCACGCACTTCACTCATTCGATTCTCCTCACCGGCACAGCCGAAGACTGTTCGTAGTTCAAGGGGCTGAACTAAGTTCTATATTGTGACCAACCCTAACACAGCCGCCACCCGCTGGCAACACCGGTTTCATGTACCGCGGGAGCAAATGTGGGCCGTCGTTTTCTCACCGCTGCCGCTCGATCCCTGCCTCCGACATGATCGCGTCCGCAGTTGAGCGCAGCAGGGATCCGATCTCCACGATCCGGTCCCCGTCAAGCTGGTTGGGGAACCCGAGCACGAGTAGCACCAGTTCGAGCTCACCGGACTGTCCGCGAACCCCGGCGGCGACCGCGTTGTTCTCGCTGAGCTCGCCCTGGCTGGTTGCCCACCCCCTCGCTCTCACCTCTTCGACCTCTTCGAGCATGGTCTCGGGGCTGGTGATTGTCGCCTCGGTATGCGCCGGCAGCTTGCGGCCCTTGATGGTCCGGGCCGCTCGAGACTGGCCCATCGCCGCCAGCATCACCTTGCCGAGGGCGCCGTCCAACGGTCCGTAGCTGCTGCCGACCGTTATGCCGACATGCACGTCCCTGGCCGGGTAGAAGCGTTCGATGATCTGTGCTTCGTCTTCCCCGGTCCGCTGTGCGACCGCGAATGAGAGGTGGTGCTCTTCGGCCATCGGCGCGATCAGGTCGAGCGCCGAGCGGACCAGCTTCACCTGACGTGAAGCGGCAGTACCAAGTGGTATCAACGCCGGTCCCAGCCGGTATCGGCGGCTGTCAGGATCCCGTCGAACGTATTCGTGCGCCTCGAGGGTCCAAAGAAGGTTGTGCAGAGTGCTCTTGGACATTCCGGTCGCTTCGGCGAGGTCCGCCTGGGTCGAGCCGACATCACCCGGCCCTCCGAGCACCTTCAGTACTTTGATCGCGCCTGCAACAGCAGGGACCTGGTACTTGCCCACGCCGGCCTCCTACTCCGGCCTGGCCCGGAACCGCCGCAGCACGATCGTCTTTTCACGGGTCAGCTCCTCGAGTGTGTAGCCGAGCCCCTCGCGGCCGCGACCGGACATCTTCGTCCCGCCGAACGGGATCACCGGTGGACGGTAGTTGTCGGTCCCGTTGATCACTACGCCACCGGACTCGAGCTGCTCACCGACGATCAGCGCCCCTTGCGGGTCGGCAGAAAAAACGCTCGCCATGAGACCGAAGGACGAGTTGTTGGCGACTTCGATCGCCTGCTCGGTCGTATCGACCGGGATAAGATTGAAGACGGGGCCGAAGATCTCGTCGTCGCAGGCGACATCGGCGGTAACCGGCACTCCGGCCAGCAGCGTCGGCCGGAAGAACGCGCCGTCTGCTTCACCGTCACCGGCGGCGATCCCGGCCCCCTGCGCGACCGCGTTGGCGACCTGGGCGGCGACCTTGCCGGCGGCTCCGGGGTGGATCAACGGACCGATCGCGGTGCCGGGATCGGTGGCGTCGCCGACCGCCAGACCGGCAACGGTCCGGGCGAGCCGCGCGGCGAGTTCGTCGTGAAGCGACCGGTGGACGATCACCCGCTTGCTGGCCGAGCAGGCCTGGCCGTTCATCAGGATCCGGCCGCGCACCGCCTCGGCCGCGACCAGGTCGATGTCGGCGTCGTCGAGCACCAGCATCGCGTTATTGCCCCCGAGCTCAAGATGGAGAAAACGAAGCCGCTCGGCGGTCGCACGGGCGACGGCGATTCCGGCCGCCGTGGAACCGGTCAGGGAGATCGCATCAACCCCCGGGGCTTCGGCCAGCGCCGCCCCGACATCAGCCCCGCCATGGACGGCCTGAATCACTTCTGCCGGAACCCCGGCCTCGATCAAAGCCAGCCGGAAGCGCTCGACAACCAGCGGGTCCTCCAGCGGCGGCTTGACCACGACCGCGTTGCCACCGACCAGCGCCGCCGCGCATTTCTCGACGAAAAGCTCGACCGGAAAGTTGAAAGGCAGGATCGCGGCGACTACACCGAGCGGCTCGCGCCGGGTGTAAGCAAGGTCCCACTCGGTTCCGAAGTTGCCTTCGGTGGGCAGCACGCGGCCGGCCAGCCGGCGGCCCTCCTCGGCGTTGCCGTGAAGGAAGTGGATTCCTCCGCCGACCTCGAACTCGGCCTGCGGCAGCGGCTTGCCGGACTCGGCGGCGAGCAGCCGCCCGAGCTCTTCCCGCTCGTCCTCGAGCGAATCGGCCGCAGAATCGAGCAGCGCCGCCCGCTCGGCTACCGGCCGCTGCGACCAGGCCTTGCGCGCTGCGGCCGCGGTCGCCACAACGGCCGCCACCTCAGCCGGATCGCTGAGCTGAACTTCACCGAGGATCTCGGTTCCCTGAGGGTTGCCTATTTCGAGAGTGTTCACCATGCTGAACCGGATTCAGCATATCGCCCGGGTCGGTACCCCGCACGCCGGCCCACCGCTCCTCGCACGCCAGCCCACCGCTCCTCGCACGCCAGCCCGCTCAATCTGGCTCCAGTCCGCTCGCCGATCGAGGCAATCTCGAACCGGGCGTGCAGCTCAGGGGACCCGGTGAACCTCGAAGAGGTTGGTTCCCAGGCGCTGGTCAGTGAGGCCGGCGACGATCGCGATCAGCTCGCCCGATTTCGCGACCCCCTCCTCGACGGCGACGTCGGCGCAGGTATAGAGCAGGTCTCTGATTTCGGTCACCTGGTCGTAGAGCACCGGTTCGACTCCGAATACGAGGCGCAGCCGGCGCACCGACTTGAGCGTGTGGGTTACTGCGAGAACCGTGACCTTCGGCCGGTGGGCCGCGACCACTACCGCGGTGCGGCCGGTGGCGGTCGGCACGACGATCGCCTTCAGGTCGAGGCGATAGGCGGCAACGACGGCGCTCTGGGTCACCGATTCGGAGACGTTCATTTCCTCCTGGCTGGTCCGGTTCATCAGCCATTCCCAGTACGGGAGGTCTGGTTCAGTCGCCCTGGCGATCTGGTCCATGACCCTGACCGCCTCGACCGGATAGTCACCGACCGCGGTCTCCTCGGAGAGCATAACCGCATCGGTTCCGTCGTAGATCGCGGTGGCTACGTCGGTCACCTCGGCCCTGGTCGGCCGCTTGGCGTGAACCATCGAGGCCAGCATCTGGGTCGCGGTAATGGCCGGCTTGGACTCGTAACCGGCCGCCCGGATCAGGTGCTTCTGAAGCACCGGCACCCGGGACAGCGGCACTTCGATGCCGAGGTCTCCGCGAGCGATCATGATGCCGCCGCTGGCCGCCGCCGCAATCGACTCGATCGCGTCGGCGGCCTGTGGCTTTTCGATCTTGGCGATCACCGGCAGGTCCGATCCGAGCTCCTTGAGGCGGTCCATGACCGGTTTCAGGTCAGAGGCCCGGCGCACGAAGGAAACGGCAAGCAGGTCCAGTTCGTTTCGTACCGCGAAGTCAACCCAGCCGAGATCGATGTCCGAGACCGCGGCCAGCCCGGCGTCGACCCCGGGCAGGTTCATCCCCTTGTTCGAAGACAGAGGCCCTCCGACCTCGACCTCTGCGGTCAGGCCTTCGTCATCACGCCCGGTCACCCGCAGCCGGATCGAGCCGTCTGCCAGGTATACGATTGCGTCGTCTTTCAGCACCTCGGGCATCGTCGGCCAGGGAACCGGGATCCGCTCCGCCGTGCCACCGACCTCGTCAACGACCAGCTTCACCTGCGCACCGGAGTTGATCTCGACGACCCCGTCGGGGAAGGCCCCGACACGAAGCTTCGGCCCGGGCAGGTCACCGAGGATCCCGATCTCGCGGCCGACCGCCTTGCTCGCCTCGCGGATGTCACGCACGGTTCTCTCGTGCTGGGCCTCGTCGCTGTGAGAGAAGTTGAGACGCATCACGTCCACCCCGGCCTCGATCAGTTCTCGCAGGATCGGCGGGTCCCAGCTGGACGGGCCGACGGTCGCGACGATCTTGGTTTTTCTGGGCGGCTGCGTCTCCATCCAGACCATTGTGACGACCCGGAGCAGACCTGACGTCAAAGGTGGGTGAACGGGTTGCTGCCAACCGGGCCCCACTGGAAAGATCCGGTGAGAAGCGCTACCTTTACGCCAGATGAACAAACTGTTGCTGTCTCTCCCCCTCGTCCTGCTCGCCCTTGCCCTGCCAGCCGCCGCTTCCGCCGGTGGAGGCAACGCGCCCGATCGCCCGGTCGAAAACCAGATCTGGTGCGGGTCCGATGCCGAGTGCGAGCCGCCCACCTGCGAGCCGCCCACCGAGTTCTGCGAGATCGCTTTCGACAAGGACCTCCCGGTCCCGGCGCAGGAGAACTGCATCTGGCCGGAAGACACCTGCGTGACCCCATCGTCCGAGGACGGCCCGGTTCCGGATGAATGCTTCTGGCCGGAGGATCCATGTGATGTGCCCGTGTCCTCGGACGACCCTCCCAGGAAGGGCTACGCCACGCCGGACAAGGGTGAGGCGCCGCCGGACAAGGGTGAGATGCCGAAGTCCGACGTATGCGAATACCCCGATGACTACTGCTACTTCGAAGACGGTTCCGGTGAAGGAGGAGGCATCGAACCCGGCAGCGAAGGTTCGGGCGTCAAGCCGAACCGGGGCAAAGAGACCGGACCGATCGACGACCCCGCTTTTGTCGGTCCCCCCGAATACGACGGTGAAGATCCCGGCTACGACGACCCGGGAGACCTGGTCTGCATGTACGAGCTCGCGCCGACCGCCCGGGAAAAGGCCAAAGCCAAGCGTCGCGCGGCGGCCCGCCAGCGCGTCCAGACCCGCCGGAAAGCTGCTGTCAAGCGCGCCCAGACCCGCAGGCAGACCGCTCGCAAACGTGCTGCCGCCAAGCGGGCGAAGCTGAAGGCGAAGAAGGCCGCGCAGGCCCGAAACAGCTAGTCGGCGTCGGGGTCCTCAGGCGGGTGATCCCGCAGGCTGCCGGCGTGGGCCCGGGCTTCCGGGTCCTTGCGCACCTTGATGATGCTGGCAACCGTGGTCACGGTGAGGACCACGGCGATCACCGCCAGTGACTGGCCGGTTGAGATCTCCGGCACGGAGTCGTTGACTTTGTGCCCCCAGTGGAGGATCAGCTTGACGCCGATGTAGCCGAGGATCACCGACAGGCCGATCGACAGGTAAACCAGCCGGTCGAGCAGTCCGGTGACCAGAAAGAAAAGCGCACGCAGGCCGAGCAGCGCGAAGGCGTTGGCCGCGAACACTATGTAGACCTCCTGAGTGACGCCGAAGATCGCCGGGATCGAGTCGAGGGCGAAGAGTATGTCGGTGGTGCCGATCGCGATCAGCACCAGGAAAAGCGGAGTGAACAGGCGCTTCCCGTCGATCCGGGTCGTGAAGCTGCCACTGCCGTAATCGTCGGTCATCGGCAGACGCTTGCGGGCGATTGCGACCATGGCGTTGTCCTCCATCGAGGGATCCTGGTCGCGGTGGCGAAAGAGCTGGATCGCGGTGAAGATCAGCAGCAAACCGAACAGCAGGAACATGAATGAGAAGGTCTCCAGCAGGGCCGATCCGAGCAGGATGAAGATCACCCGGAGGATCAGGGCCAGGAAGATGCCGATTATCAGGACCCGCTGCTGGTACGGCTTCGGCACCGCGAAGGCGGCGATGATCACGACAAAGACGAACAGATTGTCGACCGAGAGGCTCTTCTCGAGGATGTAGCCGGCGAAGTACTCGGCACCCCACTCCCAGCCGGCGACGAATCCGAAGACGACTCCGAAACCGATCGCGACCGCGATGTAGAAGATCGAAGCCAGGACAGCTTCCCTGAATTTGACTTCATGGGGCCGCAGCAGCGCCTGGCCGAGATCCACCGCAAAAAGGACCAGGATGAAGCCGACGGTCACGAGCCAGGCAGTTGTTGTCACTTCGAGCATCGGCGCGCAATACTCGCAGCTATGCCCGGTCTGACCCGCTGCGCCCCGGAGTCAGGGGGACGCGATCAGGCGGAGTCGTTGTCGTCTTTGCGTGGGTGCGCCTTGAGGCTGCCTGCGTGGGCGCGCGCGTCCGGATCCCGCTTGGACTTGATCAGGCTGGCGATCGTGGTCACCGTGAGCACCACGACGATGAAGGCGAGCGACCAGGACGTCTGGATTTCGGGCACGGCATCGTTCTGCAGGTGACCCCAGTGCAGGGCCAGCTTGATCCCGATGAAGCCGAGAATCAGCGAAAGTCCGGTTGAGAGATAGACGAGCCGGTCGAGCAGTCCGCTGACCAGGAAGAAGAGGGCGCGCAGGCCGAGCAGGGCGAAGGCGTTGGCTACGAACACGATGTAGACCTCCTCGGTGACGCCGAAGATCGCCGGGATCGAGTCGAGGGCGAAGAGGATGTCGGTGGTGCCGATCGCCAGCAGGACAAGAAACATCGGGGTCAGCATGCGCCGGCCGTTTTCACGGGTGATGATCCTGCCTTCGACGTAGTCGTCGGTGATCGGCAGACGCCGCCGGGCGAAGCCGACGATCGCGTTGTCCTCGACCGACGGATCCTGGTCCCGATGACGGAAAAGCTGGATCGCGGTGAAAAGCAGCAGCAGGCCGAACAGCAGGAACATGAAGGAGAAGGCCGAAAGCAGCGCGGCGCCGAGCAGGATGAAGATCACCCTGAGGATCAGGGCGAGGAAGATGCCGATGATCAGAACCCTCTGCTGGTACTGCTTGGGCACAGCGAAGCTGGCGAAGATCACCACGAAGACGAAGAGATTGTCCACCGAGAGACTCTTCTCGAGGATGTAGCCGGCGAAGTACTCCTTGCCGAAGTCCCAGCCGGCGATGAAGCCAAAGGCCACGCCGAAGCCGACCGCGAGCGCGATGAAGAGGACCGAAACAATGGCGGCCTCGCGGAATTCGACCTCGTGGGGCCGGGCGACCGCCACGCCGAGATCGATCAGGAAAAGCAACAGGATCGCTCCGACGGTGGCGATCCAGACTGTGGTGGTGACATCGAGCATGCCGCGAATCTTTTCATACTGCGAGTGTCGGGATTGCCTTGCCCTGCAGACGGCACCTGCCGGCACCGCCTGAACTGCGATCGAGCGATGTGATCCCATCCCGGGAAGTGGAGCGGCCTGGGCGCCCCGGTTGGTGCAGCTGCGTAGGCCGCCCTCAGTCGGCGGAGCGGACCACGAGAACGGGGCGGTCGGTGAGCTGAAGGACTTTGTGCGGGGTCGCCCCGAGCAGGGCGCCGGCAAACGGCGCTTCCCCGGCGCCTCCGACGATGATCATCCGGGCCTCACGCTCGTCCGCAACCTGCACAAGCCCGGGCGCCGGGCGCGAATCGATCAGGACAAGTTCGTACTCGATCCCGGCCTCCTTGACCCGCGCCTCGGCTTCAAGCTCCAGCTCGGCCCCCATCTGACGCAGCGTCTCCCGGAGCTCACCGACTTCACCGCCGGCACGGGCCGCGGGCTCATAGGCAAAAACCAGCACGAGGCGTCCGTCCATCTCTTTGGCAAGCTGAATGCCCTCTTCCAGCGCGGCTCTGCCGCCACCGCGTCCGTCGTATCCAACGACCAGGTCTCTCGACATCAGCTCATCGACTCCTTTCGGGTTTCAGGGTTGCCGCCTCATCCGGCCGCCGGTGCCTTGGCCGCGGACTCCGGAGCGACCGTCTCGAGCTGGCGGGCGAAGAAAGGCTTCGAGTGGAGGAACCTCCACACGAACATGAGCACAACGCCGAGCAGCATGAAGCCGACTCCCATGACCAACGCCGGCGTGACCCCGAGCCAGGATGATCCAGACTCGGAAGTGGCCGGGTCAGCCAGATCAAGGATCGAGCGCAGCAGCACGAACCCGAGCATCAGGGCGCCGGCCAGCGGCGCAAGGCCGATGAACAGAGCGGGCTTGAACGCCTTCGCCCCGGCGAACAGCGACACCACCAGCAGAGCGATCGCCGCGAGACCGAGCCAGGTCAGGTTCGCCAGTGGCCCGGCGACGTCATAGTAGTTGGTGACTCCGCCGATCGACAGAGCCAACGCACCAAAGGCCAACAGGCTCATGCAGAGCGGAATCCAGATACCGGGCCTCAGGATTTCCCTGCGGTAGAAGGTGAAGCAGGCAAGGCCGTTGATCGCGTAGTAGAAGGCGATCAACAGGCTGAGCGCCTGCAGCGAGTCGTAGAGCGATCCCTGCGAGAAGAGGTTCAGCGGCACGTACCAGGCGATCGCCAGCGTTGCGATCGCGATCGTCGAGAAGACCGGCGTGAAGAAGCGTGGACTCACACTGCCGAACGACTTCGGAATCGCACCGTGAAAAGCCATCGAGAGCGAAGTTCTTGCCCCTGGCAGGATCGTCGTCTGGGTCGACGCAAGGGCCGAGGTCAGCACCGCGATCAGCACGAGTTTGTCCAGCGGTGAGCCGAGTATCGACTTGGCCAGGTCATCGAACACCAGCGACTCGATGCCCTGGGCGTTGGCCGAGGCGAAGACCTCGGTGCCCGCGTAGGCGATCAGCGCGGTGGTGATCAGCAGGTATGTCAGGACCAGCAGGACGGTGGCGGTGATGCCGGCGCGGCCCGACGCGTTGGCATCCTCGTTCTCCTCGTTGAGGCTGAGTGAGCTCTCCCAGCCCCAGTAGATGAAGACGCCGACCAGCAGTCCGGCGGTCAGCGCCGAGGTACTCGGGATGTCCCACGGGAGGAACCAGTTCAGCTCGATCGAGGGGCTGCTGAGCAGCACGTTCGCGTCCCCGATCGCGACCGGGCCCACCGGGATGTCCCCGGTGATCGCCTTGTAAAGCGCCACCCCGGCCAGCAGGAGCAGCCCGCCGATCTGGAAGCCGCTCAGGACGGTCTGGAAGTTGGCCGAGATCTCGGTCCCGATCACGCAGAGCGTCGTCGTGAAGATGATGAACAGGACGGCCAAAGCAGTTACTGCGACCACTGAGTCCGCGAGCCCGTCGAGGCCGAACAGGCCGAAGGTGTACAGCGCGGCGACATCGGCGAGCGAACCGATCACCAGGACCCCGGTCATGCAGACCGCCCAGCCTGCGATCCATCCGGGCCACGGACCGAGTGCGCGCGAAACCCAGGTGAAGGTCGTGCCGCAGTCCGGATCGGCGCGGTTCATGTAGTAGAAGCTCGCCGCGATCAGGAACATCGGGATGAACGAGACGATCAGCGAGGCGGGTGCCTGGAGGCCGACCGCGACCACAATGCCGGCGAGGACCGCAGCCAGCGAGTAGGCCGGCGCAGTCGAGTTCATACCGATGGTCAGGGTCGAGAAGAAGCTGAGGCTGCGCTCGAGGCCCTTGTCCTGCTCCTGAGCGATCCTGTCCGGCACGGCAGGTGCCGGTGGAACCGCAGGCTCGCTCAAGGCGCGGCTCCCCAGCGCGTGCGACCACTGATCGGGTGACCGCTGATTGAGTGAGCGCCGATTCTCCCCCGGGGTGCCATCGGCGCCAGTCTAGCGCCTCCCGGGGCGGCTGCCAGGCGAAGTCGTGCCTAGCGGTGACCCTTGAAGGAGATCACCTGCTGGATACCACTCGGGCGGTTGGTGTAGCGCAGCGTCTTCCTGAACAGCCCGGGAGCGAAGTTGATCCGCTCGGCGGTGGCATCCGCCCGCCACGCAGACGGGGTCGAGCTGCCCTGCTCGATGGTCAGCTGCTCGCCGGCCGCGGCGATCGCGTTCCAGATGTCCTGCTGGCACTGGGCCAGGACGCCCGCGCCGCAGTAGCTCACCTTGAACGGCATCGGTTGATCCTTGCCGAGCAGCTTGCGGATGTCGCGGTCGAAGTACTGGTACCAGCCCGCGTACTGACCCGAAGGCGGCGCGTCGAAGCGGCTGAAGAGCGAGTCGAGCTCGTCGAGCTGAGGTCCGAGTACGGGACCCATGGCGGCGTCGGCAATCCCATCCCAGGCGGCGTCCATCGAGGCGGCACCGGGGGCGTCGATCGCACCATCGAGGTCGCGGTCGAGCCGGCTGCCGCCCTGCTTCTTCCACAGCGCCATCTGCTGCAGCATTTCTCTGGCCACCTGGGTGGGCGCCTGACTGCCGAGCAGCAGTTGCCGGAGAAGCGGCACCGTGCGGATCGCCCGGATGTCCTGGGTCGCACCCATGTTCATCGACTCGACCAGGTCGGTCATGCTCCACTTGCCGTCCTTGCCCCTCTTGGCCCTGAGGTTGCGGTTCAGCAGGTCGACCCGCTGCGCCGAACCGGCGCGGCCCCACTCGTCGTCGGCCGAACCGAAGCGGTGGGCGACGCTGTTGTTCCAGTTGACCATCAGGCCGGACTTCGGATCCACGCCCTGGGGGTGCCCCTGCTTGGACAGGAAGCCCTGCCACTCGTACTGGCCGGTGCCCTTGGTCGGCAGGCCGGGATCGACCTGCGGGTGGCGCATCGGCAGCCGTCCGCTGGTGTACTCGGCCACGTGCTTGTTGTCGATGTAGAACGAGTTGAAGGTCTGCGGGGTCTGTGCCGCGGCGTCGAAGAAGTCCTTCGGGTTCCTGATCGAGCCATTGGAGAGGCGGCGGTTGAACAGCAGGTCGACCACGTCCCGGCCGTAGCTCGAACGCTTTGACGAGATCGCGACTCTTTGCCCGTCGACCGTCGCGTATCCGATCACGGGGCCGTGGACCGTCCGGAAAAAGTTGACCGGCTTGCCCGAGATGGTGCCGGCCTCGAAATACTCCATGTCCCGGCACTCGCCGTTGTAGATGTACTTGTGGTCGTCGCCCTCGCAGAGCGTTTCGACGTACTGATCGACCACGTCACCGCTGGCGGAGGTCAGAGTGGTGGCGAAGTCCTGGGTCCGGCCGATCAGCAGGTAACCCGGGAACGGCGCCGAGGTCGCGCCACGCCACTTGAGGCCGGGGGCGTCCATGTTGATCTCGTAGGTGAAGCCCGGGTAGAAGTAGCCGATCTGGGGTCCGCCGACCATCAGCGGCCTGCCGCTTTCGGACTTCTTCTTCGTGACCATCAGCGTGTTGGAAGCCTGCTGGCGCGGCACCGGCTGGCTCAGGGTCGATGCCATAGGTGAGTTCTGCAGCGACGAGCGCGGCTCGAAACTCCCGGCGTCGAGGATGACGCTGCCGGCCCGGCCGTTCTGCGGCAGCGGCGCGTAGGGGAAGTTGCCGTCGATCGTGGTCGGACTGCCGTTGTTCTTCTGCTGGCGCAGATCGTTGAACACCCGCCAGCCCTTCTTGACGCCGAGGCGGTCGATCAGCCCGCCGAGGAACTGGGAGCGTCGCGCTTCGTCGCCACCGCCGATTCCGAGGAACTGGCTCTTCAGCGAGTTCAGGCAGAAGATGTCGTTGCGGGTCCAGTCCTTGACCAGCGGGGTCTTGGCGTCGAGATAGGCGTTGATGCCGGAAACGAAGGTGTCGATGTCCCGGAGGACCGCCCTTCCTTCCTTGCCCTTGGCCTTGAGGGCGTCGGCCTGCTTGGCGACTTCGGCTTCAGTCTGGGGGCTCGGCACGAAGCTCAGGCCCTGACCGATCAGCCCGATCGCGGTGATGCCTGGCGCGTCGACCGCCGCCGCGCAGCCGGCTGTGCGGGCCAGCGTCAGCAGGATCGCCCTGTCTTTGGCGGCGATCCAGCCGGCGGCCCAGATTCCGGCGCTATAGGTCTTCGCCTTGACGTGCGGCACATCAAACCGGTCGCGCAGGATCGTCACGTCCGGGTTCGTCACCCCCGGCTCAAAGGTCAGCGGACCATCGGACGCGGGATCGAGCTTCGCCGACTTGAAGTACTTGTTGAGATCCCCGAACTTGACGTTGCCGAAGAGCGGCGTGAGCGCGTCGTACATGCCTGCCTGCTCGTCGGCACCCTGCGGAATCGGGAAGTCGCCCAGTTGACCGGAAGGAATGATGTTCATCGCGGTTGCCGAGAAGTCCTTCGGCGCGGCCGAGGCGATCTGGGCAGAACCGGCCAGAAGCCCGGTTGCGAGTAGTGCGATGAGCATGAGGCGACGACGCATGTGATCTCCTTGGGTCTCGGGGAACTACCAGCACTGACGTCGCGGGGTGCCGCCCCGCGACATAGACAGAGTTACATATAGACATAAGAGTCGCGCGGAGCGAAAGTTGCGGCGCTCAGTTCAGCGAGTCTTCGACTTCCTTGACCGGGTCGTACCAGCCGTTTTCGAGGATCCACGCCTGGAGGTCCTTGTCAAGGCCGAAAATCACTCCGAGGCCGACGATGATGAAGATCGCGCCGATCACTTTGCGGAAGGTGCCGTGCGGGTCGCTCAGCCAGTTCAGGCGCTCGACCACCGCCCGGCCGAACAGGCTGATCGCCAGGAGTACCAGTGCCAGACCGGCCGCGTAGGCGACCAGGTAAGCGAAGCCCTGGGCGAACGAGGCCGGGAAGGTCACGGCGATGATCAGCGCATAGGTCGGACTGCAGCTGTTGAACACCGGCCCCAGAGCCGCACCAAGCAGGATGTCCTTCTTCATGCCGGTCTCGTCGCGGGAGCGGTTGATCAACCGGTTGGAGGCGGCCTGAATTCCCGTCGCCGTCACCAGCCGGTCCCAGATAGATGGCCAGAGCAGGGTGATCCCGAACAGCACGACGATGCCTCCGGCGAAGATCGACCAGACGGCGTCGGGAACGCCGAGCAGCGTCGTCGTCGCCTTCAGCAGTAGCGAGAAGACGATGATCGAGACCGCCAGGCTGGCCACGATCGTCAGCGGATGACGGATCGAGCGGCGGTCCCCGGAGTCGGCACCACTGAGCACACTGCCGCCGACGATCACCGGCAGCAACGGCAGCACGCAGGGGGCGGCGGCCGTGAGCACACCGGCCAGAAAGGAGACGAGGAGCAGGTCCATGGTTCAGGTCGCGGCGAGGACGGTTACTGAAGCAGGGCCGTGCTCACCGAATCGAGGGTCGGATCCTCGTAGGCGACGTAGCTGTCGATCTTGTCCCCGTTGTCATCGACTTTGACCATGGTCGTCTGGATCGTCACGCCGTACTCCTGACGCAGATCCTGGTTCGAGTCGTAATCGACCTTGAAGATAGTCACCCCGTCCGGCACACCGCTTGCTTCGATGTCGTCCTCCAGCGCGACGCATTGGGAGCACCAGGATGCGTGGAAAAAGAGCAGCTTGTCACCCGGTGTGGAGGCCACCAGTTCCGGCGAGTAATCGACGTACTGCCCGGGCTGGTCCGCGGCGGAGCCTGCGGTGGCCCCCTGGCTGCTGGCGGCATCGTCACCACCGGGAGACTGGTCGGACCCGTCGGCACCGCCGCTGCCCTGACCGGCATCCGTCGTGCCCTGTTCCGTGGTCTCAGCCACGGGGCTGGTCCCTCCGGAGTCATCCGAGGAGCACCCGGCCATCGTCGTCAGGCCCGCCGCAACAAGTACTGCGAGCACCCCGGCAACTGCAATTCTCTTCCCGTTCATATGAACAGGGTAGCGCCACGGTCAGCCCGGCTTTTCTTCTCTGCAAGCGGGAAAGCCTGAAGGCCACCTAAGTTCCCGCAGGCAGCGGAGAGGGAGGGATTCGAACCCTCGAGAGAGCTTGCGCCCCCTACTCGCTTAGCAGGCGAGTGCCTTCAGCCACTCGGCCACCTCTCCGGGAGGCAGGATTCTAGGGATTCGCCCGGGATGCCGGGTATCGTGCCGACTGAGATGGCCAGCGTCGAGACCAGCCCCGCGACAGTCCCTGCCCGCAGCCACGCCGGTTTCGAGGAGATCTTCGAGGGAATCGAAGCTCCCTTCGCTTTCGTCGACCTCGACGCGATGTGGGCCAATTCCGACGCGATGCTCGAGCGTGCCCGGGAGAAGCCGGTCAGGATCGCGAGCAAGTCGATCCGCTGCCGGGCCCTGATCGACCGCATCCTCGACCGTGACGAGCGCTTTCAGGGCGTCATGACTTTCACCCTGCCGGAGACCAACTGGCTCGCCGGACTCGGCTACGAGAACCTCCTGCTGGCCTACCCGACCACCGACCTTGAAGCCCTGGCTCAGCACGCCCTCCACGCCGCCGCCATGCCGGAGCGCGCACCGCTGCTCACCGTCGACTGCGTCGAGCATCTCGACCTGATCGAGTCGGTCCTCGGAAGCCAGGCGGGCACCGTGCGCCTCAGCATCGAACTCGACGCCGGCTGGCGCGGCTTCGGTGACAGGGTCGAGGCAGGTGCCAGGCGATCCCCGGTCCGCAGCCCGGACCAGGCGGTGGCGCTGGCCGAGGAGATCGGCCGGCGGGACAAGCTCGAACTGGTCGCGATCATGGCCTACGAAGGACAGATCGCCGGCGTCGGCGACCAGCCGCCGAAGCAGCCCGTGCGGGCCCGGGCGATCGGGTGGATGCAGAAAAGGTCGGTCACGGAGATCGCCGGGCGTCGCGCCGAAGTGGTCGAGAAGGTCAGGCAGGCGGCCGACATCCGGATCGTCAACGGCGGTGGCACAGGCTCGCTGGAGTTCACTGCGGCCGAGGCGGCGGTAACCGAGGTGGCGGCCGGCTCCGGCTTTTTCGCTCCCACCCAGTTCGACCATTACTCCCGCTTCAGCCTGACCCCGGCGGCGGCCTTCGCAGTACCGGTGGTCCGCCGCCCCGGCCCCGGAGTCGTCACCGCGCTCGGCGGCGGCTACCTCTCCTCCGGCGCACCCGGGCCTTCGCGCCTGCCGGTTCCGTGGCTTCCGGAAGGGCTGACGCTCGACAAAGATGAAGGCGCCGGAGAGGTCCAGACACCACTGCTCGGCCCGGCCGCCGACGCGCTGGCGATCGGCGACAACGTCTACATGCGCCACAACAAGGCCGGCGAGCTCTGCGAGCGCTTCGACACGCTCTTCCTGGTTGAAGGCGGAGAGATAGTCGACGAAGTCCCGACCTATCGCGGCGAGGGCCAGACCTTCCTCTAGACGCCGGGAGCCCCGGATCATTGCCAGACCCGCCCGAGCCAGACCCGCTCCGGGCGGCGGGCGGTCAGTCGCCGAGGACGGCTCCGGAGGGGTGGCGATCAGTCGCCGAGGACGGTGCGAGCGTAATCGTTGGTGAAGGTGCGGCCCGGGTCGAGCCGGTCGCGGATCGCTGCGAAGGTCCCCCACTCCGGATAGAGAGGAGCCAGGCCCTCCGCCGTCTTGAAGTGGTGCTTGCCCCAGTGGGGGCGGCCTCCGTATGACTCGAAAATCCGCTCGATTTCACGGAAGTACGGCTGCCACTCGAGCGTCGCGTGCTGGTGGACGGCGATGTAGGTGGAGTCGCGCCCTGTCACCGGCCCGATCAGGCTGTCGTCGGCCGGGACTACCCGGCACTCGATCGGCATCGCCAGCGGCATGCGCTCCTCACGGATCAGTTCCAGCACCCGTGAGAGCGCCTCCGGCCCGGCTTCCCTCGGCACCGCGTACTCCATCTCGTTGAAGCGGATCGTCCGGTAGTTGGCGAAGCATTCGTGCGATACGTCAACCTGCTCGGCCTGGCTCATGAACCTGGTCGAAAAGCGCGCCGTCTTCGGGATCACGGCGGGCACGAGGCCGGTCGCCCTCAACGCCAGATCACCAAGGCCGTTCTCGATGACGACGTCGCCAAGGAAGCGGTTCAACCGGCTGCGCGGCGCCGGCGGGTGCCTGGTCCGGTTGCGCCGGATGGTCAGCGCGGTGTCCGTGTACGGGAAAACGAAAAACTCGAAGTGGTCGTTGGCGGCGGCAAGGCTGTCGAACTCGGCAAGCACCTCATCCAGCGGCACCGGCAGGTCAGCCCGATGGAGGTTGAAGGCGGGCACCGTCTGGAGGGTGACCGCGGTGATGACTCCGAGCGAGCCGATCGCAACCCGCGCCGCCCGGAGAAGGTCGGGCGAGTCACCGTCGCCGGGTTCGTCGGGCCCGGGCGATCCGGCCAACTCCAGCACCTCGCCGTCGGCGGTGACGAGGTCGATCGCCGCCACCTGGGCGGGCAGGTTCGGTGACTCGGCGCCGGTGCCGTGGGTGCCCGTCGAAATCGCCCCGGCGATCGTCTGGCGGTCGATGTCACCGAGGTTGGCCATCGCCAGCCCGAGCGAATCGAGTTCCCGGTTGAGATCGGCCAGCACGGTGCCGCCGCCAACCTTGACCAGGCCGGACGCGCGGTCGGCCTCGATCACACCGCTGATCGCCGAGATGTCCAGCATCAGGTCGTCGCCCAGAGCGGCCGCGGTGAAGGAATGGCCGGAGCCCGCCACCGCGACCCTGCGTCCGGATGCAGACGCGGCCGCGACCTTCTCGCAGAGCTCCGCCCGCCCCGCCGGCCTCAGCAACTCCCGCGGGGAACAGGTCTGGTTGCCGGCCCAGTTGGTCCAGTTCGGGGGGCCGCTTTTTTCTTGTCTCAGGTCGTAGGTCAACTGTCCGCTCGGTTATCGGGCCCGGGCGATCTCAGCTCGTGTCCGAGAGTTCCGAGGCCATGGGTTGAGTGGTTCCGCGGGCGACTATCGCCACCAGGAGGATTATCCCAACCGTCAGCAGCGACGGCAGCAGGTAGCCGGCCGCTCCGGCCAGGAAGCCACCCCCGACGGCCCCGAGCATCTGCCCTCCACCCCAGGCGACGTTCGCGGCACCCGAGGCATAACCCTGGTTCAGACCGGAACTGGTCGCCGCATCCGTGACCAGCGTGCTGGCCGGGGTGAAGGCCAGCCCGGCGCCGAACGCGCAGAGCACCACCGCCGCCGCCAGCACCGGGAGCAGGTTGAAGACACCGATTGCGGCGATCGCAGCAGACATGACCACGATCCCGACCAGATAAGGACCGGTCCGGCCGATCCGGTCGCTGACCCGGCCGATCCAGGGTCCGGCGACCGCTTCGACCGCCGAACCGACCACGAAGGCACCGGCGATCAGCCAGGGCCCGGCACCGAGTTCGTCCATCCGAAGTGGTGCGACCACAACCAGGAAACCGAAGGCGAGTGACGGGCCCGCGAGCACGAGCACCATCCTGGGTACGTTCGAGCGCCTGACGGCGGCGACGGCCTCGCGGACCGGCTGCCTGGCTACCTCCGAAGCGTCCTCGATGGTCGCCGCGACCGCGATCAGGATCGCCGCAGCGACAAACACCGTGCTGAAAACGATCTCGGTGCCGATTTCATGAGCCAGTGCCCCTATCGGCGCCCCCAGCAGTTCCCCGACCACTGCCGCCGCGATCACTGTTCCGACCACCTCCCCCCGTCGCGACCTCGGCGAGGCCGATACGACCCAGCTGACCGCCCCGGCCCACATCAACGCGCCCGAGGCACCCTGGAGAAACCGGCTGACGTAAAGCAGGACGATGTCGTCGGCCAGCCCGAATATCGGGCTGAAGATGCCGATCCCGACCAGTCCGGCGATCATCGTCTGACGCGGACCGACCCGGGCCGCCAGCCACCCGGCCGGCAGCGCACTGACCAGGGTCCCGGCCGCAAAGGCGCCGGCCAGAATCCCGACCTCGCCTTCACTCAGGGAGAAGTCGCTCTTGTAGTCGGGCAGCAGCGGCGTCAGCACAGCGAAAAAGGTCACGTCAAGAAAGACGACCGCACAGGCAAGAATGAGTAGACGACGCACCGGCTTATTCTGGCACCACTCCGGAGGCGGGGCGATTCAGCGAAGAGGTGAACGGGATCGAGGCACAGGGTTTGCCTCGAATCCGGTCACTTCCTCGCCAGTCGACGACGCGGAGTCGTCAGGTCCACCGATCGGCTGCCGGTTGGCTGCCCGCTGCCGGTTGGCTTCCCGCTGCCGGTTGGCTGCCCGCTGCCGGTTGGCTGCCCGCTGCCGGTTGGCCCTCAGCCAGCTGTCGCCTGGTCGTCGGCTGGCTGGCTGTCGGCTGGCTGTCGGCTGGCTGTCTGCCGACTGGCGGCTGTCGGCTGGCTGTCCGTCGGCTGCTGTCGGCTTCAGCCGAACTGCCGGACCGACTCGGACAGCGCGTCGCCGATCATGCGGATCTGTTCGCTCTGGATGGTCAGTGGTGGCGAGGCGGCCACCCCGCGGCCGATCGGCCTGACGAGCACGCCGTGCTCCCTCATGGCCATCGCCAGCCTGACCGGTGCCCCGGGGTCTTCGTCGATGATCTCGGGCGCCAGTTCGAGTGCCGCCATCAAGCCGGTGCCGCCCCTCACTTCAGCGGTCGCGGGCAGATCAGCCGCCCGGTTCATCTGCTCAAACAACTCCCCTTCGAGGTCCTGGCCGCGGCCCAGCAGTTCCTCCTCCTCGAGGATCCGGATGTTCTCCAGCGCGGCGGCGCAGCAGGTCGCGTGGCCGGCGTAGGTGGCACCGTGCCGGAACGGCGGCGAGTCGGGGTCGTCCCAGAACGGAGCGGCGATCTCGGGGGAAATCAGGACACCGCCGAGCGGCAGGTAGCCGCTTGTCACGCCCTTGGCGAAAGCGATCATGTCCGGCACCACCCCGGGCCAGCGCTCGACCCCGAACCAGGTGCCGAGCCGTCCGAAGGCGCAGATGACCGAGTCGACGATCAGCAGCACGCCGGCCTCCCGGCAGATCGCCGCGACCTCCTCGATGTACCCGTCGGGCGGTGGATACACACCACCCGCACCGATCACCGGTTCGAGGAAAAACGCCGCGACCCGCTCGGCACCGACGCGCTCGATCTCGGTCCGCAGCTCCCCGGCGTCGTCGTAGCCGACGATCGAGACATCCTCGACCAGACCACCGACGTCTGCCCGGTTCGGCGGGATACCGGCCAGGCTCGTACCGAAGCCGTGGGTGCCGTGATAGCCGTGGAGCCTGGCGATCAGGTGATGGCGCTCGTCGTGGCCTTTCTCGTGCCAGTAGCGCCGCGCGAGCTTGGCCGCGGTGTCGATGCTGTCCCCACCGCCGCTGGTCAGGAAGACCTTCGCTCCTTCGATCGGCGACAGCTGCGACAGCTGCCGGGCCAGCCGGTCGGCGGGCGGGTTCGAGAAATCGCCGAAGGTCGAGTACGCCTCGAGTTGCTTCATCTGAGCCGAGACCGCCTCACGAATCGAGTCACGGCCGTGGCCCACGTTGCTGTACCAGAGGCTTGCAGTGGCGTCGAGGTAACGGTTGCCGCCTTCGTCCCAGACCCAGACGTCCTCGCCCCTGGTCAGGGCCAGACGGCTGTCCTTCACCTTGCCCATCTGCGCGAAGGGGTGCCAGAGCGAACTCTCGATAGAAGCGTCCATGAATCGACCCTACCTCCCTGCAGCGGATCCGGACACCGACAACCGCAACCGTGTCAGACTTGGCAGGCCTCGTCGAGGCCCGTCCGGAGGGGTGGCAGAGCGGTTGAATGCACTGGTCTTGAAAACCAGCATGCGTCTTAATGGCGTATCGAGGGTTCGAATCCCTCCCCCTCCGCTGCACGCCCGGGATCCTCCACTGAGAGCAGGTTGCCCCGCCGAACGCCGCGCTGGATCCGTCTTGGTGGCTATTCCTGGGTCTGAGTGGTCGCAGTGACGGTGCACTGGACCGGCCCGCCGATGCCGTGGTTGTTGATGCCGTCAACGCTGACCTGGGCTCCGACCGTGTCTGCGCCGCTGCCTCGTGAGAGGCTGTATTCCCAGTGGCCACCCGTACCGAGGCCACCCGTAGCCTGGGCGATAAGCGGCGAGCCACCGCCGGCGGAGAAGAAGCCCGCGTCCTGATCGCTGATCGCGGCCGGCCCGACTCCGGCCGGCAACTCGCTGAAGGTCACGGTCCCGGCGCCGAAGAACGGCTGCGAGTCATCGAAGCTCAACAGCCTGACCCGGATCGAGTAGTTGGGCGGACCGAAGCAGGCGATCAGCTCGATCTTGCCCATTGTCGGCACGGCGGCCAGCACCGGCGCGGGATCCGGCAGGAAGCCGACCGCATCAACAGTGACGCTCGTCATGAACTGCTCGCCATCGCCCTCGACCAGCCCGTCCGACTTGGGTGCCGTCACGGCGCCGTCGGCGAGCTTCGCCGTCGTCACCGCTGCGTTTGCGAGTTTCCCGGTCGTGACAGCGTTATTTGCGAGTGCCCTGGTCCTGACCGAGTTCCTGGCGATGTTCCTGGTCTTGACCGCGTTCCTGGCGATGTTCCTGGTCTTGACCGCGTTCCTGGCGATGTTCCCGGTCTTGACCGCGTTCCTGGCGATGTCGTTCGAAGTCACCGAGCCGGTGCCGGGCAGCGCCGCTGCCGTACCGCCAAGCAAGATGAACAGCGCCACGTACGCGATCACGTGATGCTTGAGGTGATTTCTGAGTCTGATTGGCATTGACCCCTCCTTGCCGACGACCCCGCAGGACCGACGATTGCCCTGTATCCAAACTACCCTCTCCCGTCCGGGCTGACAAGTGCTACCTGTGCATCCGGCAGTCCGCCTGTTGATCTCTCGAGATCCGTGTACCTGCGGTTTCACTCAAGGGGACAGGCGGGCAGGTAAACGGCAACGCTGGTTCGCGGCGCGCAGCCCGTCACTCGCACAGCCGCGTTTGCCGACGGGCTGATCTGGTCCCCGGGGCAGGTAGGCTGGCCGGGGTACTGACATGGAACTCACCGAGCGGGTAAAGGAGTGGCGTTCAAGGGGACGGAGCGAGCGCTTCCGGGACCACGAGATCCATGTGCACGAGACCGAAGGCGAAGGATCGCCGCTGCTGCTGCTCCACGGATTCCCGTCGAGCTCCTACGACTTCAAGGCACTGCTGGCAGAGCTCGAAGGCCGCCGGACGCTCACCTTCGACTTCCTCGGCTTCGGGCTCTCGGACAAGCCTCGTGATCACGTCTACACCCTCGGCTGGCAGGCGGACCTGACCGAGGAGCTGGTCCACCGACACTTCCCGGGGGAGAAGGTGTTTCTGGTCGCCCACGACATGGGCACTTCCGTCTCGACCGAACTGTTCGCCCGTGACCTCGAGGGCAGGCTCGGGTTCGGCATGACCGGCGCGATGCTGTTCAACGGCAGCATGATCCTTGACCGGGCCACGCTGACCCGCAGCCAGAAGCTGCTGCGCGGCCGGCTCGGTCCGCTCGCCTCGAGGCTTGCCAGTTACCGCGTCTTTCGCCATGAGTTCGCGGAGATCTTCTCCCCGTCCCACCCCCTGAGCGAGGAAGAGGCCGCCGACCAGTGGTCGCTGATCTGCCGCAACGGTGGCCGCCAGATCGGCTACAAGCTGATTCATTACCTGGAGGAGCGGGAACGGCTGACCGACCGCTGGCACGGGGCGATCCGTGACTGGGAGGGAGACCTCAGCCTCACCTGGGGGGAGCTCGACCCGGTCGCCACCGTCTCGGTTCTGGAAGCCCTGATCGAACTGCGTCCGGGGGTTCCGGTCGAGAGACTGCCGGACCTCGGCCACTACGCGCAGGTCGAAGATCCGACGAGGATCGCCGCGGCGATCGGCCGGGCCGAGTCAGGAACGGCCGGCTGATGGCTCACCGACAGGCTGGTCCAGTGCCCGCCTCGCGGTTATCCTTCGCTCCATGATCGAAAAGCACGACACGGAAGCGGAAAAGCGTGAAGCCGAGCGGGCGGTCTCAGAGGCCGGCGGCGGTGAAGCGGAAGGATTCGAGCTGGCCGAGCAGGAACTCATGCGCCAGGCCGAAGGAATCGACGACGGCCATGACCCGGTTGCGGAAGCCGGCCTGCCGGAGGCGGAGGAGCCGACCGCGACCTACGGCGAAGCCGACGAGGAACACAGCTCGGAACGCCCGGGCGACGACCACGACTGACCGCGGCGCGACGGTCTGATTGACGGACCTTCGGCTGCTGCTACCAGGCTACCGGCGCTTCTTGGCTTTCGGCAACGTGTACCGCCGGTAGACGCAGCGAAGCCCGTCCCGCACGATCGTCGCCTCACCGTTGGAGCTGACCACCAGTAGACGGCGGAGCTGGCGTGTCCTGAACCTCCAGCCCGGCGGCATCGCCACGAGCGGATTGCTGCCGACCGAGTTGATCGTCTTCAGGTTGAGGCCCGGATCCACCGTGTCGGTGAAGGCCTGCATCACGTAGCGGTGGCCGGTTGGGGAGATCATCTCCCGGAAGCGACCGGAGACACCATGTGGCGCGGAGATCGACCTATCGCCAACCGCGTCGGCACTGCCACTTCGTGACACCCTGGCGCATGATCGAGTCCCCCGAGATGCCGACGAAAACCTGCTGGGAGCAGTGAAACCTGCCGTCCCGGCGCCGGTAGGCGTTTTCGGTCACCAGGCATCTGTGGCCGGACGCTGCCCACCGGCACCACTTCACGTCGTAAGCGAGGCAGGGACCCCATTCGAAGCAGTCGGGCTCCAGATACAGCCAGGCGTTCTCCCTGGCGGCGAGCCCCGAAAGCTGAGCCGGCGGGAGCGCACCGTCACCGACGACGTCAATCCCCTGACTGGTCCCGAGCAGATCAGCGACTGCGGACCGCACGGGGTCGGCCGCGACCCGCGTGTATACGCCCGGCGAATACTTGCCGGCACAGCCCCTTCCGTAGGAAGTGATGCCGACCAGTCTTGGCGTGCCGTCAGCACCGTAGGCGACCAGCGGCCCGCCGCTGTCTCCCTGGCAGGTGTCATGGCCACCGAGGGCCCGTCCCGCGCAGAGCTGCGTGGCCGGCCGGAATCCACCGAAGTTGCGGTAGGCGCGGCGGCAGGAGAAGTCGGGGAGGAGCGCCACCTCGGTGGACATCAGCTGGTTGGTTCCGGAGGGCGCGCTGCGGGTGACGCCCCACCCGCTTACACGCCCCAGGCGCCCGGTGGCCCACAGCGCCCTTTCGGCAGGCCCGGCGATCAGGATCGGCTCGCCCGCCGCCGGGGAGGCCAGCTCAAGGACCGCGACGTCCCACTCCTGCCGGGCGTCCTCGAACAGGGGGCGATCCAGGTCGTCTACCCAGATAACCGAATCCACCACTGCCGTGCTCGTGCCTTGCGAAGTGGCATTCAGGTAGGTCCGGCCGGAGACCACCTGGTAGGTGCCGGGGGGAGTCTGCTGTCCGTTGTCGAGGATGCAGTGAGCGGCGGTAATCACGATCGTGGGTGCGACCAGTGTCCCTCCGCAGAACTGTCGGTCCTTTACCGAACCGCCGCCGTTGCTTACCAGCGCGACCTGCCACGGCACTGAGGCGATCGGGGTTTCCGTTCCGCCGATGACGCTGATTCCGGCACGCGGCAACGGTGCGACCGGATTCGCCGGCGTTGGCGACTCGCCCTCGATTGCGGTCGAGTAACGCTCTGCCCGTGGCTCGACGGAGGTCCTGGTGGCCCCGGCCTGAGCGGGCGCGAACAGGAGCGACGCAACCAGGACGGTCAACGCGGCGAGGACGGCCCTGCGAAGCGATCCTGACCGCCCTTCCCTGCCTGGCTTCGCTCTCGGGATCACGCCGACGATGGTACCAGCGGCCCGGTCAGATTCAGCCGGGCCCGCTCAGACGCTGCCGGTTCCGGTCCGATGCGGCCGGGCCCGCTCAGACGCTGCCGGGTCCACTCCGATGCGGCCGGGCCCGCTCAGATGCTGCCGCAGGTGCCCCAGGTTCCACGGGAGTCGAGACGGGCGATGCGCTCGGCCCGCTTGTAAGAGCCGAAACGGCTGAAGCGGCTGCCGACCACGTAGACCTTGGCCCGGCCCTTGCTGACCATGACCCGGCCGAGGTCGGCTCCGTCCCGGCTGACGTAGGCGAGCAGGCGTCCGTAGCGGTCGCGCTTTGGCTGTCTCGGGTCGGTCACGACCCGGAGCCGGCCACGGGCCAGCCGCTTCATGAGCGCCGAAGCGTTACGACCGCCACACTCGACACCACCGTAGACCTCAGGCGTGTCGATCCCGAGGATTCGTATGCGCACGATGCCGCGACCGGTCCGGCGCACGTCGATCGTATCCCCGTCGACCACGTTGACAACCCGGCCGGAGAACCTGACTTCCTTCGGTGGCGGGGGCGGTTTGCCACCTGGCCGCGCGGTCGAACACGGACACGGAAGCGACTCGCAGGCGACACCGTCGGAGTTCGAGTCCAGCCGGTACGGATCGCCGTTGAGCAGGTACTTCTGCGCCTGCGCCTGGGTCGAAAAGTCGGAGCAGTCGTAATCACGCGCCGAGGCCGGCGAGGCAAAGGCGAGCAAGCCCAGGGCGGCAATGGTGATTGTGAGCAGGGACTTCACGCCCGCCACACATTACGGGCCGGGTCGATGCCGGGTCGAGATTCCGGCTCGATCAGTGGGGGGTCGAGCAGTCCGGCTCTCTTCGCAGCTTGAACCACCACTTGCCTTGCTTCGACGTCGCCTGAGAACCGCTTCCCGCTTGTTGGCAGGAGCCGCTCCGCGCCCACAAGCAGGAACCGCTTCCCACTCGCAAGCAGGCAGGTAACTTGTTACGCACAACTACGGTCCCGACGCAAGGGGTCGTTGAAGGAAGGATCGGAAACCGGATGGAAAGAGCTGACCTGGCCGAAGCGCTCGCCCGCCTGCTCTCCCCCGATCAGGTGATGACTTCCGGGCCGGAGTTCAGGCAGGCGCTGAGCGACGGCACGGTGAACCGCGGCATCTCCGGGACCGCCGACGCCCTGGTCGAGCCGGAATCACCCGAAGAGGTCGCCGCGGTGCTCGCCTTCTGTTACGAGAACGGACTGCCGCTTTCCCTGAGTTCGCGAACCCTCCCGAACTTGAGTTCCGCGAGGGGAAAACTCGCCCCTGAAGGACCGGCCACGGGGTCGGGCCCGGAGGCCGTGCGGGCATGTTCCTGGCGTGGATAAACAATTCGTACTGCAATAGCGCAACTCTTCGTTTTCGACCGGGTTATGGAGTTGATAACGGCGGTTGGCCCGGTGTCAGGCCCGGAAAAGCCGCCACGTGTTCTCTGGGGGAGGGCACGGTAGGGAAAGGGAGGGAGTTCGGGGGCTCGGTCCGACAAGGACCGGGCCACCTGAGCCCTTTCCGCCTCAAGTGGCCAGGAAAGTTTCAGCGCTGTCTCGGCCGGCAGACAGCAGGCCGGGCGGCCTCAGGCGCGGGGGCCGGGCACGTTGCGGAAGCGGAACTGCTGGGCTTCCATGCCGGCCTGGACGAAGTGGCACTCGCCTCCGGCCTCGAGTCCGAACAGGCCGATCACCGCATCGACCACCGTCTCGACCGGGATCACCGGGATGCCGCCCTCGGTCAGGCCACCCTTGATCGGGTCGATGATCCGGGTGTCGGCGAAACCGGGGCAGATCGCGTTGAAGTGGATGCCCTCGGGCAGGAGCACCGGGCCGAGCGAGCGGGTCAGCCCGGCGACCGCGTGCTTGTTCGCGGCGTAGATCGGGTCGTACGGAACCGGCGCCAGGCCGGCCAGCGACGAGGTCGCGACGATCGCGCCGCCGCCGCGCTCGCGCATCGCGGGCACAACCGCGTTCAGGCCGAAGACGACCCCGTCCAGGTTCACGCCCATCGCCCGGCGGTAGGTATCGAGGTCGAAGTGCTCGATCAACCCGCAGTTGGTGGCGATTCCGGCGTTGAGGAAAGCGAGGTCGAGACCGCCGAACTTCTCCATCGCCAGAGAAACCGCGGCTTCACTTGCCTCCGGCCGGCTCACGTCAGCCTGGATGAACTCGGCGCCAATCTCGGCCGCGGCTTCCTGTCCGGTTCCGGACTCGATGTCGGCCACGACGACCTTCGCGCCCTCGCCCGCGAGCCGGGCCGCCGTCGCCCGACCCAGTCCGTTCGCCGCGCCGGTAACCAGCGCCACTTTGCCTTCGAAGTCCATCCGCGCATCCTTGCAGACCGGCAGCCGGCGCGTGGCCGGCGAGGGTTTGCCAAACCGCCGGGTTGGCTCAGTGATTCGGTGGGCGGTCCGCGATCAGCTCGAGCGCATGCGGCAGGATCGGCAGCAGGGCGGCGGCCGACTCGGCGACCCCCTTCGGGCTGCCGGGCAGGTTGACGATCAGGCAGCTACCGCGGATGCCGGCGACCCCGCGTGAGAGTGCCCAGTGCCGGGTGTGCTTCGCGGCTTCCTGGCGGATCGCCTCGGCGATGCCCGGTGCGGCACGCTCGATCACCGATGCGGTCGCCTCCGGGGTCTGGTCGGAGGGCGAGAGGCCGGTGCCGCCGGAGGTCAGGATCAGGTCGGCGCCACCCTCTTCAGCCCAGTGGATCAGCCGCTCGGCGATCAGATAGCGGTCGTCGCGAATGATCTCCCGGGCGATCACGTCGGCTCCGGCGGCAGCGGCCAGCTCGACCAGGGCCTCGCCGCTCGGGTCGTCCGCATCGGTTCCAGCCCGCGAGGTGCTGATCGTGATCAGGGCGGCAGTGCTCACTCGTCGCCCCCCGGACTGTCGCCACCGGTCCCCGGACTTTCGTCGCCGGTCCCCTGGCTGTCGTCGCCGGTCTCCGCGGACCCGGTTTCCTGTTCGGCGCTGTCGTCGTCGCCGTCGTCGCCCCGCAGCCAGTGACCGCTTCTGCCGCCGCGCTTTTCGATCAGCACGAGCTGCTCGATCGATACACCGCGCTCGATGCCCTTGACCATGTCGTAGATGGTCAGTGCGGCGACCGAGCAGGCTGTCATCGCCTCCATCTCGACCCCTGTGCGGTCGCGGGTCCGCGCCTCGGCCGTCACCTCGACCAAGCCGCTGCCGGGATCGACCGAAACTTCCACGTCTATATACGTGAGCGGCAGCGGGTGGGCCAACGGGATCAGTTCGGCGGTGCGCTTGGCCGCCTGGATGCCGGCGATGCGGGCCACCTGCGCCACCTCCCCTTTCGGGCCGGTGCCGTCGGCGACCGCCTTCGCCGTCTCCGGGGAGACCGCCAACCGGGCCCGGGCCCGGGCCATGCGCTCGCTCACGTCCTTCTCCCCGACATCAACCATGCGCGCCTGGCCGTCCTCGCCGATGTGGGTCAGGCGTTTACTCATGACGGGCCTGTTCCGGATCGGCCACCGGCAGGGTGCCTTCGACCCTGCGCCGCTCGCCGTCGGCCTCGACTTCAACTTTCCAGACCGGTGCCTCGGCCTTGATCCGGTCGATCGCCTCGCGGGCCCCGGCGAAGGCCTCGCCACGATGGGGGGCGGAGACGGCAACCATCACCGACGCTTCACCCAGCGGCACGGTCCCGGTCCGGTGCTCGGCTACGGCTCCGGTCAGCCCGTGAGCGGCGACGCAGTCCTCGAGGATCTGCGCGATCCGCTGCTCGGCCATCTGGC
>Ga0209181_10002517_pt1 | contig 29883 bp, 30 predicted proteins | sample MAT05_FD_187208 | JGI IMG/M metagenome (GOLD analysis project Ga0209181, IMG submission 187208) | Freshwater microbial communities from Lake Fryxell liftoff mats and glacier meltwater in Antarctica - MAT-05 (SPAdes) (version 2) | ecosystem: Environmental > Aquatic > Freshwater > Ice > Liftoff... | reverse complement strand
TTGCCGCCATGGCGCGTGCTCACACCAGTTTTTCATCGGCTGGAAGCTCGCGGGGAGATTCGCGGCGGACGCTTCGTGGCCACTTTGTCGGGCGAGCAATTCGCATTGCCCGAGGCTATCGCGCCCCTGCGCCGCATCCGCGACACGCCCGGCCGTAGCGAACTGATTTGCGTCTGCGGCGCCGACCCGCTGAACTTAGTCGGCAGCGTCATTATCGGCGCGAAGATCGCGGGCATCGCCAATACCCGCGTCGTTTATCGTGACGGCATTCCAGTGGCGACTTGGGTGGGCGGCGAAATGCAGACCCTGGTCGAACTCAGCGCCGCCGATGCGTGGCCTATCCGTCAACTAATGATCGGCAAGCCCGGCGATGGCCAAGAACCGATACTTGCCCTCACCCCGCGCGACCTGAGCCAAGCGCGATTACAGTAGCGCGTGAGGAATTCTCTTCGCCTTAACATTTTAGAACTCTGCTTTGGTTGTGGATTGAGCCTCTCACGGGAGATGACCAATCGGCGTACGGCTGTCGTTTTATCAGCCTAGACAGGCGACCGCAGATGTCAAAGGTGACGATTTCCCCAGTATTTGTAGGCTGCTTTTGGCCCTATCCTTACGGTATCTGTTTCCAGTGATGCCAACGATGTCATCGATTCGATGGTGGTGCGCGTGCTTGATTCTCGTCAGTGCCCCCGTGCACGCACAAGGCATCGATTTTCTCGATGGTGATGGCTTTGAGAACGGCTGCAGCGTTGACACCGACAATGATCGCCTGCCGGATTGTGTTGAGACCGGCACCGGCGTTTACTTAAGCCCGATGCGCACCGGTACATCCCCTGGCAATCGCGACACCGATAATGACGGCTTAAGCGACGGCGACGAGGTGCTCGGCTCCGTGGCGGGCTTGAACCTGCCGGCCATGGGTGCGAAGGCGCTGCGCAGAACCGTATTCGCCGAATACGACTGGTTCGACGATGCGCGCGGGTGCGCCGCGCATTCGCACCGCCCGACGCTGGCGATTGTCAATCGTGCCAGGGACGCGTTTGCGGCGATGCCGCTCACCAATCCAGATGGCAGCACTGGCATCGATTTTATTCAGGACTACGGTCAGGGCGGTTTATTCAGCGGTGGCAGCGTGCTTGCCGATGTGGACGCAGATATAGCTATCGGCGTAAATGGCGCAGAATTTGCGGCGTTCAAGTTGGCAAATTTTGCTGCCAACCGTTTCCGCTATTTTCACTACGTTTTAATGCCGCACTCATATGCGATGGGCAATAGCTCTGGGCAAGCAGAATTGCCCGGCGACGATTCGATCGTTTCACTCGGGTGCTCAGCCTCCACCACCAACGTGTCGAATACCATTTTGCACGAGATCGGGCATAATTTTTTGTTGCGCCATGGCGGCAACACGAACTGTAATTACAAGCCAAATTATAATTCGGTCATGAATTATCGCTATCAGTTTCCGGGCCGCGATACTAATTGCACAGTTCCAGGCGATGGCAGCCTCGGTTATTCAGTTGGCACGCGTATTCCGCTGAACGAGGGCGCGCTCAATGAGCAAGCTGGCATCTGCGGGATTGCGACCGGCGTCGGCGTTGACTGGAATAGCAATGGTATCCTGGAGACATCCGTCTCCTTTGACGCAAATGTCTCAGACAGCGCTCAGCTAACGAGCTGCGGTGGAACGATCACCGCATATAACGATTTTGACGACTACGCCAACCTGAATTTGGCTGCGGTCGGCACGGCCAACGACCGCGGACACACGCATGAAGTGATTGATTGCACCAATACGCCGCCAGAAGCGCAGTGATATAGCGCAATCGGGATCGCCTCGAAAGCCAGAATCGACCTGCTTCCCTTTCTTTACTGCCTTTGCGTCTCTGCGTCTTGGTGTTGAACTTTCGATCTGGATTAATTTTCGAACGGCATCGCGCGAGCATCGCTTTCTACCCAATGCCATTCTCCATTTATCGAATTTTCGCGCAGATAGATTCGGCGACAGTTTGCCAACTTCATGGTCGTGTACAGATGCGGGAAGGCCTGTTGGTTGCGCGAGATTTCGAAGCGCAGATCAGCGCCGAGTGCATAGGCGGACAGGCCGACGAGCGCCAATTCCGTATGCGCGGCGAAGTAACGCTGTACGCTCCCGGCGACTTGTTCGGCGGTGGACAAATGGATGAAGCCATCGCGCAGATCATCTGCTGATCCTGCGAAGACGCCATCTACGAGGAGGCTCTGCCATTGCGGCAAGCTCAGAATCTTGTAGACCAGCGCGGGATCGAGCATCTCTTTCGCCAGTGAGCGATGTTTGCTCAGTATTGCGAATCTCGGTCGTGTTTCCGAGCACAAGGGAAGTGGGAGCTTGGGGTCGGGTGTGGAAGAGCAAGGCCGCAGCTGTTGCCGGAGCGCATTCGTTCTTTGCGCGCAGATGCGTAGATTTGGCCACGTGCCGCGAAATTCTGCACCACGCTGCAATCGTGTCGCATCACCTATAGTCAGATCACGCGTACTGGAGGCTGTATGAAAGACTTGGATAGCAAGACTTATCGCAAATTGCTGCAGCCCATGGTCGAAGAGCTGAACGCCATGCACCGCTGGCTCATACACACCGGCAAACGCATGATCATCGTCTTTGAAGGGCGCGATACCGCGGGAAAGGGTGGCGCGATTGGCGTGTTTGCTGATGCGCTGAATCCGCGCTCCTGCCGCGTGGTTGCCTTATCCAAGCCGGATGAGCGGCAGAAAACACAGTGGTATTTCCAGCGCTATGTAGAACACCTGCCCTCCGCCGGTGAGTTGGTGCTGTTTGATCGCTCCTGGTACAACCGTGCCGGTGTCGAACATGTCATGGGTTTCTGCTCTGAGGCCGAGTACGAGGCCTTCCTGCTCGAATGCCCGCAATTTGAACGCATGCAGGTCAATAGCGGCAATATCATCGTGAAATACTGGTTCGGTTGCGATCAAAGCAAACAGGAAGAGCGGCTGGCCGAGCGCTTGGAGGATCCAGCCAAGCGCTGGAAACTGTCCCCCATCGATTTCGCCGCGCGCGAAAAATACGATGACTACACACGCGCACGCGATCGCATGCTGGCGGCCACCGATATCGCGGAAGCGCCGTGGACCATGGTGGATATGAATGACCAGAAGCGCGGCCGCCTCAACATGATTCGGCATTTGCTCGATCATCTGCCCGATCACGCGGTCGAAGAGACACTGCCGGTGATGCCGGCCTTGGTCGGCAAGCCGCGAAAAGAGACTTATCCGAAGACCACCGCGCGTGTCAAAGAGGTCTATTGAAGCGAGCGCGCGGTTTTGGCATGGCTAGTGCGGTGTCGCCTAACGACGAAATCCATCGGAAATAGTGTGCACTTTAATTTGGGGCACCACGCTAGATTTAGCGGATGCGGAATTCGCGCGTGGGCACTGGCGTCTCTGCGGGATGCACCTCGATTGCGTCCACGCGTGCGAGGCTAGGGCCGCGCCATAAATAGGCTTCGAGTGCAGCTAATGCACTCGCACTACCGATCGCCAAAACCTCAACACTGCCATCGGCAAGATTGCGCGCGTGCCCAACGATGCCGAGTGGCCGCGCGAAATCCAGCGTGCTGGCGCGAAAGCACACGCCTTGGACGCGTCCGCGAACGACAAAGCGGCGCGCTGAATTCATCTCGCTCAACTTGCGGGCGTAGCTTTCGCGGCGCTGTCGACGACGGCTTCTAGTTCGGCGCGCGTCACCGGCCCAAGAAAGCTTTTGGCAATGCTGCCATCGGGCCCGATCACGTGAGTTGTCGGTAAACCTTTAGGCACCGCGAAGGCAGCGGGTGGCTCAAAGGTATCGACCAAGGCGATCGGGTAGCTGACCGGACGCTTCTTCAAGAACTCATTTAGGTCCGCAACCGTGGTTTCCTCAAAGGCCAGACCAACCACGACCACATCCTCACGCGCCTTATCAAGCTCATCTAGTTCTGGCATTTCCTTGATACACGGGCCGCACCACGTCGCCCAGAAGTTGACTACCACCCACTTGCCGCGCTGCTCAGTCAAGCTAAAGATCTTGCCGTCGAGCGTCGCCGTTTCCAGCGTCAGGGGCTCTGCATAGGTCAACGCGCTAAAGCTCAAGGCAGCGATGAAGGAAACGGCGGTCAGCGTGATCGAAGGGCGCATGGTGAAAGTCCGAATCGGTGAGGACAAGTATGAGTGTCGCCGGCGGCGATCGTGCCAAAGGTTAAGAGATAGCGTTCAGCTTGTTGCGGGTGGCAACGGCTGTGGCGTGTCAGGTTCGGCTGCGGTGGGGCAGTCCTCGCTAGGCAGCGACTCGCGCGGCGCTGGCGAATCTCGCGTTAGCAGCACATCGCGTGGTTTTGACCCGGGCTTTCGGAACAAATCTGACAGGGCGTGGTCCAGTTGACGTTCGGCAGCCGCAGCGGCGTTTTCACACAACTGATCTACGCGCGATTCTAACGAGCCCGGCGCATTATCCACGCGCCGACCTGTGGACAACGGCAACAGGAAGGAGTTGCCTCGGTACAGTGAGCGAACGCGCACGATTTCCGGATCACGGCTCAATATCCAACTACCAATATCAGTGCGTTGCGCGATACGCTCGAATTCGAGCAAGCCAAGCAATTCGGCAATCGTCGCCTCGGGTACGTCGGGCAGACTCGATGACAACTCTGTCAGTGACAGACCGACGCCTTGCAATTGGGCATCGCGCAAACGTCCGAGCAGACGTAGCAATGCGGGAAATCGCTCGCGGGCCGGCAGTTCAAACTTATGCGCCTCGTGCTTGAACGCCCCGAGCGCCGCGGTCAAGGACGCGCCGAGCAGGACCACCACCCAGGAAACATAAATCCACAACAGAAAGACCGGAATGAAGGCGACAGCGCCATAGATCTGCTGGTAAGTGGCAAATTGGCTGACGAACTCGGCAAACGCACTTTTGGCGATTTCAAAGGCCACCGCCGCAAATAGCCCGCCGATCACAGCGTGTCGCAGCCGCACCGGACAATGTGGCAGGATCAGATAGGCCAGCGTCGCAGCCGTAAGACTGACCAGGAATGGCATCGCCTGCAGCAACAAGACTTCCAACTGGAAGCGCGCCGCCAGATCAGAAAATAATGGCACACCAAGTAGCGCCGAACTTAAGGCCAATCCAGCGCCAACCAGCATTGGACCCAAGGTTAGCGAGGTCCAAAAGACGATAAAGCGCCCCAGGGCCCGATGCGGCGTGACGACGCGCCAGATGCGATTGAACGCGTGCTCGATCGAGGTCATCAGCAACAACCCGCTGACCAATAACGCGACCGTGCCCACGGCGGTCAGGTGCGAGGCCTTGGTCACGAATTCGCGGATGTGTGACTCAATCTCGATGCCCGAAGCCGGTACAAAATGCCGAAACACGAAGTCGGTAATGCCCTCACTGAAACGACTGAATTCCGGAAAGGAGGCGAACACGCTCAAGGCGACCGTAAAAAGCGGCACCAACGCAAAAATGGTCGTGTACGACAGCGCGCCGGCCGCCTCAAAGCATTGATCGTCGGTGAAGCGGCGCCCGATAAATCGCGCGAAAGCTAGCAATCGGGCTGACGGCGCGGAGAGCCAGTTCTTCATTCGATGCGAATACGGCACTCGATCTCTCGTTTTGACCCTGGGCTAAGGCTAGCAGGCGCAGGCGCGCAGGCCATTAAGTGAACAAAACAGCCATCAAAGTTGCGTGCAGGCGCCACGTGCTGGGCCACGGTAGCGGGCCCGGTTGACCACAATCTATGCAAGTGGCACCGGCCTGCCGCCGCGATCAGCCTCCCTGTCGCACTTCCTCGGCTGCCGCTAAGATGCGCTTGCCTAAAGTACGGGCGCGACTGGCGCGATTGATGTCGGAGATTTTGATTCTTTACTACTCTCGCCACGGCAGCACAGCGCAGTTGGCGCGGCGTATTGCATCAGGTGTGGAGGAGATCGAGGGCGCTCAAGCCTGCATACGCACGGTGCCGGAGGTCAGCGCGCTCGTGGGGGATGTGCGCGCGCCGGAGGTGCCGCTGGACGGGCCCCCGTTTGTGCAGGCGGAGGATTTGCAGCGCTGTCGCGGACTAATCCTCGGCAGCCCCACGCGCTTTGGCAATATGGCCGCAGCGCTCAAATACTTTTGGGATTCCACCAGCGCGCAGTGGCTAAGTGGGTCGCTAGCTGGCAAGCCAGGCGCCGTGTTCACTTCTAGCAGCAGCCCCCACGGCGGGCAGGAAAGCACGCTATTCAGCATGATGTTGCCGCTGATGCATCACGGCATGCTGATCGTAGGCGTGCCTTACACCGAATCGGCAGTCACGCGTACACAGGGCGGTGGCGGCCCTTATGGGGCAGGGCATTTGACGCGTGAGCAACAGGATGCAGGTCTTAGCGCCGACGAGAAATTGATCGCGCGCGCTCTGGGTCGCCGCGTTGCGCATATTGCTGCGCGCTTAGATCGCTCATGAAGGGCCTGATCTGGTGCCGGATTGCATTCGTGGGCTTGATGCTTTTGACGCTGTATTGGCATGGCTGGCTCAACGCCACGCCGCAAGCGGCGCTGTGGGCGCTGGGCTGGGCCGCGATCCCATGGTTGCCGATGGCGGCTGCGGCTGTGTTTCGATTGCAGGGCCTATGGATTTATGGCGGTATCGGCGCGCTATTTCTCTTTTGTCATGGCGTCATGGAAGCCTGGGTGACGCCGGCACATCGCGTCCTCGCGCTGACCGAAGTCGCGCTGTGCTTGTTGTACTTTGTAGGCCTGCATTTGCGTACGCAGCAATTGCGCGCGCAGAAAGCGCAGCGCATCGCCTTGAGTCAAAAGCTAGTAGACGAGACCAACGAAAGTCATTGAACGCGAAAGCGACAGAGTTCGACGCATGAGCTTTACTCAGGCTCCGCCACAGTTGTCAAACCCCTATGACAGTGATCGAGTGCTGCGTTCGATCATGCGCCGATCCTTGCCTGATTCGCTGTTCGCGGAGTTTGCAACGCAGGCGCATGCACTTGGGCGCCTGATTGCGGAAGATCTGTATCCACAACAACTGCATGAACGCCTGATAGAGCCGCGCCACCATCCCTTCGATGCTTGGGGACAGCGCGTGGATCGCATCGATCTGACACCCCTGTGGCAACGCATGCCTCTGATCACGGCACGCTTCGGTTTCGTTTGGCACGGATATGACGCCGCGAAGGCCGAGCATGCACGCCTGTTTCAATTCGGCATGGTGTATTTGTTTGCTGCCGCCAGCGATTTTTATGCTTGCCCCTTGGCAATGACCGATGGGGCCGCGCGCGCGCTACTGGAGTCTGGCAATCGCTACTTGATTGATCGCGCGGTGCCGCATTTTACCGCGCGCGAGGCGAGTGCGCTGTGGACCTGCGGTCAATGGATGACTGAGACCACTGGGGGCTCGGACGTGGGCGGCACGCAGACCCGAGCCGTACAGAATGCAGACGGTCAATGGCGTATCTACGGCCGCAAGTGGTTCACCTCCGCGGTGACATCGGAAGCCGCGCTGCTGTTGGCGCGGCCCGACGGCAATCCGGACGGCACCGACGGTTTGGCGCTGTTCTACCTTGAAACCAAGAACGCCGATGGCGAGCTGCAAAATATTGTGGTCGACCGCCTCAAGGACAAGCTGGGTAGCCGCAAATTGCCAACCGCGGAACTGCGCCTGGAGGGCGCGCCCGCAACCTTGGTGGGGGAGGATCGTCGCGGTGTACGGCTGATTGCGCCGCTGCTGAATCAGACGCGCGTCTGGAACGCATTGGCGGCGATCAGCTATTTCCGCCGCGGATTGCAATTATTGCGCGACTTCGCCGGGCGCCGGGTGGTCTTCGGTCGACGCCTACGCGAGCAGCCCTTGCACCATGAAACGGTGGCCGGACTGCAGGCCGAATTCGAAGCGGGACTGCACCTTTCGCTATACGTCGCCCAGTTGCTCGGGCGAAGTGAGCATGCAGTGTCAGACGAGCACGAGCGTCTGCTACTGCGCTTGCTGGTACCGATCGTCAAACTCCTGACCGCCAAGCAAAGTGTTGGGGGCATCAGTGAGATTGTTGAGGGATTCGGCGGCGCGGGCTATATCGAGGACACCGGATTGCCGGTGTTGCTACGCGATGTGCAGGTGTTCTCGATCTGGGAAGGGACCACCGATGTGCTGTCGCTGGATGCGATGAAAGCCCTGCGTTCCGATGCGGTTTGGCTGGCACTGGATGCAGTCTTGGCCAACTTGGCCAGTAAAAGCGACGCGGCCGTTACGAACCATCTGGCCGCTATCCGCGCAGCCGTCAGCGGCGCGCGCGCGGCCTATGTTGAGCGCGCGGAATCCGCCGCGCGCGGCATCGCCATGACCTTAGGACGCGGATTTGCCTTGGCGTTGCTATTGCGACACGCGGCATGGGCGCAGCGTGTCGAGGGCGACAGCCGCCCGTTGGCGGCAGCTCAACGATTCGCGGCGCATGGCATCAGCCGCCTTCTTGATGCGTCCGCAGAGAATGCGCGGCGCTTGGCCACCGATGATCTGGAGTAAGAGTGCATGCAACATCTGACCATTGTCACCACTGGCGGTACCATCGATAAGATCTATTTCGACGATTTGTCGACCTTTCAGGTGGGCGCGCCCGAGATCGGAAAGATTCTGTCGGCGTTCAATGTGGGCTTCACCTTTGAGGTGATTCCGCTGATGCGCAAAGATAGTTTGCATATCGACGACAATGATCGCGAGTTGATCCGCAGCACTATCGAGGCGCAGACCAGTCCCTATGTGCTAGTGACTCACGGAACCGACACGATGGTTGATACCGCGCGCGTACTCGCACGGATTCCCGGAAAAACCATCATTTTGACCGGCGCGCTTAATCCAGCGCGATTTCAGAGCTCAGACGCCGTGTTCAATATCGGATGCGCCATTGGCGCGGTCCAATCGCGGCCGCCCGGTGTGTACATCGCCATGAGTGGCCGCGTGTGGGATCCGTTTAAGGTTCGTAAGAACCGCGATGCCAATCGCTTTGAATCGGCGAGCGACGAATAGCCAAAGAAAGTGATTGGGATGGCTTGACTGCCGCGACACATGCGCGCGTCGACTAATCGACGGCGCCTCCTCCCCAGAAGTTGTGCGCTGCTCTAACTGCGCCAGCCGCCTGATCGCGCCCCGACGCACCACCCCAACCCGGTGTTTCTTGCGGCTTACGTCCACAGCATCCGCACACAAAATCTCCCATGCGCGGCTCGCTCGGTCCATAAGTTCATCCGCGCGCCTCCCCAGGCGAAGGATGTTTCGGTCTACGAGCGTGGCGCACCTTAATCGCGTGCACGCCCGTGGTCAATCGCGTCACTTTGTGACCTGTATGGATCGCTTGCTGCAACGCAACATTAATTCCGCTTAAGCTTAGGATTGCCTCGGAGCTTCATCATTCACAAATGTGATCGAGTCGCAGCAGAATGGACGCGTGCGGCCGAAACTATCGATTGGCGTCAGGATTGGTTCCCCACTGAAACCAATTGGTGCACGGCAGCACATGATATCGACGCAATGGCATATGAATAGGTCATTTGCGTAATCCCCAGGCGCTGGGATTGAACGCACGTCGCTGCTCAGCGGTGGCGCGTCTGGCGCACCATGTGGACATTCTTCGGCACCCGCCACCACGCGAAAAGGCTTAGCGCCAGAAGGAAAGGCGCGAATCGAAATTGCCACTGAAGCCGGGATTGTGCGCGACTGCGCGCATCGCCAAAAACCACAGCCACCGCTGCCGGTGGATAGCTCTGAATGGTCGCCACGAGTGGCGTGGCGGCCGCGTGGGCAAGTTCGTTTCCGACCGTCGGCAGCACTTTGCGAATGCCATCGCCCGCGGCCATGTAGGTGCGCACCATCGGTGCGCCATTCTTCACCGCAGCGCGGAAGGCTTTGCCCACGCGCTCATGGTCACCCAGGGCAGACAAGGTGACCGCGTTTGCCAGCACCAGATAAATCAAGATGATCACGCAGATCACCAAGGGTGCGAATCGTAACGGGCTCTGGGTAAGGCTTGGCTTAGCCATGAAAGAACACACTCCAACGGCAGGTTTGGTCAATGATCGCCATTCTCGGCGATTTATAGAGTTTGTGTCCTGCGCGCGTTGTGGACCGAGTTCGGGTTGGCGAAATCGTTCTCGACGTGGAGCAAATTGACAGAGCGCACACTCGTGGCGGCCATTCCAAGGCAGACTAGGCACAACTCTGGGGGAGTTGCTAGATGATGCAGATCGCCAGGCACGATTCAGGCAGCGACGGTAGCCCGGACGCGGATGCGCGAGCGTCGGCGGAGCGCTTGGCTGACGCACACCTGGAGCGGGCATATGTTGAGCTGCGGCAACACGCCACCAGCCTTGTGCAAGCGTGGGAAATACTGAATGCCGGGCGCTGGAGCGGGGCACATGGTCGCGGCTTACAGCTAGCAGCAAAGCAACTGGTTCGCGCGTGCGAGCGCTTGCGTCTGTCGTTGACGCGTAAAGCCGGTGAGCTCGAAACCTTCATTCGCGTATTTGTCGACACCTCGTTGACACCAAACTCAGACCAATTGCGCTCGCTGTCGGCGTTGGTGAGTACGCTGGCGAGCACCGTGCTCGCGCTGGATCTAGTCGGTTCGCCGCGCTCGCACGCGGCGAATGACGCGCGCATCGCAGCGCAGCCTTTGCCGACGCCTGCAGCGCCTGAGACTTTCGAACTGCCGTCGAGTTCGCGCGAAGCGCCGAAGCTCAAACGCACCGTGGCCGATAATCTGCTCGTATTGGTTGGTGATACTGCGGAATTCGGTGTCGATCTGGCGCCATCTTTCACCGAGCATGGCTATCAGGTGCGCAGCTTCGCGCGCGCGGATGCGGCTTTGGCGCTGCTCGCGGTAAGCATTCCGCGTGCGCTGATCCTGGGATCGGCCTGTGCCAACGCTATCCCGCAATTGCGGCAGGCTGCCGCGGCACACGAAAACTTAGGTGAGGTGCATCGGGAGCCGGCAATCGCGGTGGTGACCGCGCGCCAGGATCTCGGCCGACGTCTTGTCGCGCTGCGTCAGGGCGTTAAGTATTTTGAGCCGCCGCTGGATCCGCTGGCATTACTGGTCGCGGTTACCAGTGATTCGCTGGCGATGGGCTCACCGAGCCGAGTCTTGCTAGTCGATGGCGATCCCGATCGCGGGCACCGCTCGGCCATTTGGCTCAAGGAAGCGGGCTACACGGTGCGCATTTGCCATACGGCCGCGGACGCGCTCAGCGTGCTGGAGAGCTTCAAGCCGCAGTTGGCCGTGGTCGATGCCGACTTGCGCGGGGCAGATTCCCTGCGCCTCGTTCACGGTTTGCGCGATGACGCAGCCAGTGCTGAGATTCCGGTCATCTTGGTCGCCAATTCGCGCGAACTCGCCACGCGCGAGCAAGCCATCGCCGGCGGTGCAGACGAGTATCTGCTCAAGCCTGTCAAACCGCGCCATTTGATCAGCGTGATCGAATCACGGCTCAAGCGCAGCCGGCGCTTCTCAAGCAAACGCGTGGGCAATCGTGACGAAGCCACCGGCTTGTATCCGCGCCGCGAGTTCATCGAGCGTGCCGAGGCCGCGAAGGGCCAGTCCGGCGCAGTCGCCATGTACGTGGCGCTCGATGAAAGTGAGTCGCTACGCAAACAGCTCGGAATTTCAGGCCAGAGTCGGCTGGATGTGGTGGTCGGCCAAGCCTTCAAAGAGAATTTGCGCGCCGAGGATTTACCCGCGCTCTATCAGGATTGCCGTTATCTGGTATTGCTGCGACGGGCTAATCGCACCGATGCCATGGCCAGCGCCGAGTCTCTGCGCGAAAGCCTGGCGCGTCGGCGCATCCAGATTGGCAGTCACGAGGTAGCGCTCAATGCGAGTCTGGGCTTGGCGACACTGGATGTGGAGTCGGCCGATGTGGCGGTACAGAACGCCGAAGCGGCGGCGCTTGCAGCCTCGCATTTGGGCGGCAACCGCAGCGTTTGGTACGAGTCGCGTAGCGCAAGTTTAGTACCGGCCGAGCGCGATGCGCAGTTGCGCGGGCTGGTGCAGAGCCGCCGCTTTGGACAGCATCTGGAAATACGCGGCGCGGCCTTGCTACCGCTGCGTGGACGTGTGTCCGGTCAGTACGAGTTGGTCATGTTGTGGCGGCCTGGCGGTCCCGGCCAATTAGCCGCCAGTTTCGAAGACGTCGTGGCGGCAGCGCGCGAAGTGGGATGCCTTGGCGATTTCGACCGCTTCGTGGTCGGTGAAGCATTGAGCGCGCGTGCAGAGCAATTGAAGCGTGGCCGTCAGTTGCGATTCACCGTGGAATTGTCGTCGCACATTCTGGAAGACGGCGGTTTCTCGGAATATCTAGAAAACCTGCTGCGCGAGCGCCGGCTTTCAGGCACTGGGCTTGCGATCACGCTGCCGGCCGGCGTTTTGGTCGAACGCATGGACGCCCTGGTGGGTTTCTGTCACCACATGAAGCCCTTGGCCATTCGTGTGGGACTAAGAGACATTGGTCGCGATATGACGCTGGTGCACCGGCTGCGCGGGGTGCCCATCGACTATTTGCGTTTGTCGCCAGAGTTGTCCACGGCCGCGGCCAGCAGCGAGCGGGCCGGTGAATTGCTCTCAGCGCTGGTCCGGCGTGCGCATCAGAGTGGCATGGCGGTGTTTGCTTGCGGTGTTGATACGCGCGAGCAATTGACGCAGTTGCTTGCGCTAGGTGTCGATTACGCTGAGAGCCCGACACAAGGTCCGGTCACGCCGCATTTCGACTTCGATTTCGCGCGCTATGTGGCGACGGCACATTCAACGGCCGAGTTGCGCGCCTGAATTTTGCCGGCACGGTGGTTGCGCCCGCGCGGATTCGGCATAGTGCGCAGGCCCGTGGCGGTTCTCGCGCTGATCGCAGCCAAGGTCTTCTGTGCCTGAACCTTTGCGTGCCCACGCGGCTGAAATCGCGAACACTTATTCGATATGCCAGGACAAGCCATGTCTGCCGATCGGCCGAGTGCTAAGCGCCATACAGATCGCCGATTAGGAGCCTGTTGAGGATGCAGTTGCGTGCATTGTTTGCGGTCCAGCGCCACGAGCGCGCCGCGCTGCTCATAGCCTTCCTGTATTTCTTCGGATTGCTGACTAGCTATTACATGCTGCGCTCCGTGCGCGAGGCGATGGGCGTGCGTGTTGGGCCGGAATATTACAACTGGCTCTATACGGGTACTTTCTTGTGCATGTTGCTCGCGCAGCCCTTATATGGCCATCTGGTGTCGCGATACTCGCGACGTATCTTCGTACCCGTGGTCTACGCTTTTTTCCTCGTCTGCATCCTTTGCTTTCTTGCGATCTGGCGCGTACCGGATTGGCGCGACGGCATGGCACCGGTGTTCTATATCTGGCTCTCCGTCGCGAACCTATTCACGGTGGCGGTGTTCTGGAGCTATATGACTGACATCTTCGACGAACATCAGGCCAAGAAAGTCTTCGGTTTCATCGCCGCCGGCGGCTCTGTGGGTGGTTTGACCGGCGCGGGTTTGACGATTCTGTTAGCCGAACGATTAGGCATCGATGGCATCTTGTTGGTGTCATTCCTGTTTCTAGGGCTCGCGTTCGTGTGCACGATCGTGCTCGGGCGCTATGCCGTCGCGGCGAGCGCGCGGGCCGACAACCACCAGATGGACGCGATCATCGGTGGCAGCAGTTTTGCCGCGTTTCGACTGATCATTGAACGCATTCCATTGCGCTGGCTGGGCTTATTGATGATCGTCAGCGGCATCGGTGGCGGCATCTTGTATGCACTGCAAGGCTATGCCGTGCGCGACATGTTCGTCGCCGACGCCGAACGCGCGGCGTATTTTGCGCGTATCGACTTATTGACCAATTTGCTCGCGCTGACTTGCGAGATCTTTCTCGCGCGCTGGCTATTCCTGCGCTATGGCACGGCGCGATTGATGACGGTGATGCCACTCATGTTGATGGCCGGTTTTGGCGCCCTGATGCTGGTGCCCACAGCATTTGTCATTGGCGTCTTCCAGGTGTTGAGCCGCGGCGTGCGCTTTGCTTTTGGCGAACCTTCGATCGCCAGTTGCTACACCACTTTGGAGCGCGAGGTCCGCTACAAGGGCAAAGGCTTTATCGACACCTTTGTCTATCGCTTGAGCGATGTGATCTCGCAGTGGACCATTCGCGGCATGGCGCTGATCGGCTTCGGCGCTCCCGCCTTGTATGCGCTGGGCGCGATCACGGCCGCGGTTGCTGCAATCGTCGGCTACATTGCCGGGCGTCAGCACGAGTTGCGAATTGAAGCGGCAGCGAAAGCTTCAACTGCGTAGATTGGGGATCGGCAGAAAGCACTCAATGTAAGCTGTGAATACACGGTTGTGCGTTGAGTTCGGCGAGCCGTTGTGGTGTGCCGACATCGGTCCAGCGCCCAGCGAAGTGCGCACCTGTGACGCTTCCAAAATCCATCGCTTCGCGCAGGATCGGCGCCAACCCATAGCGTCCGTGGGCATGATCGGCGATCAATGCCGGGTGATAGACGCCGATGCCTGAGAAAGTCAGTTTGGCCTCGCCACACACGCGGCAGCTTCCGTCGCGCAAGGCGAAGTCGCCACGCGGGTGATGCGCCGGGTTGTCGATCAGAATCAAGTGCGCCAGCTTTGGCCTCAGCGGCAGCAAGGTCGCGTAGTCGAAGTCGGTGTGTATATCAGCGTTGGTGGCGATGAACTGCTGCTCACCGAGCAAACTCAGCGCCCTGCGCATGCCGCCGCCGGTCTCCAAGGGCTCCGCGCCTTCATGTGACCAAGCGATGCTCACACCATAGGCGGAGCCATTGCCGAGCCGCGCTGGAAGCTGCTCACCGAGCCAACCCGTGTTGATCACGATTTCGCGAATGCCCGCGGCGTGCAGAGCGCGCAAATGCCAGCCGATCAAGCTTTCGCCGTGAACCTGCAACAGCGGTTTCGGCGTGTGCTGCGTCAGCGGACGCATACGCTCGCCTTTTCCCGCCGCAAAGATCAATGCTCGCATCCCGCACCACTCGTCGATCCCGCCAAGCACGGATTATGGGTTGCTAAACCGGCGTCATGAAGCCAGGCCGCGGTGAAATTCGCATTGAACCTAGAAACCTCAGTTGACCGCTCATCGACGCTCATAGCTTGCTGATTTCGATAAGGTTTTTTGCCGCTGCGTGGCCTCACCGATCGGGTGAGCTTCGCTACGGGGCAGATTGCACGGTTCTGGCCGCGCATGGCGGCGTTGCAACTCGTTGGAATAGAACAACTATTTGTCCCGGCCTGCAAGCTTAAGCTTGCAGGCGTTCAAGCGGGCGCGCGGCATGCCGCGCAAGCTGCCGGCTTTCACCCTCATTGCGCCTTGCCCTGCGCGCCCATAACCGCACACTCTACCCCGTCCAACTGAGGTTTCTAGGCTGAATATGCGCCGTTGATTTGCGCTCACAGGATTCGTCGTGCGAGCTCATGCGGCGCAATGACGAGTCAATGGCCGGGTGCCTTTTTTTGAACTGACGAATCTGAGCTTCAGGGCCCGTGTGCAGTCTCTTGTGCGATCTTCTAACTCGCAATGACGATTCTGCATAGAGCGCATAGTCGCGAAGACTCGTCAACGCGCAAGCGGTGAGGTAGGCCCCTTGCGCCGCTTCCGTTAGTTATCGCAAATCAATTTTTGGACTGGAATCTTTCGAAGTCTGACATTCGTGTGAAAGTGCGCAGTTTGCATTGCGTTCTCACCTTATTATCGGGCTATGAACACATGCATTTCACGCGGACGAGCGAGTACCCACCAAACGCGCAGACGGATGCGGAGCGTCCGTTGAAATTCCTGGGGAAATTGCTTGGCGGTGGCCTTGGTGCCGCAATCGGCGGTCCCTTCGGGGCGGCTGCAGGCTTCGTGTTGGGACACACGCTCGACTCCGGCTGGCTCAGTTGGAAGCCGGACGCGGGCTTGCAGCTCGCTGATCCACGCATAGCGCGTATCGAGTTTCTGTTTCTGTGGCTGGGGCACTTGGCCAAGGCAGATGGTCGAGTGAGTGAGAATGAAATTGCCGCGGCCGAAGCACTCATGGCGCAACTTAAGCTCGATCACGGCGGGCGCGAGATTGCGGTCCGCGCTTTCCAACGCGGCCGGCAGGGGCCTTTGGACGCGAGTGCTGAGGTGGTCCAGTTGCGTATGCAAGCACCGCTCACACCCGAAGAACCTTTAGAAATGCTGCGCGCCCTGACCGAGTTCGCGCGTCGCGACGGGGTCATGACGCCGGCCGAGCGCGGCGTCATCGAGCGGCTGGGTGCCGCCTTTGGCATCGCGCGTGAGACCGTCGGTGATCTGGTCTCCGAACGCACGCGTGAGCGGAAGGAGAACACCTTAGAACAAAGCTATTTGGCGCTGGGTCTCAATCTGAATGCCAGTGACGAGGACATTGCGCGCGCCTACCGCCGCTTGCTCGGTCAACACCATCCAGACAAGTTGCAAGGTCAGGGTGCGGATGCGGATTCCCTGCGTAAGGCCGAAATCCGCACGCGCGAGGTGCGTGGCGCCTACGAACGAATCCTAGGCGCGCGCGGAAAACGTGTTTGACGTGAAGCCATGTGCGACCACGCCGTCGCGCCGCTAGCATGTGCCGATTAAGCTATCTGAGAGTGCGACCATGCTTAGCCCAATCATTGCACCATCGATTCTCTCGGCTGATTTTGCGCGCCTTGGCGAGCAGACCGCTGCCGTGCTGGCGGCGGGTGCTGATTGGGTGCATTTCGATGTAATGGACAACCACTATGTGCCCAATCTGACGATTGGCCCGATGGTGTGCGAAGCACTGAGACGTTATGGCATCAGCGCGCCGATTGACGTGCATCTAATGGTCAAGCCGGTTGATCGGATCATTCCTGACTTCGCCGCAGCGGGTGCGACGCTGATCAGTTTTCATCCCGAGGCGAGCGAGCATGTGGATCGTACGCTGGGATTGATCCGCGATCACGGCATGCAGGCCGGGCTGGTATTCAATCCGGCCACGCCGCTCAGTTGGCTAGATCATGTGATCGACAAATTGGATCTGATCCTGATCATGTCGGTCAACCCCGGTTTCGGCGGGCAGTCTTTCATCTCGACGGCGCTAGACAAGTTGCGACTTGCGCGGCAACGCATCACCGATAGCGGTCGCGCCATTCGATTGGAGATAGACGGCGGCGTCAAAGCTGACAATATCGGTGCGATTGCTGCCGCTGGCGCCGATACCTTTGTCGCCGGCTCGGCGATTTTTGGGTCCACTGACTACGCTGCCACAATCGCGAGAATGCGCGCGAACATTGCCGCGGCAGCATCCTGATGAAGGTTTCACGCGACAGCGCCGTACAAGGCAATTCCGGGGCAAGCATGCATGCGCACTTGCCCTCGGCAGTGGCCGCGGCTTAGGTTCGCCACTGTGCTCAAAGAATTCCCTTGAATCATGGCTCGTCAGATCGCAGTCGTAGAAGATGAACCCGCCATTCGCGCCAATTATTCCGACGCGCTCAAGCGCTATGGCTACGATGTGCAAACCTTCGCGAGCCGCGCGCAGGCATCGAGTGCCTTTAAATTGCGCATGCCGGAATTGGTACTGATTGATATCGGTTTGGGCGATGAGCCCGAGGGCGGATTCGAGTTGTGTCGTGAGCTACGCCAGCGCTCCACCACCTTACCGATCATTTTTCTGACGGCGCGCGATTCGGATTTCGACATCATCTCCGGCCTGCGTCTCGGCGCTGACGATTACCTGACCAAAGACATCAGCTTGCAGCACTTGCTCGCACGCATCGTCTCGTTATTTCGGCGCGTCGAAGCGCTGAGCCAACCCACCGGCAAGGATCAACTGCTGGAGCACGGCCATTTGAAGCTCGAAGGCGAGCGCATGCGCGTGACCTGGAGAGATATCGAAGTCCCGCTAACGGTCACCGAGTTTTGGATCGTGCACGCGATGGCGCGTTATCCGGGCCACGTGAAGAATCGCGATCAGTTGATGAGTGCGGCGCAAGTGGTTGTCGACGAGGCGACCATCACCAGCCACATCAAGCGCATCCGCAAGAAATTTGTCGCTGTCGATGCGGAATTCGATGCAGTCGACACCTTGCACGGCGTCGGCTACCGCTGGCGCGCCTAGCATTTATCAGACATTTATCGCGATACACCGTCGTTCCCGCGCACGCGGGAACGACTGACTTCCAAAAGCTGACAGATCCGAAAAAGCCGCTCAGCGCGTGCCGTAGAGCACGATGGTCTTGCCGCTAACTTCGACCTTGCCTTCTTCCTCAAGCTGCTTCAGCACACGGCCAACCATCTCGCGCGAGCATCCAACGATGCGGCTGATTTCTTGACGCGAAATTCGGATCTGCGTGCCCTTCGGATGGGTCATCGCATCCGGCTCCTGACACAAATCGATCAGGGTACGCGCCACACGGCTAGTCACATCCATGAACGCCAGACGCGAGACCTTACGGCTGGTCTGCAGCAGGCGTTTGGTTAACTGTGAGGCGATCGCGAACAAAATACGCGGGCATTCTTCTTTGAGTTGACCCTCGAACAACTGGAACAAACGCTCGTAACTGATCTCAGCGAGTTCGCACGGCACGCGTGCGCGCACCAGCACTTCGCGGCGCTCGGGTTCCATGAACAAACCCATTTCGCCGATGAAATCGCCCTCGTTGGCGTAGGCCAGGATCAGTTCACGGCCTTCCTCATCCTCGGTCATGACCGCGAGCGAGCCATCAATAATGTAGTAGAGCGTATTGGCGACGTCGCCGGGACGAATGATCGGCGACTTCGATGGATAGCGCCGCCGGTGGCATAGCGCTAAGAATCGCTCCATATGGTGCAATTCAGGCGCCAACGGCCGCTGCAGTGCGAGCTTTTTCAGGCTGGCCTGTAGCGAGTAACGCAGCATGGATTTCTCTTGCTTCAACGCATTGCTAGCACTGACCATCCGGCTCCCCAATGCCCGTTTGTGGCATGGGAATCTTATAGCACGTGGTGTTGCCGTCGAGCCCTTTGCCGCATAATCCGCCGCCATCGCGAACGGATCGCCGCCCTCACGCTGAGTGCAGACGCCGCGTTCTCATCGCCTTCGCGCGGTCACGGCAATGGTTCGCCCGATCGCATTCTCGACTCCCGCCCAGGACACCCTATGGTCAAGCCGCTCCCGCGATTGAAACTCGAAGGTTTCAACAACCTGACGAAAGCGCTGAGCTTCAATATTTATGACGTTTGCTATGCGGTCACTGAAGAGCAGCGCCAGCGCTATATCGAATACATCGACGAGGCTTATAACGCTGAGCGATTGACGGAAATTCTGACCGAGGTGGCCGATATCATCGGTGCCAATATCATCAATGTCGCACGCCAGGATTACGATCCGCAGGGCGCCAGCGTTACCATTTTGATCTCCGAGCAACCGGTGATCGATCGCCGCGACGTCGGTCGCGAAATGCTCTCGAGCGCCATGCGCGAACACGACGAGGCCAAGGACGCGAGCGTAGTGGCGCATCTGGACAAGAGCCACATCACCGTCCACACCTATCCGGAAAGCCATCCCTTCAATGGCATCAGCACTTTCCGCGCGGACATCGATGTGGCCACCTGCGGCGTGATCTCACCGCTCAAGGCGTTGAATTTCCTGATCGATAGTTTTGAATCTGACATTGTCATCATGGATTACCGCGTGCGCGGTGCCACACGTGACGTCCGCGGCAAAAAGCACTACATTGATCACCGCATCAATTCAATCCAAGATTTCTTAAGCAAGCCGATCCAAAATCGCTACGAAATGTTCGACGTCAACGTCTACCAAGAGAACATCTTCCACACCAAGATGCACATCAAGGAATTCGACCTTGACACCTATTTGTTTGAAGCGACCAAGAACGAACTCTCCTTTAAGGACCGCGGCCGCATCGAAGCCCAAGTCCGCAAGGAAATCGGCGAGCTTTTCCACGGCCGCAACTTAGATTAATCCTTGATTCGGCAAACGCCTGATGCACTTCGCCTCAGGCGTTTTCCGTTTCCCGCGTGCGTCGTGAACCCGTGGCGCCAGTGACAATTTCGAACCGACGCCCGCTGATCTCTCGTGCTCAAGATTAAGCACTGCAAAAGCGTAGGGAACCTTATAGAAACCTACTGCGCGGTCCGATTGCTTAAGTTGCGCGGTGCTCGCTCTCCGGCCCGCTAGCCCCAAGCTGGCGGACTTTCAGCGGCGCGCAGCATGCTGCTCGAAAGCCCGCCTCACCCCTCCCTACGTGCCGCGCGCCTCGCACTCGAACCGCTTGGCTTAGGTTTCTTTAAGGTTCCCCGTAGGTGCGGATCAGATCCGATACGCCACCGCACGCATAAAGTCGGCGGCGGCTTGCATGATGCGTGGGATGGGCCACGGTAGGGCAACGGCGCCGCGGGCTTGGGCGGCCGCCCCATGCGCGCGTTCGTCACTTTGCATCTGTTCGAGCACTGCGCGCGAGCGTTGATCGGATTCGGGTAGACGCTGCAGGTGTTCGCCCAGATGGCTTTCGACTTGGCGCTCGGTCTCGACCACGAACCCGAGGCTTAAGCGGTCGCCAATCAAGCCTGCCGTCGAGCCAATCGCGAAGGCACCGGCGTACCAAAAAGGATTGAACAGGCTCGGGCGGCTGCGCAGCTCGGTCAAACGCGACTCGCACCACGCCAGGTGATCCCCTTCCTCATGCGCCGCGTGCAGTAGATGGGCTTTCAAATCAGGCTCGCGCGCGACGGCGGCTTGGCCGAAATACAGGCCCTGTGCGCAGATCTCGCCGGTGTGGTTGATGCGCATCAATCCAGCAACATGAAGCCGCTCATCGTCGTTCAATGGCGGGCTCGAAAAAGCCGCGCCTGGACTTGCCCGAGCCGGGCTGTCCGCCAGTGCAAATACCGTGCGCAAGCCACGATTCAATTCGCCAAGCAGGCGATCAGTTGCGCTCAAATCACGAATGTCAGATTGCGATTTCATGACCGCTTTAGACCCAGGGCTGCGGTTAAGAATGCCACTGGATGTTTGATGGGTAGCTCAGTGTGCGGTGGCCGATGGCGATGAAGGCCTGCGGCAGCGATGCGCTCGCGCAGATGCACGGCACAGCCGACGTTGGTGGTGACCACGGCGTCTAATTTCAGGCTTCGGATTTGGTCGATGATCGGCGCGGCATATGCATTGGCTGCATCAGGATGCGCCAACAGATGCGGTCCGGCGGAGCCGCAGCAGCCAAAACCGGCAGTGATTGGGATCACTTCGAGCTTGGAGATTCGGCCCAGAAGCGCCGAAACGGCGCCGGACTCGTTGCCGAGTCCTCGATGCGTGCACGGCGTAAAGATACCGATACGCTGCGGCGGCTGAAACTCCGGCAGCGCTTGCGTCCACTGCGCCTCGAACCGCAGCAACCACTGGCAAGCTTCGACGACTTCGGTCGGTGCTTCCATCGATTGTCGCAATGCCTGGATACACCCGCTGTCCATCGATACGATGGTGCGCGTGTGCATTGACGCAAACCGCTCACGATTCGCATTGGCCGCCATCTGCGCGCCGTGCGAATCGCCCAAGTGCCGCTGGATAGCGCCGCAGCAAGCTTGTTGCTTGGCAGCAACCAGATCGAGTTTCAATGAACGCGCGACCGCCAGCAAATCGGATTGCGCGCTTGATTCGAAACTGCGCGATACGCAGCCAACGAATAGCAAGGCGGACGCATCGCTCGACGCGGATAGTGGAATCGGTGTTTGCGCCATAGCCAACAGACGCGCGCGCTTTCCCGGAACGCGCAAGGCGCGAACCAGCCCGCCGGCAACGCCCAATGCGTGCGCGCTCAAGGCCGCGTGCTCACTGGCGAAGATCAGTGCTCGCGATTCAACAGACGGCGCCCGCGCCTTGGCGAGTTGCGCCCGCGCGCCTTCGATGATCGCGCCATATTGCACATGTGCCGGACAAATGCTCTCGCATGCTCGGCATTGCAAACAGCTTTCGAGTGCTTCGCGCACTGAGCGATCGTCGGCAAGCGCTGGCTTTTGCTCAAGTGCGCGCGCCAATGCGATTCTGCCGCGCGGCGAATGGCTCTCAGTGCCGAGGCGATTGAAGGTGGGGCAGTGTGGTAAACATGATCCGCACATGACACATTGGTCAGCCAGTGCGCTGAGCGTGGAGGTGGTGACTGGTGGATTGAATAGCTTCACGGGTTGGGGTGCTATTTAAAATGCCAAATTCGATGATGTGAGGCCGACTCTGAAGCAGGTTGGAAAATCACCTGCGCCGGTGGATGGCTGGGTGGTCAGTTTCTACGCCAAGTACGGCGAAAGTTGCTTCTCAAAGGCAGTTTGAAAAGTCTACTGCGCGGATCGATAGCGGGCGCGATCAGCGCGCTCGAATTGTCCAGTGTGCTGCCTGCGCCTCGTCGATAGGCAGTTTGCTTTTCGCCGGCAAGGGCGAAATCCAGTCTTGGCGCGATGCGCTGCGGCCCGGCACCTTCGAAATCACGCATGCGCGCAATGGTGATTGGCAGCAGAGCCCACACAGCGCGGCATTCGCGCCGGAACGACGCAACGCAGTGATGTTGCGATCGACTACGCGTTCAGCCTTGTCGCGGCTGTGCGCGGCCCGTCAGGCCCAGTCGAGGACGCTGAGCAAAGCCAACTGCACCATCGCACCTAAACAACGGATCTGAAGCGCCTCGTGATCGATAGTGAAAACCGCCCCTCAAACCGCAATGCTAGAATCGCCCACCGGCTGAATCTTGCCCATCAATCACGCTTCTCGATGGGCTGCGCGACGCATTTCCTCACGTGAGGGCTTGCACGCTCCAAGATCGCCATCTAAACTTGTCGGTCTTTGTACCGCCAGATCCACGGAGTGGAACACCATGATGACCATGATGACGGTCAGCGCAAAACCGGAAACTGTCAGGCATGACTGGTTCGTGGTCGATGCCGCTGGCAAAACCTTAGGCCGGTTGTGCACCGAACTCGCGCGTCGTCTGCGCGGTAAGCATAAAGCCATTTACACCCCGCACGTTGACACCGGCGACTACATGGTTGTCATCAATGCGGACAAGATCGTTGTCACCGGCAACAAGCTGAATGACAAGCTCTATCACCGGGTGACCGGTTATATCGGCAACATCAAGACCACACCGCTGAAGAACTTGCTGGCCGCCCATCCGGAACGTGTCATTGAGATCGCGGTCAAGGGCATGCTGCCGAAAGGCCCGCTCGGTCGTGATATGTATCGCAAATTGAAAGTCTACAGCGGCGCCGAGCATCCGCATTCGGCTCAGCAGCCCACCGTGCTCGACATCGACACCGCGACTGATTCTTCGAGGAAGAAGGCGTAATGGCAACCACGCAGTACTACGGCACTGGCCGTCGCAAATCCTCCGCCGCACGCGTTTTTCTGCGTCCGGGCAAAGGCTCGATCATCGTCAACGACAAAACGCTCGAAGCCTTCTTCGGCCGTGAAACCTCGCAGATGGTCGTGCGCCAGCCGCTCGAGCTGACCAAGCTCGGCGAGCGCTTCGACATCATGGTGACGGTTGAAGGCGGCGGCATCACCGGTCAATCCGGCGCCATCCGCTTAGGCATCTCGCGCGCTCTGGTCGAATACGACGAGAACCTGAAGAGCCAATTGCGCAAAGCCGGCTTCCTCACGCGCGACGCGCGCGAAGTCGAACGTAAAAAGGTCGGCCTCCACAAAGCCCGCCGCGCCACCCAGTACAGCAAGCGCTAATCGTCTATCCGACGATCCGCCTGTCAGAGATATTGGGAGATCGTCCAACGGTAGGACAACGGACTCTGACTCCGTTTATCTAGGTTCGAATCCTAGTCTCCCAGCCAGCAACAAAAAGGCCGCCCCCGGGCGGCCTTTTTGTTGCTGGCTGCAAGACTCAGGGTGAGGGGCTAGACAGCTTTAGCGCTGAGGGGGTGAGAGCGATCCGCTTGCGCGTCACTGGCGCGCGATCGGACGAACGCCCGGCGGCTGTGCTGACGGCCCGGGCAGGATGCCCGAAGAGCGCGGGTATGCGAGTCCGCAGGGTGAGAGCGATTTCTTGCGCGCCATGGCTATTGATCGAACGAACGCCCGGCGATTGTACCGACGCGCAGGACCAGGGCCATGAATGGCTCCCGCAATCCTAGCTAGTCACTCAGCTAGCTGCCTGTCGGGCTTGAAAAATCGCAGCGAAAATTCGACTGGACGAAGCCAGATTTCGTCGATTTTGAAGGGTGAGCTCTTCTATTGCCCAAGAATGCGGCGGAATATGGACCGCCCAGGCGGATTTGCAACCGATTTCCTTCAAGTCCGACAGGCTGCTAGGTCGAGACAGAACTGGAATTGACGGACTTGCTTGGACTTATGAACCTCAATGACCTTTTGTTGACCCGGCACCGTTTGCTGTTCGAGTGCGTCTCCGGCAGTCGCGCTTATGGCACTGCGAACGAGGCCAGTGACACCGATTTGCGCGGTGTGTTTGCTCAGCCCGCGGCGGACTTTCTGGCGATCGCACAGCAGCCGGCGTTGGTCGCAGACGAGCGTCATAATTCGGTTTACTACAGTCTGCGCAGGACGTTGGAACTGCTGGGACAGGCGAACCCCAACATCCTTGAACTGCTGTACATGCCGGCGGACTGCGTGCGTGTGGACACGCCGGAGATGGTGGCATTGCGTGACGTTCGCCAGCGCTTCATCACCCGCCAATGCGCAGATACCTATGTCGGCTATGCATTCAGCCAGATCAAAAAGGCGCGTGGCCAGAACAAGTGGATCAACCAGCCCAAGCCGGTCGACCCGCCGCGCAAGGAGGACTTCTGCCACGTGCTGACGCGTGCGGCGCTGGCCGGTACGCAGGCCGTGCCTTGCCGCCCAGTGCCGCTGGCGCAATGCGACGTCGACCTTGGCGAGTGCCATGCAGCACGCCTGGAGCACGCGCAGGGCGTGTTCCGGCTGTACGACTACGGACCTGCCGCCGGTGGCGTGTTCCGCGGCGACACACTTGCCGTGGAGTCGATTCCGATCGATGACGAGCGCCCGCGTTTCATCGGTCTGCTCCTGTACAACGAGCGCGCCTGGGCGCAGGCGACGGAGGATCATCGAAACTACTGGCGCTGGCGATCGGAACGCAACGAGAGCCGATGGCTTGGGCAGGAGTCCGGCGAGATCGACTACGACTCAAAAAACCTGATGCACACCATCCGGCTGTTGCTATCGGGCGAGTCCATTCTGACTGAAGGGCGGCCGATTGTGCGTTTCGAAGGCGAGCAGCGCGAGTTGCTATTGCGTGTGCGTGCCGGTGTCCTGCCTTATGCCGAAGTCATGGCCATGGCCGAAGACATCAAGGCGCGGTGCGTGGCGCTGCGTAACTTCGCGGATTTACCGGAATTGGTGGATCCGTGTGAAGTCGATGCTCTACTGGCGGAACTGACACGGCAGTGGGAGGAAAGGGTCCGATGAGGGATGCGATCGCCAAGGCCATCATCGACATCGAGGGGCATCACAAAGTGCGCGTGCTCTATGCCGCGGAGTCCGGATCGCGCGCGTGGGGATTCGCCTCGCCGGACAGTGACTTCGACGTACGCTTCATCTACGTACATCGCTACGACTGGTATCTCGGAATCAGCGAACCGCGCGATGTGATCGAAGCCATGCTGCCCGGTGACCTCGACCTGTCCGGTTGGGACCTGCGCAAAGCGTTGCGGCTGTTCCTGCGTGGCAACTGCGCGCTGAATGAATGGCTGGATTCGCCGATCGTCTACGCCGAACGCGGCGATCTTGCGGGGCGGATTCGCGTCTTGCTGCCGACGGCCTTCAAGGCACCGGCCGGTTACCACCACTACTTGCGCATGGCGCAGGGTGTCTACGCGGAACACCTGGCATCTGACCGCGTGCGCCTCAAGAAGCTGTTCTACGTGTTGCGACCGTTGCTGGCCTGCCGCTGGATCCAGCATGTCGGCACTCAACCGCCAACGGCTTTCGCGAATCTGCTTGCAGCGTCCTGGGTCGGCAGCCAGGAGCGCGCAATGATTGCTGATTTGGAGAAAGCTAAGGCGATGGCCGGCGAGGGCGAACGCATCGAATTGTCCGCGATTGTGCGCACATGGGTGGACTGCGAGTTGCCGCGTGCGGTCGACGCAGCCGCGGCTGTTCGGAGCACTGCCAGCCTGCGACCTGAGACTCTGGACGGTCTGATGGTAGAGACGGTTGCAAGGGCTTGGGACTGATCGGGCTGCTAGCGGCGCAGGCGTACGACGACGTCGGACATCAAGCGTACGCCGAGTCGGTTTCACAGTCTCGGTAGTTGCGCGAAACTACCGCGACGATGGAGTTGCGGTGTTCTGCCTACTCGCGGCGCTGCGGGTGCATGGGCTGACTACGCAGGCGCCATTCGAGGTGAGGATCGCGATCGGCAACAAGGATCACGCGCCGCGCCTGGACTGCCCGCCGCTGCGTGTTGTGCGTTTTTCGGCGTTGTCGATGGCGGCTGGCGTGGAATCGCTGTCGGTGGATGGCGTTGCGATTCGCGTGACCTGCGTGGCCAAGACGGTGGCGGACTGTTTCAAATTCCGCAACAAGATTGGCCTGGAAGCGCTGCGCGAGGCCAAGCGACACGCAAGCTGAGCGTGGACGAACTGTGGCGTTACGCGCAGATCGACCGTGTCGCGTCGGTGATGCGTCCGTACCTGGAGGCGCCCGCGTGAGTGTCGGTCGCGCAGCCTCAAGCGAGGCGCGCCCGAAAGCCGATCCGCCGATCACTGAGTCCAAAGACTAAGGACCGCTCATGAACAAGATGACTGTGATGCATCGATTGGTGGTCTCACCGTAACCTGCCGCACGCGTGCCCAATGGGATGATGCGCTTGCCCGATATTCTGACGACAATCGTTGAAAATAGTCGGAATTTAGGAGGTCGATCATGGAACGTTGGCAATTACAGGATGCCAAGGCGCGTATGTCTGAACTGGTCAAGCGTGCCCAGCAAGCGCCGCAGGACATCACCGTGCATGGCAAGTCGGTGGCGGTACTGCTGTCGCGACAGGCCTACGATCGGCTGGCGGCCGAGCAGGAGTCGCTGCTCGCCTTCATGCAGCGCTCGCCGCTGGTCGATACGGATGAACTCAGCTTCGAGCGCGATCGCATCCCCACCCGCGAGTTGGCTTTGTGAGCTTCCTGATCGATATCAACGTGCTCTCGGAGTTGCGGCGCAAGCGGCCGAGCCCGGCAGTGCAGTCATGGTTTCAAGTACATTCGGCGCCGACACTGTTTCTGAGCGTGCTGACCATCGGGGAAATTCGCAAGGGCATCGAAGGCGTTTCCGATCCAACACGCCGGCAGACCTTGAATGGATGGCTCGAAGGCGAATTGTCTGGCTTTTTCAGCGGGCGCATCCTACCCATCGATGTTGCCGTAGCCGATCGCTGGGGGCGACTGGTCGGCGCCGCCGGCCGGCCACTGCCCGCCATCGACGGCCTGCTGGCGGCCACCGCTTTGGTACATGGTCTGACACTGGCGACCCGCAACACGCAGGACTTCGAAGGGCTACCGGTGCCGATGGTGAATCCATGGGCGACTGCCTGAGCGGACAATTCAACCTAGGAGCCTCCGTTGGACGGGGCAGAGTGTGCGGTTATGGGGGTGCAGGGCATGCCGCGCGCCGACTTGAACGCCTGCAAGCTTAAGCTTGCAGGCCGGGGTGAATAGCTTTTCTATTCCAACGAGTTGCAACGCCGCCATGCGCCGCCAGAACCGTGCAATCTGCCGCGTAGCGCACTCACCCGATAGGTGAACGATGGCCTCGACGGTGCAGCCGCAGATCAATGTGTCATTGCCATGAAATAATGCGAAGGCGAACTTGCCAGCGCCATCCTGGCCGGCGACTCGTCCACCAGTTTGAAGATTGACGAGGCGACGATTGACGAATCGCGGGGCGGCGCTTGATTAGCACTCGCCTCCATACGCGGGCGAATCGCCCTTAGCGCCATTTGGCGCACCGGGGTGCTGAGCCAAGTGCCAATGCAACAAACACCCTATTTCTCCGCAATCACGTCCATTACCGGCGAACTCGCCGGGAACTGCTGCTCGATCTCTGCGCGGGTGATGGGGAATTGGCTGGGTGCGTTGACGATCTCGCCGCTCTCGTCGAGATAAGCCAGTACGTTGGCGCGCTGACTGAACTGCCAAAGCATGCGTTCGTCATTCAGCCAGAAAATGGCCAGCCGATCTATGTTCTCGCCACCCGACTGCGCCAGTGCCTTCGACAAGCGTTCGCGCAGTCTGGGCATGGTGACGCGACTGCGGTCGAGCATCAGATTGGGCAAGGCGTCGACGTCAATTTGTAGGCTGGGGCTTTCGGCCAAGTTTTGGCTGCCTTTGGTTGTCAGCAGATAGAAGTCGTCGCGGGCGGCGGCGTTTTCCAGCGTGATGAAACAACGTTCCGCATTGATGGCCACGCGCAAAACACGGCTGCCGTTGTTGACCTTGTGTAGCCAATCCATGCACGACTCGGCGCTCTTGATCAGCGCGGAGTCGGGGCCGGCGTTGGGATCGGTTTCAAGCGAAATGGGCGCCTCGGCAAGTGCGGTAGATTCGTACAAGGGCCCTTTGTAGTTGTGATCTTCGCGCAACTCGAATCGGGTCAACGCGTATCGCTCGCTCGCCTGCGCTTCTTCATCGTCGTTCAGAATGCGTGCGCCATCGAAATAGTAAGTGTACGAAGCGTAATCACTCGCTTCTGGTCCGGTGTCGAGCAGTGTGATGACCGACAGCGTGCGCGAGAACGGCGCTGGCATCCAGAGGATTTCGTATAGCCACTCATCGTGCGGTAATTCGCCCACTTGCGCGAGTGCTGCCTCAACGCGCGTGGAGATTTCTTCCGCGCTGAACGCATTCGCAGGTATCCCTTCCTCGGGGATTTCTTTAGGCCAGATGTCTGGCATCAGCAACTCGCCCTCACGTATCCAATTTTCTTGGTTGCGCCAGTCGAATAGCCATCGCGCGCTGCCCTGGCGAGTTTCCACGATGCCTGAGCAACGGTCGCCTAGCCGATTCGCGTTGAGCCGCAACAAGCGCCCACGCGGATTGCGCTCGCGTATGGCACGGAAACATTTTTCAGAGAAGTCGGCAAGATTGAGGCTCGGCAGCGGCGGCGGCGTCACTGCCGCTGTCTCGTCAGCTTCCGTAGCGGGCGGCTGCAAAGGCAACATCTCATCCGCGGCCGAACGGGCGATTGGAAGCGGCTCAACTAGCCGCGTCGAGCCAGATCGCTCGACGAGCGCCAGTGCGCTGATGACCACTATTAATCCAATCAAGATCAGAACCGGCTTCACGACGACATCTCCGCGCAAAGTCGTGAGTCTCCGGCCAGAACTGGAACTCTGCAATTGATTCGCACAGCTTCACTTCGAGTACGTAAAGTGTGGTCGGACTGGCGGCGGCGATCGGACGTCTCGCGCGATCGATCGAAGGCTCGCAACTTGTTGCGGGCCGAGTCCGAAGGAAGACTTAAGCTCTTCTATGGCGCCAACGCGTCCGGCACGTTTTTTGGCAGCATGACGGCGAAGGACGCTGAAATAGTTCACTTTTGTTGTGCGGCAACACACTAGGAAATTTTTAGAAACCTAAGCCAAGCGGTTCAAGTGCAAGGCGCACGGCGCTGAATCGCTTCCGGCATCCTGCCTTAGGCGACACTCGCACATCCATGGTGCATCGGAACCGCAATGTACTTGGTCGTACATGAGGGGGGTGAAGCGGGCTTTCGAGCAAGCATGCTGCGAGCCGCTGAACGCCCGCTAGCTCGGGCTAGCGGGCCGGGGAAGCGGGCTTTCGAGCGGCATGCTGCGAGCCGCTGAACGCCCGCCAGCGCGGAGCTAGCGG
>Ga0209181_10002516_pt1 | contig 29885 bp, 24 predicted proteins | sample MAT05_FD_187208 | JGI IMG/M metagenome (GOLD analysis project Ga0209181, IMG submission 187208) | Freshwater microbial communities from Lake Fryxell liftoff mats and glacier meltwater in Antarctica - MAT-05 (SPAdes) (version 2) | ecosystem: Environmental > Aquatic > Freshwater > Ice > Liftoff... | reverse complement strand
GGCCTGACCCGCCGCCAGGCCCACCTCGATCTCGCCCGCACCGTCAGGCATCGCCTGCCAGGCGTTGGTGCACAGGTGCATCAGCACCTGCTGGATCTGGTTGGCGTCCACCTCGACCTGCGGCGCGGGTGGTGCGGGCGTTTCACGCGTTTCAGGCGTTTCGGGCGCTAGGGGTGGCACGGGCCGTGACACCGGCGGTCGAAGCCAGGCCGGTGAGGTCCAGCGCACGCTGGCCGGCAGCGATGCCTGCATCAGCGCCAGGGTGTCCTGCACCAGTGGTGCCAGCGGCTGCACCAGCGCCAGATGCGGCTGGCGCCGGCCAAATGCGGTGATCTGCTGCACCAGGTGACGCGCCCGCAACGCCGACTGCCGGACCAGTTCGAGCCGGGCCTGCACGCTGTCGGGGTCATCCGCCCGGTGGCCCAGCGACTGACGCGCCAGCGCCAGGTTGCCCAGGATGGCGCCGAGGATGTTGTTGAAATCATGCGCAATGCCGCGCGCCAGCGTGCCCAGGGCTTCCATCTTTTGCGACTCGCGCAAGGCGTCGTCGGCGCGCTTGCGCTCGATCACGATGGCGGCCAGCTGGGCCGCTTCGGTCACGCTGGCGATTTCATGCTCGCCCGGACTGTGCACCTGGCCGTGGTAGATACCCAAGGTGCCCAGCACCTTGCCCGTCGCGCCCAGGATCGGCTCGGACCAGGACGATGCAATACCGTGGGCCGCCATCAGCGGCAGGAATTGTGCAAAGCGGGGGTCGGCCACGGCGTCGGCCGAGACCACCCGCTGGCCGGTGAATGCGGCCGTGCCGCAGCTGCCTACCATCGGGCCGATCGCCAGGTTGTTGATCGCCTGGTTGAAGGCTTCGGGCAAACTGGGCGCTGCGCCGTGCAGCAGCCGGGTGCCCGAGGCATCCAGCATCATCAGGTTGCCCCGCAGGCCGGGCTGGCTGGCCTGCATGCCCAGCACGATGGCGTCCAACGCCTGGCCCAGCGGCGCGCCCGCCGCGATCAGGCGCAACACCCGGTCGCGCCCGGCGTCGCAGGCCTCGACCCGCTTGCGCTCGGTGATGTCGTGCTGCACCGATACCCAGTGGGTGTAGCGGCCGGTGTCGTCGGCGACCGGCACCATGTCCAGCTCGACCCAGAAGGGCTCGCCGCTGCGGGTGTAGTTCAACAGTTGCGAGCGCACCGGCTCCCAGCGGCGCAAGGCCGCGCCGATGCGGCGCAGTTCGGCCGGGTCGGTGTCCGCGCCTTGCAGGAACCGCGGCGACCGGCCCAGCACCTCGTCGCGGCGGTAGCCGGTGTGCCGCTCGAAAGCCTCGTTGACAAACAGGATGCGCGGGCCCGGCTCATCCTGAGGCTCGGCCTCGGTGATCAGCACGATGTCGTTGAAGCGTGCCACGCTGCTGGCCAGCAGCTTGAGTTGCTGGTCGACCCGCCGGCGCTCGGTGATGTCGGTGACCATGGCCAGCGCGCCGGCGTACACACCGGCCTCGTCCTGCACCGGGTTGGTCGAGATCGTCACCCACAACTCGCTGCCATCCTTGCGGCAGAAGCGGAAATCATGCTGCTCGGACACGCCCTGGCGGCGGCGATCCAGGTTGGCGTTGGCCAGCGCCACGCCCTGCGCGTCCATGAAGTCGGTCAACGGCCGGCCCATCATCTCGGCCGCGTTGTAGCCCAGCATCTGCGCCATCTTGGGGTTGACGAAGGTGGTCAGGGCCTGGGCGTCGATGGTCCAGATGCCCTCGGTCGCGGTTTCGACGATGTCGCGGTAGCGCCGCGCCATGGCTTGCGCTTCGGCCTGGGTGCGCAGCCGCACGGTGATGTCCTTGGCCAGCACCAGCCGGGCCGGGCGTCCGGCAAACTCGACCGCCTCGGACACGATCTCGACGTCGATCAGCTCGCCATCGCGCCGGCAGTGTCGCCAATGGCGGGCGGTGCCGCGGTCGGACCGGGGCGCCGCCAGAAAGTCCATCAAGGACGGCACATCGCTGGCGGGCCGGATATCCGGCAGCGACAGGGCCAAAAACTCCGCCTCACTGTGGCCGTAGGCCCTGATCGCGGCCTGGTTGACGGCCAGAAAGCGCAGGGTGTGCTGGTCGAACACCCACATCGGCATCGGATGACCATCGAACAGCAACCGATAACCCGCCTCGGTCTTGCTGTGCTGGATGCCTGCTGCGGTGTCGCGTGGAAGCATTTGCCTGGGCCGCTCCTGCGCCATGGTGACATTGCCGGCAGATCTTGTCATTGCAAACTGACAAAGATACCGGCGTGCTGTCGAAGCTGCGGCAACACTGGCTCAAACCCGCCGCGCGTCGCGGCAAGGTCTGTTCAATCCGGTCAGCGCGGCAAGGTCAGGGCCGCGCCCAACTCGTCCACCGAGCTGCCCTGGCGCGCCAGCAGGGCTTCGAGTGCGGGCAGCAGCGGGCCCAGGCGTTCGTCCAGCGCGTCGCGCACGGTATCGACCACCACCTGGGTGCCGCGCTCGATCTCGATGTGCAGCGCATCGCCGGCGCGCTTGTCGCCAAAGGTCGTCGTGCGCAGGGTCTCGGGGATCAACCAGACCTCGAACCAGCGCTCGGTCCGGTTGGCCTCGGCCACCGTCAGGCTGGCGCCGTTGACCGCGATGTAACCCTTGGCAAACACATAGCGCATGTGGCTGGCCGGCATGGCGATGCGCAGCACATGGTTGTTCTCGGGCCGGCGCACCGACACCAACCGGCCCAGACAGTCGACATGACCGCTGATCGGGTGGCCGCCGATCTCGGCGCCGTCGCGGGCGGCGCGTTCGACATTGACTTTGCTGCCCGGCGCCAGCCCGCCCAGCGTGGTCAGGCCCAGGCTCTGCTGCATCACGTCGAAACAGGCCCGGCCCGGGCCGGGCAAGGCGGTGACGGTCAGGCAGACCCCGTCGCAGGCCACGCTGGCGCCGATCTGCAGGTCGGCATCGAAGCCGGACGGAAACACCAGCTCGACGCTGCGCAGGCCGGGCCGGTCGGTGAGGGTGGCCACGGCGGCCACGGCTTGAACAATGCCGGTGAACATGGGGGGATGCGGAAGAGCGGTTGGAGCGCGCAGCGTACCAGCGGCTGCCCAGGCGGTCACCGCAAAGGTTGTCACGGACCCATTGCACACGGCACACTGGCACGCCGCCCCGGCCTTGCCGCCCGCCCCGAAAGCCGCCCATGACGCCAGCACCCGTTTGCACCGACACCCAGGGCGCCATCGCCACCATCACGCTGCACCGCCCGGCCTGCCGCAATGCCGTGGACGGCCCGACGGCCGCCGCGCTGCTGGCCGCGTTTGAGGCTTTCGAGGCCGATCCGGCGCTCAGCGTGGCGGTGCTTGCCGGTGGCGGCGGCCAGTTTTGCGCCGGTGCCGACCTGGCGGCGGTGGCCGACCCGGCCCGGCGCAACGCCGTCAGCGCCGACGGATGCGGCCCGGGCCCGATGGGGCCGACGCGGCTGCGCCTGAGCAAGCCGGTGATCGCCGCCATCGAGGGCCATGCAGTGGCCGGCGGTCTGGAACTGGCGCTGATGTGCGACCTGCGCGTGGCCGGCCGCAGCGCCGTGTTCGGGGTGTTCTGCCGGCGTTGGGGCGTGCCGCTGATCGACGGCGGCACGGTGCGGCTGCCGCGCCTGATCGGCCAGGCGCGGGCGCTGGACCTGATCCTGACCGGCCGTGCCGTGGGCGCCGACGAGGCGCTGGGCTTTGGCCTGGTCAACCGGGTGGTGGACGACGGCCAGGCGCTGGCCGAGGCACTGTTGTTGGCCCGGCAGATCGCCAGTTTTCCGCAGGCCTGCCTGCGTGCCGACCGGGCCTCGGCGCTGGCGCAATGGGACTGGCCGCTGGACGCCGCGCTGGTGCACGAAGGGGCGGGCGGCTTTGTTGCGCTGCAGGCCGAGGGCCTGGCCGGTGCGGCGCAGTTTGCGGCGGGTGCCGGGCGGCACGGCCAGCCGCGCTGAGGCGGCGGTGGCGGTGCCCAGACCTCAGGTGCGCCAGACCCGCGGTGCGCAGGGCGCCAGTCCCCAATGCTGCTGCCGCCAGCCGGCCCAGACCGCCTGCAGCAAAGCCATCACCGGCTCGACCCGGTGGCCCAGCGCACGCAGCACCAGCAAGCGCTCATCGAGCGCGGTCACGCCGGCGGTGGTGGGCAGCGCGCTGGCCTCGATCAGCGCGCGGGCGCTGTCGATCAACTGCTCGCAGCGCTCGCGCCCCAGCGCCTGGCCGTCGGCCAGCCACAGCGTGGCCATCACGCTGTGGCCGGCCAGGCCCAGGGGTGAGTCCATCAGCAGCCGGTCGGTGCCGTCGATGCGGCCGCGCTCCAGCCACAGTCCGGGTATCGACAATTGCTGCAGGTAGCGGCCCTGGTCGAAGGGCTGGTCCGCGGCCGGCAGGCCCAATGCCAGCACATCCCAGCCGATCATCTGCGCGCCGGGCGCCAGGTTGAAGGTCAGGCGGTTTTCAACCTGGCAGCGCCGGTAGGCGATCGTCTCCAGCGGCAGCCATTCCAGCCGCGCCCCGTCGGCCAGCGTGACTGTTACCTGCTGCACCGCCAGCGGCCCGGCACTGCGGTAGAAGCGGGTCGCGCCGGGCGTGGTGATCAGCGCGTGGCTGCCCGGCGCCAGCGTGGCATCCAGCGCCAGCACATCACCGCCGACGACGCCGCCCGGCGGGTGCACCAGCACCTGGTGGCACACCGCGTCGCCCTCGGGGTAGAGCCGCTGCAGCACCCGCAGCGGGCCGTGGTGGCGGTCGAGTGCGATGGTGCGCTCGCCACGTCGGCTGTAGTCCAGTTGAAGATGGCCGTGCCAGCCCATGCCCACCCCAAAGCCGCCGAGTGTAGGGGCAGCATTTCCGCTCTGGGGCTGGCTTCAAGCCTGCCGGCCAGCGGCCGAAAACAGGCCAGCTGCGGGCCGGCCTGTGCGAGATGCGCGACAGCCTGGCCCGCAGGGTCAGCGCGCACCGAATCCCAGGCCAGCGCGCTGCAGCAGACCGCCGCCAGCTGCGAGCACCTGACCGGCACGGTCAAGCAAAACGCCGAAAGCGCGGCGCACGCGCTGCAGCTGTCCACGGGCGCAGCCCAGCAGGTGGAGCGCGGCCACGCCGTGGTGGGCCAGCCGATCAGTCGGTGCGGCAGGTCACCGTGCTCGTCAACGAGATCAGCGCGGCCAGCCGCGAGCAGACCGGCGGCATCGAAGAAGTCAACCGCGCCATCGCCGACATCGACCGCAGCACCCAGCAGAACGCCGCGCTGGTGGAGCAGGCCGCCGCCGCGTCCGAATCGATGCGCGACCAGACCCGCCGGCTCAACGCACTGGTCAGCGCGTTCGAGGTCTAGCGCGGCCCGGTGGGCCAGGGTGTCGCGGCGTCTGACGCCGGCTTGCAGCGGCCTCCGCTAAAGTGGCGGTAGTCATTCCGACCCCGACCCCGACTCCGACCACGACTCCGACCCCGAGCCCGACCCCGAGCCTGCCACTGACAACGCCAGACTTGCGGGCGCCGCACGCCAGTGCCGGGGTCGGGCTTGCCGGCCACCGCCACGCTGCCCATGCCCCTGCCCGACGCCCCGCCCGAACCGCCGTTGAGTTACGCCGTGCCGGTCGAGGTGCGCCTGAGCACCGAGCGCCTGACCGTGCTTGATTCACCGCGCATGGGCATGACCGGCCTGCACTACCTGCGCGCCATCACGCCGCAGGTCTTTGGCGGCGTCTCGGTGTTTGGCGCCACCCAGGGCGACCGGGGGGGCTTTTTTGGCTGGGGCCTGACTGGCGGCTACCGCGTTGGCGATGGTCCCTGGCAGGCCGAGGCCGGGCTGTTTGTGGGCGGTGCAGGCGGCAGCCCGGGCTGGGTGGGCGGCGGCTTGATGCTGCGCCCGCATGCCGAGGTCTCGCACCGCTGGGGTGCGTTCAAGCTGGGGCTGGGTACGTCCCAGGTCTGGTTCCCCAACGGGTCTACCCGCAGCACCCAGCCCTTTGCCTCGCTGGGCTGGACCAGCGATGTGCTGTTCGGCCCGGCTGGCGGTGGCGCATCCACGGCTGCGGTGGATTGGCTGGGCCAGGGCGTGTCGCGTGTCCTGCCCACCGAGACCGCGGGCGTGCTCGCCCGCTACAGCCTGCGCCGATCGGCGCGGCGCGACGGCAGCGGCGCGGCGCCGCCGCTGCAGGTGGGTGGTCTGACCTTCAGGCGGGCACTGCCCGGCAGCGTGGCGGGTGCACAGCCGTACTGGCTGCTGGGCGCGGCGGGCGGCTTGACGCAGGACTACGCCGGCTACGCCGAACTGATGGGCGGGTTGGGGCTGCAGGCCGCGCTGCCGCTGGGCCTGCCGCTGTCGCTGCGGGTCGAGGCCGCGCTGGGATCGGGCGGCGCGGGCACCGCGCTGGACACCGGCGGTGGGCTGTTGCGCAAGCTCAGTGCGGGCCTGACCTGGCAGGTGATGCCGAACTTGAGCCTGACCGCGTTGGCCGGCCGGGTGTCCAGCCCGGGTCCGTTCCAGGCCCGCGAGGCCCGGCTGGAGCTGGCCTGGCGCGGCTGGGATGCGCTGCCAGGCGACGCCGGCCACACCGCCACCCCCGACACCGGCCCTGCGCCCGCCACACTGGGCTGGGCGCCGTGGTCGCTGTCGGCCGGCTGGGCGCACTACAGCCGCATGGCCCGCGACAACGGCAGCCAGCCCGGGGTGGCTCTGGCGCTGTTGAAGCTGGAACGCACGCTGGACCCGCACTGGCGCCTGCTGGGCCAGGCCGGCATCGCCACCCACGGCGGCGCGGGCGGCTATGCCACCGGGCAGCTCGGCCTGGGCTGGTTGACCGGTCGCCTGGCCGACACCGGCTGGCGCTTGGGTGGCGAGGCCAGTGTGGGCGCTGCGGGCGGCGGTGCGGTCAAGGTGGGCGGCGGGCTGGTGGTGCAGGCGCAACTGCAGGCCCGCTACAGCCTGCGCCCGCAATGGGCGCTGCAGGCCGATGCCGGCTGGCTGCGCAGCGGCCGGCAGGGCAGCTTGTCGAGCCCGTTGCTGGGGCTGAGCGCGGTGTATTCGTTTTCGCGCCTGCAAGCGCCCTGAGCACGGTGGACCGGGCCCGGGCAGGCCGGGGCGTGCCCGGGCCTGCTGGGCCACCTCAGCGCGGCTTGCGGCCAGCCACCGGGCGTGCTGTCGGGCGGGCTGTCGGGCGGGCTGTCGGGCGTGAAGTCGGGCGAGCCGCCGGCTGGGCCGCTGTGGCGCCGGCCCGTGCGGCGCCGGTCTGGCGCGGCGGCAGGCCGGTGTGCTGGGTCAGGATCGTGCCGCGCCGCGGCGTAGCGGCCCGGGCAGGTGTTGGCGGGGCGGCCGCAGGGCCGGCCGACATGCCCCGCACCGGCGCCACGCTGCCACCCGGCTGAAAGCTCGGGATCAGATGCCGCTTGCCGTTGCCGATCAGGTCGCCCCGGCCCATCGCCATCAGCGCCTCGCGCAGCAGTGGCCAGTTCTTGGCATCGTGGTACTTCAAGAAGGCCTTGTGCAGGCGGCGGCGTTTTTCGCTGCGCACGATGTCCACCTTGGCCATCAGATCGGGCTTGGCCGGGTCGCGGCTCAGGCCCTTGAGGGGATTGCGGCCGCTGTGGTACATCGCGGTGGCGGTGGCCATCGGGCTGGGATAAAAAGTCTGCACCTGGTCCGCCCTGAAGCCGCTGCGCTTGAGCCACAGCGCCAGGTTCATCATGTCCTCGTCACTGGTGCCGGGGTGGGCGGCGATGAAGTAAGGGATCAGGAACTGCTTTTTGCCGGCTTCGGCACTGAACTGCTCGAACAGCTGCTTGAAGCGGTCGTAGCTGCCGATGCCGGGCTTCATCATCATCGCCAGCGGCCCGCCCTCGGTGTGCTCGGGCGCGATCTTGAGGTAGCCGCCGACATGGTGGGTGACCAGTTCGCGCACGTAGTCGGGCGAGGTCACCGCCAGGTCGTAGCGCAGGCCCGAGCTGATCAGCACCTTCTTGACGCCCTTCAGTGCCCGCGCCCGGCGGTACATCTGGATCAGCGGCGCATGGTCGGTGCCCAGGTTGGGGCAGATGCCGGGGTAGACGCAGCTGGGCTTGCGGCAGGCGGCCTCGATCGCCGTGCTCTTGCAGCGCAGCCGGTACATGTTGGCGGTGGGGCCGCCCAGGTCGGACACGACGCCGGTAAAGCCCGCCACCTTGTCGCGCATGTCCTCGATCTCGCGGATCACCGAGTCCTCGCTGCGGCTCTGGATGATGCGGCCCTCGTGCTCGGTGATCGAGCAAAAGCTGCAGCCGCCAAAACAACCCCGCATGATGTTGACCGAAAAGCGGATCATCTCCCAGGCCGGGATCTTGGTGGCGCCGTCATGGCCGCCGGAGGCATCGGCATAACTCGGGTGCGGGCTGCGGGCGTAGGGCAGGCCGAACACCAGGTCCATCTCGGGCGTGCTCAGCGGGATCGGCGGCGGGTTGATCCAGACATCGCGCTGGCGCCCGCCGATCTCGTGGCCTTGCACCAGGGCACGGGCGTTGCCGGGGTTGGTCTCCAAATGCAGCACCCGGTTGGCATGGGCGTACAGCACCGCGTCGCGCTTGACCTGCTCGTAGCTGGGCAGGCGGATCACCGTGCGCTCACGCGGCGGCATCTGGATGCGGCCGCTGGCGCGGGACACCGGCATGCGCACGATGGCGGTGGCCGGGATCACAACCGGTACCGCAGTCGCGCCAGGGCCGGCGGCCGCAACGGTGCCGCTGCCCTGGCCCTGCACGGCGTCGTCCTTGGCGCAGGTCGTGCCCTGCCCGGCTGCCTGCTCGGCCGTGGTCTGGTAGGGGTTGATGTGCTCGTCGATGCGGCCGGGCAAATCAACATCGCTGGAGTCGATCTCGAACCAGCCGGCGGCGGTAGGGTCGCCGTCGCGACGCACGAACGCGGTGCCGCGCACATCGGTGATCTGCGCCACCGCCTCGCCCTTGGCCAGCCGGTGGGCGATCTCGACGATGGCGCGCTCGGCGTTGCCGTACAGCAGCAGGTCGGCCTGGGCATCGACCAGGATCGAGCGCCGTACCTTGTCCTGCCAATAGTCGTAGTGGGCGATGCGGCGCAGGCTGCCCTCGATGCCGCCCAGCACCACCGGCACCTGCCCCCAAGCCTCGCGGCAGCGCTGGGTGTAGACGAGCGAGCAGCGGTCGGGCCGCGCGCCGGCCAGGCCGCCCGGTGTGTAGGCGTCGTCGCTGCGTTCACGCCGGTCGGCGGTGTAGCGGTTGATCATCGAATCCATGTTGCCGGCGGTGACGCCGAAAAACAGGTTCGGTTTGCCGAGCGCCTCAAACGCCGCCACGCTGCGCCAGTCGGGCTGGGCGATGATGCCGACCCGGAACCCCTGGTGCTCCAGCATGCGGCCGATCACCGCCATGCCGAAGCTGGGGTGGTCGACGTAGGCGTCGCCGGTGACGATCACGATGTCGCAGCTGTCCCAGCCCAGCGCGTCCATCTCGGCGCGGCTGGTGGGCAGGAACGGCGCGTTGCCAAAGCGCTTGGCCCAGAACGGCCGGTAGCCGGTCAAGGGCTTGGGCGCACCAGGGGCTTTGACGGGGATGGGCGCGAGGGAGGTGGCGGTCACGGCAGTGTCGGCGCAGTGCAACCCAAGATTGTCGCCGCGATGGCCCGACTAGGGTCAGCCTGGTGCCAATAGCCCATCCCGGCGCCGGGCCGGGCCGGTTGCCATGCGCCGTGCCGGCGCGAAATAGCCACAGCCGGGAGGTTCAGACTAGGGAGGGTGTCACCAAGGCAGCATCGACGCCATCCGCCGGCTCACTAGCATCGGCCGCACCAGGCGCCCACCGGTGGTCTGGCCATCAAACGGTTTGAACCCACACCCGGAGGTAGACAAATGACCCACCCATCCAGCGCGGCGCCTCGCCCGCCGACCCTGCACCTGGCCCGCGCCGGCCTGCTCGCCACCCTGGTCGCGGCTGCTCTGCACGGCACGGCGGCGCAGGCCAGCACCTCGATCCTGTTCATCGGCAACAGCTTCACCTATGGCGCCCTGGCCTCGGCCCAGAACTACGCGCCCGGCACCGTCACCGACTTGCGCGGTACCAACATCGGCGGTGTGCCGGCGATATTCAAGGCCTTCACCACGCAGGCCGGACTGGACTACAACGTCAGCCTGGAGACCCAGCCGGGCAGCAACCTCAACTACCACTACGACACCGCCGCGGTGCGGCCGCTGATCGACAAGGCCTGGGACAAGGTGGTGATGCATGGCCAGAGCAACCTGAACTTTGCCGCGCCCAACAACCCGGCCCTGATCAGCCAGTACACCGGCATCCTGGGCACGATGTTCCAGGCCAAGAACGCCGCGGTGGATGTCTTCCTGACGGCCACCTGGTCGCGCGCCGACCTGACCTATGTCACCGCCAGCCTGTGGTTTGGGCAGCCGATCACCCAGATGGGCATCGACGTGAACGCCGGCTACAACGTGGCCGCAGCCAACAACCCCAGCATCGTGAAGCAGGTGATTCCGCTGGGCCTGGCCTGGAACCGCGCTATCACCACCGGCTTTGCGGATGACAACCCCTACAACGGCATTACCCCGGGGCAGGTCAACCTGTGGGCCACCGACAGCTACCACGCCAGCAACCTGGGCTACTACCTGCACGCGCTGATGGACTTCGGCGCGATCACCGGCGTCGACCCGCGCACGCTGGGGTCCGGCGAGGTGGCCGCCGCCGCACTCGGCATCAGCGGCGCCCAGGCGGTGGCGCTGCAAAACATCGCGGCCGCACAACTGGCGCCCGTCCCCGAGCCCGCCACTTGGCTGATGTGCTTGCTGGGTTGCGGCGCCATCGGCCTGAAGCGCCTGCGCGCCAGGGCAACCGAGCCGGCCGACGCCTGATCGGCGGCCTGGCGCTGCACCATCAGGGCGGCCTGAAGCCGCCCTGATGCGATTTACCAGCTGACCTCGCGGTCCGGCGTGGACCCGATCTTGTGGACCGACAGGTCGGCGCCGTCGTACTCTTCTTCGGCCGACAGCCGCAGGCCCATCAGCACCTTGAGCGTGCCGTAGACCGCAAAGCCGCCCAGCAACGCCCACACCACGCCCATCAGCGTGCCGATGGCCTGCGCCGCCAGGCTGACACCGCCCAGCCCGCCCAGCGCCGGCAGGCCGAAGATGCCGCAGGCAATGCCGCCCCAGGCACCACACAGGCCGTGCAACGGCCACACACCCAGCACGTCGTCGATCTTCCACTTGTTCTGCGTCAGCGTGAACATCGAGACAAAGATCGCGCCGGCAACACCGCCCACCACCAGTGCGCCAAGCGGGTGCATCACGTCCGACCCGGCGCACACCGCCACCAAGCCCGCCAGCGGGCCGTTGTAAGCAAAACCCGGGTCGTTTTTGCCCAGCAGCACCGCCACCAACGTGCCGCCCGCCATCGCCATCAGCGAGTTGACGGCCACCAGGCCCGAGATCTTGTCGATGGTCTGGGCGCTCATCACGTTGAAGCCGAACCAGCCCACCGCCAGGATCCAGGCCCCCAGCGCCAAAAACGGGATCGACGACGGTGGGTGGGCACTGATCGCACCATCCTTGCGGTAACGGTTGGCGCGGGCGCCCAGCAGCAGCACGGCGGCCAGGCCGATCCAGCCGCCCACGGCGTGCACCACCACGCTGCCGGCAAAGTCATGGAACTCGGCACCGGTCGTCGCCTTGATCGCCCCCTGGATGCCGAACTTCTGGTTCCAGGCCACGCCTTCGAACAGTGGGTAGACCAGACCCACCAGCACTGCCGTGGCGATCAGTTGCGGGCCAAAGCGCGCCCGCTCGGCAATGCCGCCCGAGACGATGGCGGGGATCGCTGCGGCGAAGGTCAGCAAGAAGAAAAACTTGACCAGCTCGTAGCCGTTTTTGGCGGCCAGCGTCTCGGCGCCGGTGAAAAAAGTCGTGCCGTAGGCTACCGTGTAGCCGACGAAGAAGTACGCGATGGTCGAGACCGAAAAATCAACCAGGATCTTGACCAGCGCATTGACCTGGTTTTTCTTGCGCACCGTGCCGAGTTCGAGAAACGCAAAGCCGGCATGCATCGCCAGCACCATGATGGCGCCCAGCAAAATGAACAAGGCATCGGTGCCCTGCTTGACTTGGTCCATGGGGTGAGTCCTGAAAGTAAGGCGCCAGACCGGCGCATCAACCCATCGACGCACCACGAAATTTAAAAGCGCACCAAACAAGCAATATTTATGCCTTGTTTGGTGCGCACCCCCGCGCCAATTTGCCCTATTTTGGAAACCGCGGCTGCACCAACACGGCGCAAAAACGCACTACTTGAGTGCAATCAAACGGCAAGCGCCGTCGCTAAGCTGGCCGCATGGCCGAACCCTTCAAGCTGCTGATCAACCCCGCCGCGATCACTTCGATCGGCACCCACGTTGCGCGGGCAGGTGGCCGCCGCTTTGATCGCAGCGGCTTCGAGCAGCTGGCCCTGGCCGGCCTCGACACGCTGGCGCTGAAGGCCCGGGTGATGCAGGTGGCGCGTGCGCTGGTGGCCACCCTGCCGGCCGATGTGGACCACGCCGCCGGCCTGCTGGAAGCCAGCCTGGGCCCGGCCGGTGTGGGTGACGAGCTGTCCGGCCTGCGCACCAGCGACGCCGGCCTGGCCGGTTGGCCGGTGTGGCCGCTGACCGAGGCCATCGCCCTGATGGCGGCCGAGCATGCCCCTGCGCGGGGCCTGCAAGCGCTGCATGCGATGACCCAGCGCCTGACGGCCGAATTTGCGATTCGGCCGTTTCTGGTCAACCACCCCCGGCTGGGCTTCGAGACCCTGGCAGGCTGGGCGCACGACCCCAGCGCGCATGTGCGCCGCCTGGTGAGCGAGGGCAGCCGCCCGCGCCTGCCGTGGGGTTTGCGGCTGCAATCGCTGGTGGCCGACCCATCGCCCACGTTGCCACTGCTGGCGCAGTTGCAGGACGACGCGTCAGCCTATGTACGGCGCAGCGTGGCCAACCACCTCAACGATATCGCCAAGGACCACCCGGCGCTGATCGCCGGCTGGCTGGCCCGGCACCTGCCCGGCGCCACAGCCCAACGGCAGGCGCTGCTGCGCCATGCCAGCCGAACCCTGGTCAAGCAGGGCGACAACGCCGTGCTGACAGCCTGGGGGCTGGGCGCGCCGTTTGGCGGCAGGGCAAGGCTGACGCTGGCGCCCGTCCAGCTGGTCCTGGGCGGCTCGTTGCGCCTGGCGCTGGTGCTGCGCAGCACCGCCAGTCAACCCCAGCGGCTGGCCATCGACTACGCCGTGCACCATGTCAAGGCCGCAGGCCACAGCACGGTCAAGGTGTTCAAGGGCTGGGTGATCGAGCTGGCGCCGGGCGAGACTCGACTGCTGGAGAAAAAACACGCCATCAAGCCCATCACCACCCGCCGCTACCACGCCGGAACCCATGCAGTGGATGTGCGCATCAACGGCGCAGTGCAGGCGAGGGCCGGGTTTGAGTTGCAGCTCGATGGCGCCCAGCACAGCCGCGCGCCAACTTTGAAGTAGCCCAAGCCGAAAGCAGCACGAGGCTGGCGCTTCAAGCTGCGGGTTGGCGGTACACCAAGGCCTTGAGCGAGCGCTGCTCGGACACATCGGCAAACGCTGCCGGGTTGGCCAGACGTTGCTCGAACACCAGATCGGGCGCTTGCTCAACCATCGGGTCCTGCAAAAACGCCGGCCCGAGCTCGGGCGCGTTCAGGCACAGCAGGGCGCGGCCGCCGGGCGCCAGCAACTCGGGCAAACGGCGCATCAGCCGGGGGTAGTCCTTGGTGGCGACAAAGCTGCCGAGCTGGTAGCTGGGCGGGTCGACGATGACCAGGTCGTAGGGCCCGCTGCGCCCGATCCGGCCCCAGCTGCTGAAAATGTCATGCGGCAGAAAACTGGCGCCGCGGTTCAGGCCATTGAGCCGGTGGTTCTGCTGGCCGATGGCCAGCGCGCCCCGGCTCATGTCGACATTGACCACCTGGGCCGCACCGGCCTGCAAGGCCACCACCGAAAACGCGCAGGTGTAGGCAAACAGGTTCAGCAGCTTTTGCCCCGGCCGGGCCACCAACAGGGCCCGCAGCCAGCGCCGGCCCTCGGCCATGTCCAGAAACAGCCCATGGTTCTGGCCCTGCAGCACATGCACCAAAAACCGCGCGCCGTCCTCGGTCACCGTATGCGGCTGCGGCACGGCGCCGGCCATCAGCCGGGTGGTGCTGCGGCCGTCATGCCGGCACTGGTAAACCCAGTTCAAGGGCTGATCGGGCGCCAGTCGCTGCCAGCGCTGCTGCAAGGCCTGGCCGATGGCGGCCAGCTCAGCATCGCTGGCGGGACCAAAACTCGTCAGCAACCAGACCGGCGGGTAGGCGTCCAGCGCCCAGCGCTCGCAGCCCGGATGCAGGCCGCCACGGCCGTGAAACAAGCGCTGGGCGTCGCCGGGCAGCGGCAGGCTTGCGATGGTGGACAGCAGGGCTTGCATCGGTAAGGCCATCAGCAGCGGGGGATGCCCGGCGCATCGGCACCAGGCAGGGTTCAGCGTTGGCGGCGACAGGCCTGCTGTCGTCGCCGGTCAGATTGTCACCGGCCTGCTTCAGCAGCTCGGGCACAGGGGCCCGCATCGCCGACCCCGCATCGCCGACCCCGCATTGTCGCCAAGCTGCTGAAAGCCACGGCCTACCGCAGCCCGCCAACATCGTCGAAAGGGACGATTGAGCCCCCCTGGTGCGGCCCCTAGAGTGCCGCGCAGGAGACTGCAATGCCCTTGCTCGAACCCCGTCAACCCCGGCATCGGTCAGCGCGATGCAGCTGACCCAGCCGCTGCACCAGGCGCGGCTTGAAAAGCCCGACGCCACCGCCCTGGTCTGCGGCGCACGCCGCAGCAGCTTTGCCGCGCTCATCGACCGGGTGGCCCGCCTGGCCGCCGTGCTGCGCGCCCAGGGCCTGCAGCCCGGCGACCGGGTGGCCATGCTGGGCCACAACAGCGACCACTGCGTCGTCTTTTTCTATGCCGTGTGGTGGGCTGGCGGCGTCATCAATCCGGTCAACATGCGCTGGAGCGCCCGCGAGATCGCCTACTCGCTGGACGACTGCGACACCCGCATCCTGCTGGTGGACGAAAACTTCCACAGTACGGTGGCCGGGCTGCGCAGCCTCAGCAGCAGCCTGCGCTGTTTGATGCACTGGGGCAACGGACCGGCACCCGAAGGTGGCGACTTGCTCGACGGCCCGCAGCTGGCGGCCCAGGCCCGGCCGATGGCCGACGCGGGCCGGGGCGGCCAGGACCTGGCGGCCGTGATGTACACCGGCGGCACCACCGGCCGGCCCAAGGGCGTGATGCTGACCCATGCCAACCTGACGATAAACATCCTGGCCGCCAACCAGGCCGCCACCCGGCCGGTGGACGCGGTGGGCATCACCATCGCGCCGATGTTCCATGTCGGCGGCATGGGGCTGGTGCTGCAGCTGATGCAGCGGCTCTGCCGCCAGGTCATCCTGCCCGCGTTCGACGAGCTGGCGTTGCTGCACGCCATTGCCGACGAGCGGGGCAGCGAGACCTTTCTGGTGCCGACCATGCTCAAGCGCCTGGTCGAGCACCCCCGCTTTGCCGAGTTCGACACCAAGGCCTTGCAACTGGTGTTGTACGGCGCAGCGCCTATCGACGAGTCGCTGCTGGCACTGGCCCGGCGGGCGCTGCCGGCAGCGGGCTTTTGCCAGCTCTACGGCATGACCGAGCTGTCGCCGGTGGTCACCGCCCTGCCCGCCTGGTGCCATGCACCCGGCCAACCGCCGGGCCGGCTGCGCTCGGCCGGCCGGGCCGTCACGGTTGCCGAGGTCCGCATCGTCGATCCGCAGGGCCAGCCGGTGGCCAACGGCGTGGTGGGTGAAATCGTGTCGCGTGGGCCGTGTGTGATGGCCGGCTACTGGAACCAGCCCGAACAGACCGCCGCTGCGGTGCAAGACGGCTGGATGCACACCGGCGACGGCGGCTGGATCGACGCCGACGGTTTTGTCTACGTTGTCGACCGGCTCAAGGACATGATCGTGACCGGCGGCGAAAACGTCTACTCGGCCGAGGTCGAAAACGCGATTCTGCTGCTGCCCGCCGTCAGCATGGTGGCGGTGATCGGCGTGCCCGACGAGCGCTGGGGCGAGCGTGTGCATGCGGTGGTGGTGCTGCGCCCGGCGCTGGCGCTGGACGCCGAGGCGCTGATCGCCCATTGCCGCGAGCAGATCGCCGGCTACAAATGCCCACGCACGGTGGAGTTCCGCAGCGCGCTGCCGCTCTCGGCCGCCGGCAAGCTGCTCAAGCATGAGTTGCGGGCGCCGTTCTGGGCCGGTCGCAGCCGCGCGGTCAACTGACTCGTCACCCTCTCAGGCCACCCGCCATGCCCCAGCCCCCTCGCCTGCCCGAGCACATCACCCGCCGATTGCGCCTGCCGCTGATCGCCGCACCGATGCTCAATGTTTCGGGTGTCGATCTGGTGGTGGCGGCCTGCCGCAACGGTGTGATCGGGGCCTTTCCCACGGCCAACGCCCGCAGCACGGCCCAGCTCGACGAGTGGCTGAGCGACATCGCTGCGCGCTTGTTTGCCGCGCCCGAAGAGGCCGCGCCCTGCTGCCCCAACCTGATCATGCGGTCACCGCGGCTGGCCGAGGACCTGGCCTGCCTGCTGGCGCACCGGGTCGAGATGGTGATCACCAGCGTGGGCTCGCCGGCACCGGTGGTGCAGGCGCTGCACGGCATCGGCTGCCTGGTGCTGGCCGATGTGGCGACGCTGGCGCACGCCCGCAAGGCGGTTGCGGCGGGGGTGGATGGGTTGGTATTGCTGTCGGCCGGTGCGGGCGGCCAGACCGGCTGGCTCAACCCGCTGGCTTTTGTGCGGGCGCTGCGCGCCGAATACGATGGCTTGCTTGTTCTGGCCGGCGGCATCAGCGACGGCGTGGCACTGCGTGCGGCCCAGCTGCTGGGTTGTGACCTGGCCTACATGGGCACCCGCTTCATCGCTACCCGGGAAAGCCTGGCCGACGACGCCTACCGGCAGATGCTGGTGGCGTGCAGCGCCGACGATGTGCTGCTGACCCGCGCCTTCACCGGCCTGCCCACCAGCATGCTGGCGCCGGCCATCCGCCGCGCAGGGCTGGACCCGGCCAGGCTCGACGAGCAGGTCAGCCCGGCCACGGCGGCGCAGATGTTTGGCGGTGCGTCCCACCAGAACAGCGAAGTTGCCGCAGCAGAAGGCCCACGCCGTTGGCGCGACATCTGGAGCGCTGGCCACAGCGTCTCGGGCGTGCAGGCGGTGCTGACGGTGGACGCCCTGGTGGCCGAGGTGGAGCGAGAGTTTCATGGTGCGCTGGCCTGAGAGACCGAGCCTGTCAGCAAGACCCGGCAAACGCGCCGACCCGGTGCCGGTTCAGCGCCGGTTGCGCCTCAAGCGGGCGGCCGCTTCATCTGGCAAGAGGTGGGCTGGGCGCTGATGTAGGAATCCCACACCACCTCGGACCGGAAGCCGTAGCCGGTGCCCTCGGCGTCGTACTTCACGCCCTTGCTGCCTTGCTTGGCCCAGATGCCCAGGAACAGCGGCGCCTGCAACTGGTGGTCGGTCTTGCGCATCTCGACATCGCCCACCGGGCTCTTGTACTTCATGCCCTCGAGCGCAAAGGCCACTTTCTTGGTGTCGGTGGATTGGGCCGAGCGCATTGCCGCCTTGAGCATCTGCATGCTGTTCCAGTGCGCAGCGAAGATGAAGTCGTCATTGGTCTTTTGCTTGTAGGCGACGTAGATCTTCTCCAGCTCGGGCGTGGGTGCGTTGTGGCCCCAGTTCCAGATCACGCCGACCTTGTTCTCGCCCCAGGGCCCCATCTGGGCCGGCGTGCCGGGGTTGTTGGCGTTCATCGTGAAGAAGTTGATGTTCAGCCCGCTGTCGCGTGCGGCCTTGAAGAACAAGGTCAGGTCGCTGCCCCAGTTGGAGGTGATCACCGTGTCGGCGCCCGAGGCGCGGATCTTGGCGATGTGCGGCGCAAAGTCGCGCACCGAAGCGATCGGGATGAAGTCGTCGCCGACGATCTGGATGTCGGGGCGCTTTCGGCCCAGGTACTCGCGCGAGGCTTTGGACACCTGCTGGCCGTGGGTGTAGTTCTGGTTCAGCAGGAACACCTTCTTGATGTCTGGCCGCTGCTGCTGGAAGTAGGTGGTCAGCGCCTCGATCTTCATCTCGCTGGTCGGGTAGAAGCGGAAGTGCCAGAAGTTGCAGCGGTCGTTGGTCAGGCCGGGGTCCATCGCCGAGTAGTTGAGGTAGAGCGTGGCCTTGTCGGGCTCCCGCTCGGCCAGCTTGCCCACCGCATCGCTCAGCGCAAACGCCACGCCCGATCCGCCGCCCTGGGTGATGTAGCGGATGCCCTGGTCGGTGGCGGCCTTGAGCACGGTGATACTTTCTTGCGGTGTGCCCTTGCCGTCGAAAGGCACGATCTCGAACTTCGGATCGCCGGCCGCGGCCTTGGCATTGATCTGGCTGACCACCTCACGCAACTGCGCCAGCGAGCCCTCGCCAGCGCGCGCAAACGGGCCTGAGAGCACGTCGATGAAGGCGATCTTGACGGCATCGGCGGCGCCGGCAGGCAGGGCCGCCAGCATCGCCAGCACGGCAAGGGCCGAGACTTTGAAGGGTCGGGCGACGGGCATGGTGGGCTCCTGGGGCGTGGATGACATGACCGGCCGGATGCCGGGACGGCGGATCGTAGAAGCGCCAGCGAGTTGAGCGGGTCGCCAAGGCGACGGGATGGGCAAGGGACATCCCGGGCGAGCAACCGACCTGCAAGTGCGTATGCTGCCTCGACCCGTCACCGCCTTGCCGGTGGCGCCTGTCATCACCCAGACAAGCAGCCAAACAACCCACCCGACACCCACCCGATGACACGCCACACACCGCTGAGCACCGCCGCCCTGGCCCTCGGAGCAACCTTCGCCACTTTCGCCACTTTCGCCACCCTAGCCGCCCTCAGCGCGCCGGCCAACGCGCAGGGTTTCCCGACCAAGCCGATCCGGCTGGTCGTCACCTTCCCGGCTGCGGGTGCGCCCGACATCCTGGCCCGGCTGTTTGCCGACAAGGCCCAGTTCGGCCAGCCGGTGGTGGTCGACAACGTGGCCGGCGCGGGTGGCAATATCGGCGCCGACAAGGTCGCCAAGTCGCCACCCGACGGCTACACCCTGGTGATGGGCACGGTGGGCACGCACTCGATCAACGGCGCGCTGTACCCCAAGATGCCCTACGACATGGTGCGTGACTTCACGCCGGTGGCGCATGTGGCGAGCGCGCCCAACCTGCTGGTGGTCACCAACGACCTGCCGGTCAAGAGCGTTTCCGAGCTGATCAGCTACATGAAGGCCCATCCCAACAAACTCAGCTTCGGCTCGCCCGGCATCGGCAGCTCGGTGCATGTCTCGGGCGAGTTGTTCAAGTCGCTCACCGGCACCACGATGCAGCACGTGCCCTACAAGGGCCGGCAGTTTGCGATCCCCGACCTGGTGGGCGGCCAGATCCAGCTGATGTTCGACAACATGCCGTCTGCGCTGCCGATGGCCAAGGACGGCAAGATCCGGGCGCTGGCCGTGACCACTGCCAAACGCGCCCCCGCCGCGCCCGAGCTGCCCACCGTGGGCGAGACCGTGCCCGGCTTCGAGGCCACCACCTGGTTTGCGGTGTTTGCACCCGCCGGCACGCCACCCGCGGTGGTGGCGCGCATCAACGCCGAGATGCTGCGGGTCTTCAAGCTGCCGGACGTGGTGGACAAGCTGAAGAGCCTGGGGCTGGAGCCCTGGATATCGACACCTGACGAGTTGGCCAAGTACCAGGCCAGCGAGATCGTCAAGTGGGCCAAGGTGGTGAAGGACTCGGGCGCCAAGGCCGAGTAGCGTGGCCAACGCGCAGCGGTGAAAAACCGGCCTGCGCGGCCTGGCTAGAACAGCGTAAAGCTGATCCAGTAAAACACCGCCGCGACAAAAGCCGTGGCCGGGATCGTGAAGACCCACGCCCAGACGATGTTGCCTGCAACGCCCCAGCGCACCGCCGAGGCGTTGCGCACCGCGCCCACGCCGACGATGGCGCCGGTGATGGTGTGGGTGGTCGACACGGGGATGCCCATCGCGGTGGCGATGAACAAGGTGATCGCCCCACCCGTCTCGGCGCAAAAGCCGCCCACCGGTTTGAGCTTGGTGATGCGCTGACCCATGGTCTTGACAATGCGCCAGCCGCCAAACAGCGTGCCCATGCCGATGGCGATGTAACACACCCAGATCACCCAGGCTGGCGGCATCTTGTCGCCTGCGCCCACGTAGCCGGCGGCAATCAGCAGCATCCAGATGATGCCGATGGTCTTTTGCGCATCGTTGCCGCCGTGGCCCAGCGAGTAGGCGCCGGCCGATACGAGTTGCAGCCGCCGGAACCACCGGTCCACCTTGTAGGGCGAGGATCGCCGGCAGACCCAGGCCACCAGCACCATCATCAGCCCGCCCAGCGTGAAGCCCAGCACCGGCGAGATGAAGATGAAGGCCACCGTCTTCATCACCCCGGCGCCGATCAGCTTGCCGGCGCCGGCCTTGGCGATCACCGCGCCGACGATGCCACCGATCAGCGCGTGTGAGCTCGACGACGGGATGCCGTAATACCAGGTGATCAGGTTCCAGGCGATCGCGCCTATCAGTGCGCCGAACACCACATGGTGATCGACCACGCCGGGCTGCACGATGCCCTTGCCGATGGTGGCCGCCACGCTGAGATGGAACACCGCAATCGCCAGCACATTGAAAAACGCTGCGAACAACACCGCCTGTTGCGGCTTGAGCACGCCGGTGGACACCACCGTGGCGATGGAATTGGCGGCGTCGTGAAAGCCGTTCATGAAGTCGAACGCCACCGCCAGGATGACCAGCAGCACGACGACCCAGAAGTTGATCTGCAGCGCGTCCATCGTCAGCGCTCTGCCCACCAGGTCGGCAGGCAGTGGCCCTGGCTGACGCCGTCGCTGCCCGCCGCCCTCACGAGTTTTCGAGGACGATGCCCTCGACGATGTTGGCCACGTCCTCGCAGCGGTCGGAGATCGACTCCAGGTGCTCGTAGACCGCCTTCAACTTGATCAACTCACGCACCTCGATGTTGTCGCGGAACAGCTTGCTCATCGCCGAGCGCATCACGCGGTCGGCATCGCTCTCGAGCTGGTCGATCTCCTCGCAGGTCTTGAGCGCATCGGCCGCCACCGTGGACTTGCTGAGCTGGGGCAGCAAGGTGATCACATGCTGTACCCGCTCGCAGCATTTGGCCGAGATTTCACCCAGCCGCAGCACGTCCTCGCTGACGCTCTTGAGGTCATAGAGCTGCATCACCTCGGCCGAGTCCTGCAGCAGGTCGAGGATGTCGTCCATCGCATTGATCAGGCTGTGGATCTGCTCGCGGTCTATCGGCGTGATGAAGGTCTTGTGCAGCAGCCGGTGAACCTCGGCCGTGACCCGGTCGGCCTGCTTCTCGGCGCGATCGACCTCGGCCGCGTACTTGGCGCGCAGGGTCTCGTCGCTGTAGTGCTGCACCAGCGACATGAAGGCGCGTGCGCCGGTCACGATGTGCCTGCCGTGGTCGTTGAACAGCTCGAAGAAGTTGCCTTCTCTGGGCAGCAGCTTGCCGAAGAACATGGGAAAACTCCAAGGTGATCGGCGGGTTGACGTGGCCGGCATCTGTCGCAAAACGGTCATCGTTCTGTCACAAATCAATTGTATGCGGGCAGGATCACCCTGCCTGACACCACCTGGCCTGACATCACCCGGCCTGACATCAGCCAGACTGACAGCAGCGGCACGGGCAGGTGCCCCGGCGCGGTCAGCGGGTCGGCAGTTTTTCGAGCGCCTGGCCGGCAACACCCGGCAGCCATGCGGCCAGCGGGCCCAGCCCGGGCGCGGCCAGGTCGGGCGCCAGGTCCAGCAGCGGCCGCAGCACAAACGCACGCCGCTGCAGCCGGGGGTGCGGCAGCGTCAGCGCCGCTGTGTCGAGCACCGCATCGCCGTGCAGCAACAAGTCCAGATCGAGTGTGCGCGGCGCATTGACATAGGGCCGCTCGCGGCCGTAGGCCGACTCGATCGCCTGCAGGGCCTGCAGCAGCGCGGGCGGCGACAGCGTGGTGTGCAACTCGGCCACGGCGTTGTAGAAGTCGGGCCCGGCAGCGTCCACCGGGGCAGACCGGTACACCGCCGAGGCGCGGCGCAGCGTGCAGCCAGGCAGCCGGCCCAGTGCGGTCAGCGCGTCCAGCACGGTGCGGTGGGCGTCGCCGAGATTGGCTCCGACACCCACAAAAGCCATGCCGCCAGGCAAGCCGGTGTCAGGGGCTGGCTGCAGGCGTGTCACTTGCGCCGCCTGCACCGTCACCGTCGGCTGCAGCCTCGCCAGCCGGCGCACCGGCCGGCTTGCGGCGCCGACGCCGGCGCTTTCGGGCAGGTGCCGTGCTCTCGGCCTGGCCCTCGCCCTCGTCAGCGTCGCCGTCACCCGCGTCAGCGGCCTGCCCTTGCTGGCCGGCATCGTCGGAGGCCGGGGGTTCGTGTGCAACAGCCTCGGCCGCCTCGCCACCGGCCGCCCGCGCGGCGGGCTTGCCGCCCCGGGACGCCGCACCCTTGCGCGGGCGTTGGGCCTCGCGCACAGCCGCCAGCAAGGCCTCGCGCTCTTCGTCGCTGCCCATCGAGAAGTCTTCCCACCATTCGGCCAGCTCGGTCGGTGCCTCGCCCACATCGGCACGCAGCCGCAGGAAGTCGAAGCCGGCACGGAACCGCGCCAGCTCGATCAGAGAATACGCAGTATTGGACTGCCGGCGCTCGAAGCGCGGCTGCATCATCCAGATCTCGCGCATGTCGGCGCCCAGCTTGCCGCGGCCCGAGATGTCGCCGATGCGGGCGTCGAACACCGCGTCCACCGCCTGTTGCAGGGCTTGCACCGTGTTTTCGCCCTCGGCCTGGCGCTGGGTCCAGCCGGCCAGCACGTCGTGCCACAGCAGGCAGGCCAGCAAGAAGCTGGGCGCCACCGGTTTGCCCTCGCCGACCCGGCGGTCGGTGTCGGCCAACGCCTGGCGGATAAATTCCTGCTTTTGACCGTGGTCGAGCGGTGAGCCGCGCGTCTCGTCGAACACCGCGTCCAGCACCGGGAAGACGCTGCGGTGCAGGTCGTAGCGCTTCAAAGTCGCGATGCTGGCCAGCGCGTGGCCGGTCTGCAGCAGCTTGATCATCTCGTCGAACATGCGCGAGATCGGCACGTTGGCCAGCAGCGGCGCGGTCTCGGCGATCGGCGCGCCGGTGCTGGGCTCAAACTCGAAGCCCAGCTTGGCGGCAAAACGCAGCGCCCGGATGATGCGCACCGGGTCTTCACGGTAGCGCGTGGCCGGGTCGCCGATCAGGCGCAGCAGCTTGGCCGCCACGTCGGCAATGCCGCCGTGGTAGTCGATCACGAGCTGTGTGGCGGGGTCGTAGTACATCGCGTTGATGCTGAAGTCGCGGCGCGCGGCGTCCTCGATCTGCGGGCCCCAGACGTTGTCGCGCAGCACCCGGCCGCTGGCGTCCACCGCGTGCGCCGAGCCGGCCAGCGCGGCCTTGCTGGTTTTTTCGTTGCCGGCGACTTGCGTGGCCTCGCTGTTGTCCATGTAGGCGCGGAAGGTCGAGACCTCGATCACCTCATGGTCGCGGCCCCGGCCGTGGATGACGTGCACGATGCGAAAGCGCCGGCCGATGATGAAGGCGCGCCGGAACAGCGATTTCACCTGCTCGGGCGTGGCGTCGGTGGCCACATCAAAGTCCTTGGGCCGCAAGCCCACCAGCAGGTCGCGCACCGCGCCGCCCACGATGTAGGCCTGGAAGCCGGCTTGCTGCAGCGTGCGCACCACCTTGACGGCACGCTCGTCGACCAGCGAGGGGTCGATGTGGTGCCGGGACACCGGCACCTCCACCCGTTTGCCGGCCGGCATGACGGGCGCGGCCGGGGCGGCGGGTAGGGCCACTGCGGGCGGGGCCGCATCGGCAACAGCGCCAGCGGCTGGCTTGCCGAGCAGGCGGGAGATGAATTTTTTGATCATTCGAACAACCTCAAGATACGCCAGCCGCGCTCTTGGGCAATCGCCTCAAGCGCCGGGCTGGGGTTGGTGGCCACCGGCTCATGCACGATCTCGAGCAGCGGCAGGTCGTTGGTGGAGTCACTGTAGAACACGCTGTGCTCGAACCCGGCCAGGGTGTGCCCCAGCCCGTGCAGCCAGTCGTGTACCCGGGCGATCTTGCCCTCGCGGAACGAGGGCACGCCGTGGATGCGGCCGGTGGCAGCGCCGCTGGCGTCGCGCTCCAGGTCCACCGCCAGCAGGTGCGCTATGCCCAGCGCATCGGCGATGGGTCGGGTGACAAAGTCGTTGGTGGCGGTGACGATGGCCACCAGGTCGCCGGCATCCCGGTGTCTGGCCAGCAGTGCACGCGCGGGCGCCATCAACTGCGGCGCCATCACCTCGGCCATGAAGCGGGCACTCGCCGCCTGCTGCTCGGCCAGCGGCCGGCAGCGCCAGGCGCTGGTGGAGAACTGCACGTAGGCGTCGATGTCGAGGCAGCCCGCCAGGTACTGTTGGTAAAAATCGTCGTTGCGGCGGCGGTGCGTTTGGGCATCCACCCAGCCCAGATGGATCATGAAATCGCCAAACGCGTGGTCGGAGTCGCCCGGGATCAGCGTGCCGTCGAGGTCAAAAAGCGCCAGATTCATGCGGTGCTGCCCTCCTCGGCCAGCATTTTCTTGAGCAGCGGCACGGTCACCGGGCGCTGCTCGGCCAGCGCAAAACCGTCCAGCCGGGCCAGCAAGTCCATCAGGTGGCTCATGTCGCGCGGCAAGTGGTTGAGCAGGTAGTCCATCACCTCGTCCGACAAGAAGATGCCGCGCCGGTCGGCCTCGCGGCGCAGCGCGGCCCGGGTCTCGGTCTCGGCCAGGGCTTGCAACGCAAACACATGGCCCCAACCCAAGCGGCTGCGCAAATCATCCCGCAGCGCCAGGTCCACCGGCGGCAGTCGGCCGGCCGCCGCCCATTGCACGCCTTGGGCATCAGCCTCGATGAACAGCGCAAAAGCGGCCCGGCTGTGGGCGGCGTCCAGCGCGTCGCAGCGGTCCACCACGACCAGGCGCCAGGCTTCGTCCAGCGCCCAGGGCAGCGGTTCATCGGCGTCGAACCAGCCCACCCGGTCGCCGTCGACCTGGACCTGGGTTGCCAGTGCCCGCAGCAGCCGGGTCTTGCCGGTGCCCGCCTCGCCCCACAAATACACCGGTGCTGCCACCACCGGGCTGTTGCCCAGGTTGCGCAAATGCGCCACCGCAGCGGCGTTGCGGCCGACGACCAGGCTATCGAAGCCATCGGCGGGACTCGGCAAAATCGGTAAGGGCAGTTGCCTCACGGGCCGCACCGGCCTGCACAGTTCGCGCCCGTCGAGGGCTGCGCTGGACGTTGACGCGCGGACAATCTGGGCACTGACGCGATCGGCGCTGAAACAACGCGAAAGTCCGGCAGGCTGCACATGCCACATTGTAAGAGGCGGGTCAATGCAGACCGGGCGCACCGCCCGCCTTCAGCTCGGCCTGCAATTCGGCCAACCGTTCTGCCAGAGGCAAGGCATCGTCGGCACCAGGCCGGGCGGCCAGGTAGGCGGCCAGGTCGTCGGCGGCCTCGACCGGCCGGCCGAGCTCGGCCCAGGCCAGGCCACGGTCTCGGCGCTCCTCCCAGGCCAGCGGCAGCAGCAGCACCAGGCGTTGCTGCACAGCCAACAACCGGGGCCAGTCCTCGCCGGTGCGGTGAATCTCCTTCAAGTTCAACAGCAGCCGGGCCAGCACATCGCGCGGCGGTGCGGCCTGCAGGAACAGGCCGAGCGGGGTATCGAAGTCGCCCTCCAACCCGTGCCGGGCCCGGAATGGCCCGAGCCGCTCGTCCAGCTCGTCGCGCGACAGTGATCGGCCGTTGACCGGGTCGATCACCACCTCGCCCTGCGGCATGCGCAGCTTGACCAGAAAATGCCCCGGAAAACTCACCCCCCGCGCCGTCAGGCCGAGCTGGGTGGCCAGCTCGCAAAACAACAACGCCAGCGTGATCGGGATGCCGCGGCGCGAGGCCAGCACCTCGTGCAGGTGGCTGTTGCGCCGGTCGTAGTAGTTGTTGACATTGCCGGCAAAGGCCAGCTCACCGTAAAAATACTGGCTCAGCGCTTGCAGGCGGCTCAGCGACGAGGCGTCGGCCGGCAGCCGGGCCTTCAGGCGGCCGGCCAGGCGGTCGATGTCGGCCAGCACGGTCTGGGCATCGAGCGTCGGGTTGTCGTCATGGGCCACGCAGATCGCTGCCTCAAGCAAGGCAAAACCGGCATCCTCGGCCACCAGCGTCGCAAAGTACGCCAGCGCGCTGGATGGGGCAAGCAACAGGTGCTTCATGGTGGACAGTCCCCGCAAGCCACCGTCAGGACCGGCGCATGAAGCTGCTGCGGCGCAGGCCCAGCAGCGCCAGCACCCCGAAGTACAGCACCGCCGCGGCGGCCAGTGTCAGCGCCATCGCGCCGGCGCGCAGGGCCTCGTGCCGGCCCAGCGCCAGCCAGTCGATCTGCCGCGCCGCCAACGCCATCAGGCCGCCCATCAGCGCGCTGGCCAGCGCCACGCGCCAGGCAAATGCCCCCCAGCCCGGCGCGGGCTGGTACAGGCCACGCCGTTTCAAGCCCCACAGCAGCAGCCCGGCATTGGCGTTGGCCGCCAGCCCGATCGACAGCGCCAGCGCCGACACCCCCATGCCCAGGCCGCCGATCAGGCCGGCGTTGAGCACTTGCGTCAGCACCAGCGCAATGATGGCCACCCGCATCGGCGTTTGCATGTCCTGCTGGGCGTAATACGCCGGCGCGGCGACCTTGACCGCCACCAGCCCGATCACGCCGGCGCCGTAGCCCATCACCGCCAGCGTGGTCATTGCCACCGCGCCACCATCAAAAGCGCCGCGATGGAACAGCACCGCCACCATCGGCTGCGCAAACACCAGCAGCGCCACCGCGCAGGGCAGCGCCAGCAGCAGCACCAGCCGCAAGCCCCAGTCGAGCAGACCCGAGTAGCCCGCCGCATCGCCACTGGCCTTGGCCGCCGACAACTGCGGCGTCAGCACCACGCCCAGCGCCACGCCCAGCAGCGCGGTGGGCAGCTCCATCAGCCGGTCGGCGTAGACCAGCGTGGACACCGCGCCGGTGCCCAGGTGGCTGGCGATCTGCGAATTGATCATCAATGAGATCTGCGCCACCGACACGCCCACCAGCGCCGGCGCCATGCGCGACAGCATGCGCTTGACACCCGGATGGGCCCAGGCCGCCCGCAGCCGGCCCCAGCCCAGCCCCAGCCGAGGCAACATGCCGATGGCCGCCAGCGCGGGCAACTGCAAAGCGAGTTGCAGCACGCCGCCGACCATCACGCCCACGGCAAGTGCGTAGACCGGCTCGATGCCGCGGGCCCGAAACACCGGCACCAGCAGCAGCGCGGCGCCGATCACGCTCAAGTTGAGCAAGACCGGCGTGAAGGCCGGCACCACAAAGCGCCGCCAGGTGTTGAGCACGCCCGAGGCCAGCGCCACCATCGACATGCAGCCGATGTACGGAAACATCCAGCGGGTCATCACCACTGCCGCGTCCTCGGTGGCCGGCGCAAACCCCGAGGCCAGCAACCAGACCAGCCCCGGTGCCGCGGCAATGCCGAGTGCGCAGGTCAGCAGCAGCGCCCAGGCCAGCACGGTGGCCACCGCATCGACCAGGGCATGGGTGGCCTCGTCGCCATCGGCCGCGCGGGTGGCGGCGATCAGGGGCACAAAGGCCTGGGCAAATGCGCCCTCGGCAAACAGCCGCCGCAGCAGGTTGGGGATGCGGAAGGCGATCTGGAACGCATCCATCGCCGCCGAGGTGCCGAACAACGCCGCGCCGATCTGCTCACGCACCAGGCCGGTGATGCGGGACAACAGCGTGAGGGCAGATACCGAGAAAACGGCCTTGGACAGGTTCATGCGGGCACGGTGGAGTGCGGCAGCGCGCACGAAGAGGGCAGTCAGGCCTGGACCGGCAAGGTTTGCAGTCAGGCCGAGCAACGGCGCATTATAAGAAGGCCGCGCAGCTGGCTTTGCCACTGATCTGACCCGATGCTATACTCGTGGGCTCCATCCGGATCAAGCACCGCAGTTCTAGCCACAGTTTTAGGATCAGCAGCACCATGGCCACCTCTTCCAAAGCCAAAAAGAAAACCGTCCGCCTGGCGTCAGGCCGCAAGCGCGCACGCCAGGACGTGGTCCTGAACGCCGCCAACACCTCGTTGCGCTCGAAGTTCCGCACCGTCGTCAAGAACGTTCAAAAAGCGCTGGACAAAGCCGCCACCGGTGGCGACAAGGCCGCCCCGGCCGAACTGTTCAAGAACGCACAGTCCGTGATCGACTCGATCGCCGACAAGGGCATCTTCCACAAGAACAAGGCCGCTCGCCACAAGAGCCGCCTGTCGGCCAAGATCAAGGCCTTGTCCGCTTCTGCCGCTGCCTGATCAGCGTCCGGATGCAAGCAAAAAGCCCGCTTAGGCGGGCTTTTTTCATGGCCGACTGCCATCGACCGAATGCGGGTTGCCAAGCCCGTCAGCCAGGCGGTGCCAGCGGCGGGTCGGGCAGCAGGCAGGCCTCGACCACCTGCAACTCGTTGTCGCGCGCAAAGTGCATCACAAAGTCCCAGGCCATCGGCTCGAGGTCGCGCAATGCCTCGTTGACGATCACGCACTTGATGCCCTCGATCACCCGCGGCACACAGTAGGGCGAATAGCCGATGTGCGCACCGATACCACCCGTGCCCGACTTGGGCCGGAAGCTCGACAGCGCCCCCGCCAGCCGTTCGGACCAATCACTGGGCCGGAAGGTCTTGCCCGCCAGGGTGATGCCCTGGATGAAAAACTCACGCGGTTTGGGGGCAGACATGCAGGCCGGGGATGGAGAGACGGGCTCAGGCAGAACCCGGGGCGAGGCCGGCGGCTGCATCAGCCGAGGCTCCGCCATCGGGAAAACAGCTATTGTGCCGCGGAAGTGCTGCGCTGCAGCATGCATGAGGTTCTCCCATCCTGATCGATTTGGCTTCATCGGCCAATACCGGGCTGCACTTTAGAATCCGGGCTCCCGGCCGGCGTCGTGCCTGAAGTGGCAAGGCGCCGGCTTTTTCATTGTTGGACCGCTACTCTGGAGCCCGTTGATGACCTCCCACGTGATGAACACCTATGGCCGGCTGCCTTTTGCGCTGTCGCATGGCCGAGGCTGCCGCGTCTGGGATACCGAGGGCCGCGAGTACCTGGACGGCCTGGGCGGCATCGCCGTCAACACCCTGGGCCATGCCCACCCCAAGCTGGTGCCGGCGCTGCAAGACCAGATCGGCAAGCTGATCCACTGCAGCAACTACTACGCAGCACCCATGCAGGAGGCGCTGGCCGCCAAGCTGTGCGCGCTGTCAGGGCTTGACGCGGTGTTTTTCTGCTCGACCGGGCTGGAGGCCAACGAGGGCGCGCTCAAGATCGCCCGCAAGTTCGGCCACGACCGGGGCATCGACCGGCCCGAGATCATCGTCTACGACAAGGCCTTCCACGGCCGCTCGATCGCCACGCTGTCGGCCACCGGCAACCCGAAGGTGCAGGCCGGCTTCGGCCCGCTGGTGGAAGGGTTCGTTCGGCTGCCGCTGAATGACCTGGACGCGGTGCGCGAGGTGGCGCGCAGCAATCCAAACGTGGTGGCGATCTTCCTGGAGACGATCCAGGGCGAGGGCGGCATCAACCCGACCCGAATCGACATCCTGCGCGGCCTGCGCCAGATCTGCGACGAGCA
>Ga0209181_10002514_pt1 | contig 29898 bp, 25 predicted proteins | sample MAT05_FD_187208 | JGI IMG/M metagenome (GOLD analysis project Ga0209181, IMG submission 187208) | Freshwater microbial communities from Lake Fryxell liftoff mats and glacier meltwater in Antarctica - MAT-05 (SPAdes) (version 2) | ecosystem: Environmental > Aquatic > Freshwater > Ice > Liftoff... | reverse complement strand
GCGCCGCGAGGCGTCCCGGTCCCAGACAACGACGTCATGGTCAGCTCTCTCCGCCTCGCTCACGCTCGAGGTGGCGGAACACCGTGCGTGGGTCGACATCGAGGTCGCGGGCGGTCTTGGTGCGATTGCCGTCGTTCAAAGCGAGGATCTTATTGATGTATTCGCGCTGCCAGACCTCACGGGCGTCGGCCAGCGACAGGATCCGCTCGGTCTGCGCCTCGGCCAGATCGAGGTTGTCCGGCGTTATGACACCGTTGTCAGAGAAGACGATCGCCTTCTTGATGCGGTTCTCGAGCTCACGGATGTTGCCCGGCCAGTGCCAGCGCTTGATGGCGCGCATCGCCTCGCGCGACAGCATCACCTCGCGCTTGGCGATCTGCATGCCCCAACGATTGAGCAAAAACCGCGCGATGAGCAGCACGTCGTCATCGCGCTCGCGTAGCGGCGGCAAGAGCAGCGTCACGACGTTGAGTCGATAGTAGAGGTCTTCGCGGAAGTTGCCGGCCTTGACCTCGTCGACGAGGCGCTTGTTGGTCGCGGCGACGAAGCGGATGTCGACCTGCTCGCCCTTGGTGTCGCCGACCTTCTGGACGACCTTCTCCTGGATGGCGCGCAGGATCTTCACCTGCAGCGACAGCGGCATCTCGCCGACCTCGTCGAGGAACAGGGTGCCGCCGTTGGCCGCCTGGAACTTGCCCTGGGTGGTCGAGACGGCGCCGGTGAAGGCGCCACGCACGTGCCCGAACAACTCGGATTCCAGGAGGTTTTCGGGGATGGCGCCGCAGTTGATGACGATGAACGGGCCCTTCGCGCGGTTGGACTTGGTGTGCAGCGCGCGTGCGACCAGCTCCTTGCCGGTGCCGGTCTCGCCCTCGATGAGCACCGAGATGTCGGTCGTCGCGATGCGGGAGATCTTCTTGTAGATGTCGCGCATCGAGTCGCACGCGCCGATGAGTTCGCCGAAGCGGCGGTCCTCCAGCTCGTGCGCGAGGTTGTCGACCTTGACCTCGAGGTCGCGGCGCGCGACCGCGCTCTCGAGGATGAGGCCACCCTCGGCCGCGAACACCATCACGGTGTCGAGGAGGTCCTTGCCGAAGTGGTTGATGGCGTTGTCGTTGCCGAGATAGATGAGGCCGAGTGTCGTGCCGCGGGCCTTGAGCGGCACGCACATGACCGAGCTGAGCTTCAAGCGCATCACGCTCTTCGAGGAGCGGAAGACCTCGTGCGAGAGCGCGTCGGCGACGATGAGCGGCTCGCCTGTCTCCAAGACCTGGCCCACGATGGAATCCGATATCGCCTCGTCACCTTTGACGAGCGGCTCGTGATCGATGTTGCGCGCGACGTGCACCTTGGGCTCGCCGCCCAACGCCAGCAACAAGAAGGCCTTGTCGGCGCCGGTCAGCGCGATGAGCTCGTCGAGCAGTGACTCGAAGAGCTGCTGCAAGGACGCGGAACTCATCAGCTTCTGCGCAAAGCGATGCAGCGCCACGAAGCGCTGCAGGTCGGGGCCTCCGTTCGAACTCGGCAAGCTGGCCGGCCGGGGCTTCAACTCGTGGTCGAAGCTGACGAAGCGCAAGAGGTGCTCGCCGAGCTGCACGAGATCCCTGTCGGCCAGCTTGTGCGTCTTCTTTGGCTTGCCGAGCACCGTGAACGACGCGTCGGCGTCGCTGGTCGAGAGCGTGAACGTCTGCTTGTCGTAGACGACGTGCGCGTGATGCGGGAGTGCGGCCCCACCGGTCAGCACGAGGTCGTTGTCCGGCGCGGTCCCGATACGCACGATGCGCCGATCGAGCGGCATGATGACCGGCGGTCCGAGGTCGGCTGGATACAGGACGAAGCTGGCCACTTGCTGTCGCTCCCACATGGGCCCGGCGGCGGGCGTTCCGCGAAGTCATACCGCAGCTCGCGAGGGGCGTACACAGCCGTTCAGGTAGCCATGGGGTGCGGGATCGTGCACTTGCCGCGCGTCGCCGAGGATCGCGGGCGACCGAACATCAGAACCCGAGGCTGAGGCCGAGGCCGAGATCGCCGGGCCCGGGTGCTAGCCGCAGCGTGACATCGCGTGCGCGGCCGTCGTCGACCGGCGGCGGTCCGGCGGACTTCGGGGCGGGCTCGATAAGCTCGTAGCGTTCCTCGATGATTGGCGCGGTGTTCCGGTTGGCGAAGCCGTCGATGATCGAATAGGCCCAGGTCGCCGTGAGCACGACCATGCCGCCGTACCACAGCGCATTGAGGAAGCGCGCCTGCTTGCCGTTGTCCTCGGCGATGATGCGGTTGCTGTCGCCGACCTTGAGGGTCTCGATGCCGATCGTGCTGGCGATCATCGTGGCGGCGCCGAGGCCCTGGATGATCGCCATGGCGGTGCCCTTGCCGTCCTGGTCGTTGATGAACTGGCCGATACCGAATGGGGCGAGGAACACGACGCCGGGCGTGTCGTCCTCGTGCACCTCACGCACCAGCATGCGGCGCGGCGTGTTCACGTCGGTCGGAGTCGCGGGGATGATGCCGGCCGTGACCAGCTCGCGGCGTCGCGTCTCGAAGAACGCGATGAGCTCGGGCGGGTAGACGAACTCGTCGAAGTGCTGGAACGGGGCCTCGCGCAGGAGCTGTCCGAAGATGAGCCGGGCGGAGTCCTTCGAGCTCATGAACCAGTGGCTGGCGCCCAGCATCTCGAGCACGCGGAGATGTTCGGGCCGTCCTTCGAGGAGCGGATGACCCGCCAGGCGATCGAGGAGGTCGACGACCTTGCCGTAGTTCTGGACGCGAAAGGCGGCTTCACCCTGAGCGATGCGTGTGGTCAGGTCGGCCGACAGCGGCGCGTTCAAGGGCAGCGGGCCCGGGCGTGGCTCAGCCGCGCGGCTCACCAGGGTGGAGCCGGGATGGCAGGCGACGAGCGCCATGACGAGCCAGTGCTTGAGCCTCAAAGCGCACGGATGATAGGCGCGTTCGGCAACAAATTGAATTGCAGTGTCTGGCGCCGCTCACCTTGGGCCGAAAACACCGTCAGCTGCATGAGCTTGGCCTTCTCCGACGTGACCGGCACCGTGTAGGTGATGTTGCAGTCGAAGCGGCGGCCGTTGCCATCGGTCATGTACGAGCCGTCGTTGCAGGTGACCGTGAAGCGCGCGGGAGCGAGCGATTCGGGGCTGCGCACGAAGTCGAAGTGCTGCTCGTAGAGCTTGGCCACGCCGCCGACTGGCTCGGGCACGACCAGCACGCGCTGTTCCGGTGGGCACTCGCTGCAGCCGGTGTGGGTCAGGGTCACGTGATACTTGCCGGGCATGAGTGCTGTCTCGGTGCCGGGTGCCAGGCGCTTTCCATCGATCTCGATGCGCACCGCCGGCGGGTAGACGGTGAGCTTCACCGGTACCGCGATGCGCACGTGCCGATCGCGCTCGTCCTTTGCCTTGGCTTCCGCCTCGCGGCGCGCGGTCTCGGCGGCGGCCGCCTCCGCTTCGCGGCTCAGCGTGCCGAGCTTCGCATCGAAGCGCGCGCGCTCGAGACCGAGCGCGTCACCGAAGACTACGCCAGCCGTCGACGGCGGGGTCATCGTGGGCTTGTCGGGTAGCGTCGCGCGGCCGAGCGCACGCGCGCTGACCGCGATCGGCACGGGTTGGGGAGGCGGGGCCTGGGTCGCGAGCCCATACACGACCCAGGCGATCGCGACGGTCGCCCCGGTCGCCGCGGTCGTGACCAGGATCCAGCGCGCGCTGCGCCGCGTGCGCAGCTGCCGCTCGAGCTTGCGCACCTGGACCATCGCGTCGTCGCGCTCGGGGTCGAGCATCAGCACGCGCCCGAAGTGCTCGAGCGCGACCGAACGTTCACCCCGCTCGCTGGCATCCTCGCCGAGCAGCATCATGACGTTGGCAAGGCGCGTCGCGAGGAGGGTGCTGGTGCCTTCCGGGTCCGCCATGAAGCGGCGCAGCTCGCCTTCCTGGTCGGTGAAGCCGCGCGCGCTGAGCCACGCCTCGAGCTCTCTCTCGACGAGCGACACCGTCTGGTAACGACGCTCGCGGTCGACCACGAGGCAGCCCGCGATGATGTCGGCGAGGCGCGAGTCGACATGCGGCGAGAGGCGCCGCGGGTCGGTGTAGACGCCGTCGACGATCTTCTTCAGGAGGCGATGGGGATTGTCGGCCTCGAAGGGCAGCTTGCCGCCCGTGACCGCCATGTAGAGCACGGTCCCGAGGCCCCAGATGTCGGCCCGCTGGTCGATGTCCTTGGCGCTCTCGATCTGCTCGGGTGCCATGTGGGCCGGCGACCCGATGAGCGTGCCGGTCATTGTCATCGACTCGAGCCCGCGGATCTGCGCGATGCCGAAGTCGGTCAGCTTGACCACGCCGTCTTTGCCGACGAGCACGTTCTCCGGCTTCACGTCGCGGTGCACGACGTTCTGCGAGTGCGCATGCACCAGCGCGCGTGCGACGCCGAGTGTCAACATCACGCCGAGCTCGGGCAACAGCGCCGGACCTTCACGCAAGATGCGCGAGAGCGGCGCGCCGTCGACGTACTCGGTGACGAGGTAGCTCGGGCCTTCGTTCTGGCGCGAGCCATCGGCGTTGTGTACGCCGCTATGGCTGTCCGAAAAATCGTAGATTTCCGGGATGTTGCGGTGGGCGAGGCGGGCGACGGCGCGCGCCTCTCGCGAGAAGCGCGCGCGTGCCTCGGGGTCGCGCGCGAGGTGTCGGTGCAGGATCTTGATGGCGACCCGGCGGTCGAGCACCTCGTCCTCGGCGAGGTACACGACGCTCATGCCGCCTTCGCCGACCGGGTACACCAGCCGATACTTACCGATGCGCCGGCCTGTATCGAGGGGCGCGAAGTCGGTCCCGCTGGGCTGGATGTTGCCGAACGGTCCGGTTGCGGGAAGCTGGGCTGCCACCAGAGCGGGATGCTTTCACAGGTGATGATGACCTGTCCAGCCCCAGGGTCCACGCGGTCCACGCGGTCCACGCGGTCCCGGTGGCCCGCGAGAGGAAGCGTGCGGGAGCGGCTTGGAGATTTGGATGCGGCGATCGCGCGCCCGTCACCCTGTGTGCAACCGCTCGAGGTGCCCACGCGAAGCCCACTGCGCGGACGGCGAGGTCGGTGAGCGTGCCGACCTCGCCGAACCCCTGCGACTACTCTGCGGCCTTGACCGCGGGCGCCGCGATGGCCGTGCGGATCGACAGCTCGACCAGCTGCGCGAGGTCGACCGGGCCAGGCGAGCTGGTCATCAGGTCGGACGCCTTCTGCGTCTTCGGGAAGGCGATGACCTCACGGATGGCGTCGGTGCCCGCGAGCACCATCACGAGGCGGTCCATGCCGAGCGCCAGGCCACCGTGCGGCGGCGTGCCGTAGGTCAGCGCCTCGAGCAGGAAGCCGAACTTCGAGTTGGCCTCTTCGAGCGACAGGCCGAGCAGCTCGAAGATGCGGCTCTGCACCTTCTGGTCGTGGATTCGGATCGACCCCCCGCCGAGCTCCATTCCATTCAGGATGACGTCGTAGGCGCGCGCGCGGACCTTCGTCGGGTCGGTCGCGAGCAGCTCCATGTCTTCCGGATTGGGCGAGGTGAACGGGTGGTGCTTGGCGAAGTAGCGACCGTTCTCGGTGGTCTCGTCGAACATCGGGAAGTCGGTGACCCACGAGAACGCGTACTTGTTCTCGTCGATGAGGCCGAGCTTCTTGCCGAGGTCCAGGCGCACGTGACCGAGCGCGTCGTTGCAGATGACGAACGAGTCGGCGACGAAGCAGAGGAGGTCGCCGGGCTCGGCATTCAGCGCGGCCGTGAGCTCGGCCTTCACCTCATCGGAGAAGTACTTGGCGGCCGGCCCCTGCCAGGCGATCCCATCCCCGGCCCCGACCTTCACCCACGCCATGCCCTTGGCACCGTAGCGCTGGGCGGTCTCACCGAGCTTGTCGATGTCGGCACGCGACATGCTGGCGCCGGCGCCCTTGCCGTTGACGGCCTTGACTAGCCCGCCCTTCTCGATGACCGACTTGAAGACCTGGAAGTCGCTCTTGGCGACGATGCTGCGCACGTCGACCAGCTCGAGCCCGAAGCGCAGATCCGGCTTGTCGCTGCCGTACTTGTCCATCGCATACGCGTAGGTGATGCGCGGGATGACCTCGCCGATGTCGATGCCCTTGATGTCCTGCCACACCTTGCGGAGCAGACCGGAGATGACGCGCATGACGTCTTCCTGGTCGACGAAGCTCATCTCGATGTCGATCTGCGTGAACTCGGGCTGGCGCTCGGCGCGCAGGTCCTCGTCGCGAAAGCAGCGGCAGATTTGCATGTAGCGGTCGTAGCCCGCGATCATCAGGATCTGCTTGAACGTCTGCGGCGACTGCGGCAGCGCGTAGAACTGGCCGGGGTGCACGCGCGACGGCACGAGGTAGTCGCGGGCGCCCTCGGGCGTGCTCTTGGAAAGAATCGGCGTCTCGATCTCGAGGAAGCGATGCTCGGTCGCGAGGTAGTTGCGCACGAGCTGCGTTACCTGGTGGCGCAAGATGATCTTCTGCTGGATCGCCGGGCGCCGCAGGTCGAGATAACGGTACTTGAGTCGCAGGTTCTCGTTGGCGTCGATGCGGTCGCTGATGGGGAACGGCGGGGTCTTCGAGCTATTGAAGATCTCGATCTCGCTCGCTTCGATCTCGATGGCGCCGGTCGGCATGTTCGCGTTGGTGTTGCTGCCGCGCGAAATGGCCTTGCCGCGGATGCCGGCCACCCACTCGGGGCGGAGCTTGTCGGCGGCGGAGTGCGCCTCCTTGTTCACGGCCGGGTCGAACTTCACCTGGGTCACGCCGAAGCGATCCCGGAGGTCGACGAAGATGCAGCCGCCGTGATCCCGGTAGCTCTGGACCCAGCCCATGACCACCACGGTCTCACCCTCGTTGGCGAGCCGCAGCTCGCCGCAGTCGTGGGTGCGCTTCCACTCCGTCAGAAACCTGCTCACACCTGCCTCCTTCAACGCGCCGCGCTAGCGCCGCACTCTTGGCTGGGTCATCCCTGCCTGGGCGCCGCGGGCGCGGGACGCTAACAGGCTCACCCGAGGCATGCAATCTGGTTGCACGCCCCGCGGCTTCGCGAGCGAAAGCGCCTTGCGCTGGTCGGGCAGTCACTCGATACAGGCTATGTTCACCGTCCGGTCATTCCGTCGCCAGCGAGCTCTCTGATGTCCCTTATCCCCTCCCGCCTCGTCACTTTCGCCGCGTTTTCGATGTCCTTCTTGCTCGCGTGCGACACGCTCGCGGGCGAGACCGACGTCAGCGGCCTCATCGCCAGCCAGTTCGTATCGGTCACCCTCGACCAGGACGGGGTCGACGGCGCCAGCATCGTCGCCGCCAAGGCAGTAACGCCCGAGACCTTCCTCACCCAGGTGCGCGAGAAGATGAGCGTCATCGACTCGGTCAGCATCGCGCGCGTGAAGATCGAGCCGCTCGCCAACGGCGCCGTCGCCGCCGACGCATGGTCGGACGTGGTCTCGGACCAGCTCGTCGTGGCGCTCGTCCCCGCCAGCGGCGATCCCATCGAAGTGGCGCACGTGGCCGTCCCGACGGCGGGCCGCGAGGCGTTGCTCGCGACCGTCACGGCGACTCGGGCGCAGCTCGACGCGGCACCCGACATCGCCGCGGGCCGCTTCTTGGTCCGCCTTAGTGCCAGCACGCCGCGGGCAGCGAGCGACACGTTCGCGCTCACGGCGCGCGTGGAGATCGAGTTCATCGCATTCTGAGCACGTTGAGTCGGCGCGTCCGTCGCCAGGGTGACGACGTCAGAACGAGCTTCGATCGCCGTGGACCGCCTGTGTCGCGGAGTTGTCTGACCAAGAAGTCAAAGCGCGCGGAGCGCGTGACAGGCGGTCTTGCACGAGGTCGGAACCTGGAGTAGACCAGCATTGTCGCCCGAGGTGAAAGCCGTTACGTCGGGCGGCATCTTTGCCTGAGTCAACAACATGGCAACGCCGGAGCCCTCAGGGGTCTTCTCGGAGACCTTGCGGTCCACCCGAGAGACCTTCGATCGCTTCCGCCTCTGAGCAGCGGTAGCGGCCGCGCGCTTGTGGTCGTTTGCGCCATCGCATGTGTGCTCAAGGCAAGTCCCCAGCTGACGGGCTGCATCGCCCCGTCAGACCGAAGTCAGGAGTCGAGCAGTGAAAACGCGGATCACAACAGCGCTGGCAATCGCCCTCATGGGTAGCGTCGTCGCCTCCTCGGGTGGCGCGTACGCCCAGGAAGGCTCGCTGCCCGTGCAGCAGTTTGCACCCGCCCCGGGCGGCGATAACAACTTCGTCACTGTGCAGGGCGCGGGCGTGCTCCCGTCCTTCATGCCGGCCGCCGGCCTGTACCTCAACTACGCCCACGATCCTCTCGTGCTGCGTCGCATCGATGACGGCGAGCAGGTCTCGCTGGTCGAGCATCACCTGCAGCTCGATCTCATCGCCGCCCTCGGCATCCTCGATGTCTTCGAAATCGGCATCAGCATCCCGCTGACCCTCTACCAGACCCAGGGTGCTGAGAACCCGGCGGTCGGTGTGAAGCCGCGGGACATCGAAGCCTTCACGACTGGCGACATCCGCCTCTACCCGAAGCTCAGCATCCTCGATGACACCAATGGGTTCGGTCTCGCGTTCCTCGCGCTGATAACGCTCCCCACCGGTTCGCCCGAGAACCTCCAAGGCAACGAGTCGGTCACCATCGAGCCGCGGCTGTCGGCCGAGCTCCACATCACCGACACCTTCCGCGCGGGCCTGAGCGTCGGCTTCCTCTGGCGTCCCGAAGCCCAGAACCTGTTCAACATCGACCTCGGCAACGAGCTCACGTTCGGCGCCGCGCTCGAGTACGAGATCTCCGACGACGAGCTCGCGCTCATCGTCGAGGGCTACGGCAAGTTGTCGCTCGAGAGCGACACCCAGGGTGAGGAGCGCCCGATCGAAGTCTCGCTGGCGGCTCGCTGGTGGCCCGCCCCGGCGCATGCGCTGACGCTCGGTGTCGCCCGCGGCCTCACCGACGGCTACGGATCGCCCGACTTCCGCGTGTTCCTCGGCTACAACTACACGACCCCGCGCGACGACGATCAGGATGGCGACGGCATCAAGAACAGCCTCGATCGTTGCCCGGTCGATCCCGAGGACTTCGACCAGTTCGAGGACACGGACGGCTGCCCGGACCGCGACAACGACAAGGACGGCATCCTCGACGTCGACGACAAGTGCCCGATGCAGCCCGAGGACAAGGACGGCTTCGAGGACCAGGACGGTTGCCCCGACATCGACAACGACAAGGACGGCGTCCTCGACGTGGCCGACGGCGTGCCGGATGACTCGACGTACGGCAAGTGCCGCAACGAGCCCGAGGACATGGACGGCTTCGAGGACGGCGATGGCTGCCCCGACCCGGACAACGACAAGGACGGCGTGCCCGACATCAACGATGGCCCGGCTGGCCCCGATGGCTTCGGCGCGTGCATGAACATCGCCGAGGACAAGGACAACTACGAAGACGAAGACGGCTGCCCCGACCCGGACAACGACGGTGACGGCATCCTCGACGCCGACGACCGCTGCCCGCTCGACCCGAACAACTCGGCGGAATGCGGCCGTGTCATCCTCGGGCCCTGCGAGATCCAGATCCTCGACAAGGTGTTCTTCAAGTACGACAAGGCCGAGATCGACGAGCAGAAGTCCAAGCCGCTGCTCGACGCGGTCGCCTCGGTCCTCAACGGCAACTTGAAGATCAAGCTCATCGAGGTTCAGGGTCACACCGACAGCGACGGCGACAACGCTTACAACAAGCGCCTCTCGCAGCGCCGCGCCGACGCAGTGATGGAATTCCTGATCAAGAAGGGCGCGGTCGCCAAGAGCCGCCTGCGCGCCGCGGGCTACGGTGAAGAGAAGCCGATCGACACCAACGCCAACCCGGCGGGCCGGCAGAACAACCGTCGCGTGCAGTTCCTGATCATCGATCCGAGCCAGGAGAACTGTAAGAAGTGATTCTGACGTGCGAGCCGGCGCCTTGGGCGTGAGGTTCGCATGACAGTGACGAGCGGAGAGGGCGGCCAATGTGCCGCCCTCTCTTTGTTTGTGGAGTCGCGGTAACAGGTAGCGAGAGGAAGATGTTGCGGCGCCCCGCCCCCGCGCTAAACATGCGAGCGCATGCGTGCGCTGCTCATCGTCCTGTTCCTCGTCCCGGTCATGCCGGGGCTGACGCCGTTGGCGGCGGCGGCCGAGGAGAGCGACGAGGTCGAGGCGCCGGTGGTGGCGCTGACGAGCGAGGACAAGGCCGCGCTCACGATGCTCGGGGCCAATCTACCGCTGCACGGTGTGCTCGCGCTGAAGGCGCCGGACCAGGCAGCGAACGACGAGGTGTGGCTCCGCTTCGCGCGCAAGCTCATCGGCGTGTTCGCGCCCGACTCGCTGAAGAACCCGGACAAGAAGGCCCTCCTCGAGTCGCGTCCGCTGGCGCCGAGGGTGCTCGCCTTGGTGCCGAAGCATCGCCGCTATCGGGCGTTGCAGGAGCTGCTGGTCGTCTATTCGCGCCGCATGGGTGAGGCGCCGGCGCTGCTGCCGGACGTGCCGTACAAGATCAAGGCGGGCGTCACTGGGGTCGAGGTAGGCCTCCTGCGCGATCGCCTCAGGGCGGAAGGATACGGCGACGAGGGCGTGCAGGGGCGCCTGCGCGACTACTTCGATGATCGCCTCAAGCGCGCGCTGCAGGCGTGGCAGAAGGACCACGGGCTGCCGCCGACGGTCGTCCTGGATCAGCTGACCCGCAAGCGCCTGAACGAGCCGATCGCGATGCCGGTGTCCGACATCGCGCTGGCGCTGCAGCGCTTTCGAGCGATCGACTTGAGGCGCGACGAGGGTCGGCAGATCATCGTCCACATCAACGACTATCGCCTGGTGGCAGAGCGCAATGGCTCGCCGGAGCTGGCGATGCCGGTGGTCGTCGGCAAGGCGACCGAGCGCGACCAGACGCCGGCGATGTCGACCCGGGTCGAGACCGTGATCGCCAACCCGAGCTGGGGCGTGCCGCAGCGGATCATCGACGAGAAGCTGCGGGTCGATGCACAAGGCATCCCCGAGATGCTCATCGACAAGGGCTACGACGTGACGGTCGAGCCCAATGGTCGCTGGCGCGTGCGCATGCCGCCCGGCCCTGACAACCCGCTCGGCAAGCTCAAGTTCCAGCTCGCCGGGACCAACGGCGTGTACATGCACGACACCAATACACGCTCGGCTTTCGCCAAGGATTCCAGATCCTTGTCGCATGGTTGTGTGCGCCTGTCGGACCCACTCGGCCTCGCGCGTTGGGTCTTGCCCGAGCGCGATGTCGACCTCGATGAAGCGCTCGCCTACTCGTCGTTCACGACCAGCTTCGATGTCGGCTCGCTGCCGACCCACCTGATGTACCAGACGGTCCTGGTCGAGGACGGGCGCCTCGTGCGTTTCCCCGACATCTACAGCAAGGATGCGGTCGCCCTGGCCGATCCCGCCGCGGTGCCGGCGATGGCGCTCGCGGCCGCGGTGCGGGCACGAGCCAGGTGAGGACTGAACTTCGTGGGGATGGGGTGGGCTTGACGACGCGGTTGGCGTAAGGTCTGCGGCGATGGAGTCGGTCCAGAACGCAGTTGGCTATTCGCTCGACGAGGCGGAGCTCGCTTTGTTGAAGGCGCGTGACCCGCTCGCCCAGGCGCGTTTCTTCCGCGGTCATCGTGGCCGCCTCGAGATCCTGTGCGCGCGCGTCCTCGGGCATGGCGCCGACGCGATGGAGATCGCGACCGACGTGCTCGGCGACTTCCTGTTCCAGTACGTCGGTGGCGTCGAGAGCCCGCGCGCTGTGACGACCTACATCAAGCTGATGGCCACCCGCCGCTCGCTGCGCTGGCTGCGCACCCGGGGTCGTAACGACGAGGTCCAGGACGACGACGGCGGTGGGTCGACTGACCTCGCGCGCGAGCGTGAGCCGCAGGTCGACCAGCAAATATGGGCGCGTCAGATGATGCCGCGCTTGGACGGCTGCATGGAGCACCTCACGCCGAAGGCGCGCGAGGTCCTCAAGATGCGCTTCTCGACCGAGCTCACGAACGAGTCGATCGGCGAGATAGTCGGCGGCTCGAAGCAGTACATCGGTCGCCTCATCAAGGAGTCGACCGAGAAGCTGCGGACCTGCATGGACCGCTGACCGGACTGAGGACGTCCGGTCATCAGCGGATCGTCAGAGAGGAGTCTTCCAGTCGATGACTTGGATTGACCCGATGCGCGGCCAGGCGGCGAGCTGTGGCACGAGCTCCTTGGCGGTGCCGACGATGGCGACGACCATGTCGTCGGGGCGGATGTGCTCGCGCACCGAGCGCACTGCGTCGGCGTGCTGCACGCGTTTGAGACGCTCGACAGTGTCGTCGACCCAGCCGTCGGGATGGCCCATGAGGCGGGCTGAGACCAGCTCGGAGAGGCGGCGCGCGGCGGTGTCGACCGCGAACACGAAGCCGTTCTGGAGGTAGCTCTGGGCGGCGTCGAGCTCGGCGTCGGTCGGACCGTTCGCGGCGAACTCGGAGATGAGCTCGTCGGTGAGCTGGAGCGACGGCAATAGATCCTTCGATGCTGGTGACCAGCGCAGGATGAAGGTGCCGAGGCGCTGGTCGCCCGAGAGCTGGCTATAGGCGCCGTAGGACCAGCCACGCTTCTCGCGGATCTCGTGCGAGAAGCGGCTCGTGAAGGTGCCGCCGAAGGTCGTCTGGCCGACCTGGAATGGGGCCCAGTCGGGGTGGTGCACGCCGACCGCGGACGAATCCGCGAGCGGCGACTCGAGCCTCGACACGGCAGCCGAAGGCGATACGGCGAGCGTGATGTGGCCCACGAACACCTGGGTCTGCGAGCGCTCGGGCTTGTCGACGAGCACGACCTTCCACTTGCCGTCGGACGCCGGCCGCGTGATAGCGGGCACCCGCGTCGGCGCGTGCGGGGCCGCGCTGAGCGGGGCGGTGAGCCGGTTTGATAGGGTCTCAGAAAGGCTCGGATCGACGTCGCCCGCAAGGCCCAGCAACGACCCGTCGCGCGACCATGTGCGGTAGAACGCGTGCAGGTCTTCGCGCGTAATCGCCGCGAGCGAGGTCTCGTTGCCCTTGAGCGGGCGTCCGTAGGCGTGGTCGCCGTAAAGTGCCCGCACGAAGAAGCGCAGGCCGAGCGACGAGTCGTCGTCGCGAACCGCTTCGAGGTCGGCGAGCGTCTCGCGCTTGAGCTTGTCGAGCTCGGCCTCGGGGAAGGTCGGCGCGGCCAGGATCTGGTCGAGATAGCCGAGCAGCTCCGGGCGCTTACGGGTCAGCGCGTCGGCCCACAACATGGTGTGATCGCGGCCCACCGAGAGGTCGACCACCGAACCGAGGCCTTCGAGCGAGTCGGCGATCGCCGTGCGCGACATGCCCTCGGCGCCGCGCAACAACATCTGCGCCGTGAGGTAGGCGATGCCGGGCTTGCCCGCCGGGTCGTCGATCGACCCGCGCGGGATGGTGAGGCACATCGTCGAGAAGGGACGCGACGCGTCGGGAACCGTGATGGACTTAGTCATTCGGGGTTCCGTTGTCTTCGTCGTGTTCGCCGTCTTCTGCTTCGTCGTCTTCTGCGTCTTCGGGCGCCTCGCCAGACGGCAGGGCGATAGCGACCGTCGCAGGCTTGTCGATGATCGTTGCAGCGAGCGCGCGCGCGACATCGGCCGGGCTCACGGCGACGAGGCGGGCGGCTTCGGTCCAGAGGTCGCGCCACTCGCCCACGGTGACGCGCGAGTGGCCCAGCGCGCGTGCGCGCGAACCGACATCCGCGAGGCCGCGATAGAAGCTCGCCTCGAGGCCGTTCTTGGCCTTGTCGAACTCGGGCGTGCCAGACGCGAGGGTCAACGTCTCGGAGGCCAGCAGCTCGCGCAGCGACGCGTCGATCACCGCCTCGATGCGCGCGATCTCGGCCTCGCCCATGCCGGGGCGCAGCGTTATCGACAGCTCGAAGAGGCCCGGATGCGCCCACGACGAGACCCAGCCGGAGACGTCGCTCGCCAGCTCGAGCTCCTCGACCAGCGTGCGCTGTAGCCGCGACGAGTCACCGCCGACGATGATCTCGCACAGCACCTCGAGCGCGGCGTGCTCCGCGGTGCCCGACGGCGGTGCCTTCCACGCCTTTACGAGGCGCGGCGACGACAGCGGCAGCGACAACGTCAGACGCCGCTCGTCGGACTGCGCCGGCTCGCTGTGCGTGAGCTCGGGCGGGACCGCCTGCGCCTGCAAGTGCCCGTAGCGACGCACGATTCCGTTGAGCACCGCGTCCGTCGCCACGTCGCCCACGACCACGATGGTCGCGTTGTTCGGGGCGTAGTGCATGCGATAGAAGCTCATGCAGTCGTCGAGCGAGATGCGGCGGATGTCCTCCATCCAGCCGATCGTCGGTACGCCATAGGGGTGCACGCGGAACGCTTCGCGATACATGCGCTCCGACAGGAGGCCTTCGGGATCGTTGTCGACGCGCATCAGGCGCTCGTTGACGACGACCTCGCGCTCACGCTCGAGCATGTCCGCGGACAGCGCGAGGTGCTCCATGCGGTCGGCCTCGAGCTCGATGACGAGGTCGAGTTCCCAGCGCGGCAGCTTGGCCTTGTAGTAGGTCCAGTCGACCCAGGTCGCGGCGTTGGTCTGCCCGCCGCGCGCTTCCATGATGCGGTCGTACTCGCCCTCGGCGCGGGTCGTCGTCGCCTTGAACATCAGGTGTTCGAAGAGGTGCGAGATGCCGCTGCGACCCTCGGGGTCGTGGCGCGAGCCGACGCGAAACCACGTCTGATATGAGAACACCGGGGCGGTGTGGTCCTCCCAGATGATGACCTCGAGGCCATTGTCGAGGCGATAGCGGACGACCTCGGTCGCGAGGTCGGCGTGACTGTCGAGGCGTTCGAAGCGGGCGACAGTCATGCGGCTTGTCCCTGGTGCACGGCGAGCTGCGAGACGATCAGGTCGGCGAGGAGCGTAATCGCTTGCTCGTCGAACTGCTCGAGGAAGAGATACGGCAGCTCGATACGCGGCCAGGGCATGTGCTCGGCGAGCTCGGTCAGGTGGCCCTCCTGGAAGCGCGCACGCTCGACCATCGCGGAGAGCCCTTCGACACCGGCGCGAGCACGCGTCTCCGACGGCGGCAACACCGCGTCGAGCGCCCCGAGGAGCCCCGCGTCGGTCTCCGACAGGAGCTTGGGCCAGATGCCGTTCACGAACAGATAGCCCTTCGGCATGCCGAGCGATCCCTCGAGCTGCGCCGCCAGCTCGAACGTCTCGCGCACCGGCATCTCCTCGGGCAGGGTCACCAGGTTCACCGCGGTGCGGCGCGGGTCGAGCAGCAGCGCGCGCATGAGCCCGACCTCCTCGGCCATCGGCCCGGTGTCGGCGACCTTCAGGACAGTGTCAGGCAGGCGCAAGAGCGACACACCGTGGCCGGTCGCGGGCGCGTCCACGATCACCATGTCCCACAGCGGCGAGCCGTCCTTCTTCTTCTCGCGCTCCATGTTGAAGACCTTGCCCAGCAGGAACAGCTCGTTCATGCCGGGGATGACCTTCAAGAGGCGCTTCATCGCCTCGTTCTCGAACACGAGCTTATAGATCCGCTCGAACCGCAGCTTCATCAGTCCATACTCGCGCAGCGCCGGGTCGGGCAGCACGTTGATGCTGAAGAGGTTGGGTCGCAGCTCCTGATAGGCGTAGCCCGATGGGCGTTTGCCGAAGAAGATCGGAGCCTTCTCGCGGGTGTTCAGCTCCGCGATGCAGGTGCGAAGACCGCGTCGGGAGGCCGCCAGGCCTATCGCCGCGCACACGACGCTCTTGCCGACGCCACCTTTGCCGGCCACGATCACGAAGCGTTTCTCGAAGAGATTCGGGACCATCGTTGGCGGATCCGGATTCCGGAGCATCAGGGAGACAAGCGTCGAGGGCGTGGCGTCAGGCCGACACGAGCCGGACGGTAGTGCCTTAGGAGGCACCGCACAAGGGGCTCGCAGGTCACGTGGCAACCGCCCGAGGACGATTGCCAACCCTATTGAACAACGCCTGCGCGTGGGTTACTCGGCCCCATGCGCTCGCGGAACAACGTGCCCCTGAAGTCCCTCGCGTTCCTCCTCGGTCTCGCCGTCATGCTCAGCGTCGCGGGGTGCCGTGGACCACGCATGCGCGCCCTCACGAAGGAGCAGGAGCGGCTCGTGTCCGAGTCGATCCTGACCACGGCCCCGACACCGCAGGTGCCCATCGATGCCGTGTTCGATGACAAGCTGCGGCTCATCGGTGTCGACCTCGACAAGAAGGAAGTGCGCCCAGGCGAGAGCCTGACCGTCACCTGGTACTGGGAGTCGCTGGCCGAGGCGCCGGGCGACTGGAAGCTGTTCGTGCACTTCGAGGGCAAGGGCCGGCGCGAGCCGTTCGACCACGATCCCCTGGGCGAGCTGATGCCGATCAAGAACCTGAAGCCTGGCCAGATCATCAAAGATGTCCAGGTGATGCGAGTGCCTGGCGACTTCCCCGAGGGCGAGGTGCGCATCTGGACCGGCGTCTTCGACGTCGAGGCCTTGCGCGAGCGGCAGCAGGACAAGCGCATGCTGCTGTCGAACGCCGACGCACTGAAGGTCCCGCACGAGCCGAATGGGCGCCTGCTGGCGGCCGTGGTCGACGTCTCAAAGAACGCAAAGTCCGAAAATTCTGACGGTGACAAGACCGACGGCGCCGCGCGGCCGACCCCGCCCAAGCCCGATCGCAAGGCGCGCCGCTACACCGCGTTCAAGGCACCCGGCCCGATCGTCGTCGACGGCAAGTTCGACGATGCCGGTTGGTCGGGCGTGCCGCGCGTGAGCGACTTTGTCGTCCCGCAGGACGGCGCGGCCATCGCCGACGATCGTCGCCCCGAGGCGCGCATCACCTGGGACGACGCCAACCTCTACGTCGCGTTCTTCAACCCCGACAGCGACATCCACAACGACCTCGTGGGCCGCGACTCGAAGCTGTGGGAGCAGGACGTCATCGAAATCTACCTCGACCCCGGCGCCGATGGTCAGGACTACCTCGAGCTGCAGGTCGCGCCGACCGGCGAGATCTTCGACGCGAAGTTCGCGACCCGGCGCACGCCCGACTGGACCGAGGCCGCGCCGGCCTTCACGATCGACATGATCGCCAAGGTCGCGATCGACGGCACGCTCAACGCCGATGGCGTCGACAAGTCGTGGTCGGTCGAGGTCGCGATCCCGTTCGCGCAGATCCCTGGCGCTGGCGGCCCGCCCGCCGCCGACGCGGTGTGGAGCATCAACCTCTACCGCCTCGACCAGTCGTTCCACGCGGCCTGGGCGCCGGTCGGCAACGATTATCACAACCTCTCGGGCTTCGGCCGCGTGGTCTTCACGCCGAGCCCGCCGCCCGGTGCTTCGGTGCCCGTGCCTGGTGCCACGCCCGTACCCGCACCCACACCCACGCCCACGCCCGCACCCACACCCACGCCCACGCCCGATTCAGGCGCCGAGCCCGCCAAGCGCTTCATCCGCCCGGCGCCGGGCGAGACCCCGTGACCGACCCCCAGATCGTGCGCGACCCCGACCTCGCGCGCCTCGCCCGCATCATGGCGACGCTGCGGGCGCCCGAGGGTTGCCCCTGGGACCGCGAGCAGAGCCTCGAGACGTTGCGCCACTACCTGCTAGAGGAGGCGCACGAGGTGCTTGAAGTGATGACGACTGCGGACGTGGGCGCGCACTGCGAAGAGCTCGGTGACCTGCTGCTCCAGATCGCGTTCCAGGCCCAGATCCGTTCAGAGTCTGGGGACTTCGCGCTGGCCGATGTAGTCGACAGCATCTGCGACAAGATGATCCGCAGACACCCCCACGTCTTTGGCGACGAAGACGCCAGCGACGCGAGCGCGGTCAAGCTTCGCTGGGAAGAGCTCAAGCAGGCCGAAGGCAAGAAGGGCGGGCCCGGAGCCGTCTCGATGGCATTGCCCGCGCTGATGCGCGCCGAGAAGATCGGCTCCAAGGCCGCCAAGGTCGGCTTCGATTGGCGCGATGTGCGTGGGCCCATCGCCAAGGTGCGCGAAGAACTCGCCGAGATCGAGGCGGAACTCGGCGCCGATCGGGTCGATCGCGAGCGTGTGCACGCCGAGGTCGGTGACCTGCTCTTCGCGGTCGTGAACCTCGCGCGCCACCTCGACGTGCGGCCGGAGCTTGCGCTGCACGACGCGTCGTCGCGCTTCACGCGTCGCTTCGAGGCGGTCGTGGCCAAGCTCGCGACGCGCTCCAAGCGCCCCGAAGACGCGACCGAATCCGAGCTCGACGCGGCCTGGGAGGCCGTCAAGCGTGCCGAACGCAACCCCGACTGAGCCTCCCGACGCGCCGCCTGGGCAGGTCGTGACCCCGGTTTCCGACGCGCACGCTGTCGCGGGGAGCCGTGAGCGTCGCATCCTGAAGTCCGCGACCGTGATGACCGCGATGACGCTCATCTCGCGCGTGCTCGGGCTCGTGCGTGAGCAGGTACGCGCGGTCTACATCGGCACCGGCTCGGCCTCGGACGCGTTCGGTCTGGCGGCCACCATCCCGAACCTGTTCCGGCGGCTGTTTGCCGAGGGCGCGATGACCGCGGCCTTCGTGCCGATCTTCAGCGAGCACCTCGCGACGAAGTCGGCGGACGAGACGCGCCGCTTCCTCTCGCGCTTCGTGACGCTGCTGACGTTCGCCGTGTCAGCCTTCACGGTGGTCGCGATCCTGGTGACGCCGTGGCTCATCGATACCTTTTTCGCGAGTGAGTTCAAAAACGTACCGGGCAAGGTCGAGCTCACTATCGCGCTGACTCAGATGATGTGGCCGTACCTCATTCTGGTCAGCCTGGCGGCGGTCATCCAGGGCGTGCTCAACGCGCAGCACATCTTCGGGCCGTCCGCGTTCGCGCCAGTCTTGATGAACCTCGCAATCATCGTCGGCGCGATGGTCTTCGCCAACCAGTTCGCCGACCCGGCGTATGCGCTGGTGCTCGGGTTCCTGGCGGGCGGCGTGCTGCAGCTGCTCTTCCAGATCCCCTACCTCTTCAAGACGCCGGTGCGCTTCCACTTCGACTTCCAGTGGCGCGACCCGGCGGTGCGCCGCGTGCTGCGCGTGATGGTGCCGGGGATCTTCGCGGCCGGCATCTACCAGTTCAACGTCTTTACAGCCCAGCTCATCGCGGCCGGCCTCGAGGAGGGCTCGGTCTCGTCGCTGCAATACAGCCTGCGCCTGCAGGAACTCGTGCTCGGGCTGTTCGTCGTATCGATAGCCCAGGTGATCTTGCCGAGCCTGTCCGAGTCGACGGCGTTGAAGGACGATGCGGCCGTGAAGCGCACCGTCAGCTACGCGGTGCGCCTCATCGCGTTCATCACGCTGCCGGCGAGCGCGGCGCTGGTGTTGCTCGGCGAGCCGATCGTGCAGGGCCTCTTCCAGTTCGGCGCGTTCACGGCCGAGTCGACCCACAAGACCGCCTTCGCCCTCGACTTCCACGCGGCAGGCCTCTTCTTCATCGGCCAGGCGCGCGTCCTGACGCAGGTCTTCTTCGCCTACAAGGACCTGCGCACGCCGACCCTCATCTCGGTCGCCGACGCGGTCCTGAACATCGTGTTGTGTCTTCTGCTCTCGGGTCCGCTCGGCCATGGCGGTATCGCGCTCGCCTCGACCCTGGCGGCGGTCGGCAACAGCCTATTGTTGCACGTCTTCCTGCATCGCCGCCTGGGCGGCCTCGGGCTACGCGAGCTGCTCTCCAAAGCGGCGCGCATCGCGGGCGCGACAGTCGCGATGACGCTTGTCCTGATGGCGCTCATCGCGGTCTTCCCGCCGCACTTCGCCCATCGCCTGGCGCTGTTCGCTTGGATAGCGTTGGCGCTCCTGGTGGCGGGCGGGAGCTACCTCGGGGCGGCCTCGCTGCTCGGGGTGAATGAGCTCGCGACGTTGTTCAGCGCGCTCAAGCGCCGCTTCGCACGCAAGCGGTCGTAGACCGGATAGCTACTTCTTCTTCTTCTCGGCTTCCCAGAAGTCGCCCAGGACCTTCACGTCGATACGCCAGCCTTCGTCGGGCACGTTGACCATGACGATCTTGCGCTTGGCGCTGCCGCGCGACACCTCGAGCGTCGCGCGATCGCCGTCTTCGACCACGTTGTCGACGGTCGCGAACACGAGCATCGAGACGGGGTTGCTCGACTTCAGGCCGTACGACTCGGAGAGGCTCAGCTGCGCCTCGATGAGCTGCTGCGACTCCTTGGTGAAGCCCTTCAGGAAGCCCTTGCCGTCACCGAACTCGGCGGCTGTCGCCATGCCGTAGTAGACGTTGGCAGGTCCCTTCTTCGAGCAGCCGACGAGCGCGCCCGCGAGCACGACGAGAGCGCCGCAGCGCATCGCGCGGCTCACGACCCGGCTCCGTTGAGCGGCGTCCACAGCGCCTTCAGCGAGTACACATCGATCGACCACTCGTCGTTCTCCATGAACATCCGGATCTCGGCGCTGCCCTTCTTGCCTTTGACCTTGATGATGGTCGAGAGGCCTTCGGTCGTGATGTCCTCGATGTCGCCCTCGGGGAGAATCGAGTACGGATCTTTGAGGTACGGGATCTTCGAGCGGGCCGCGGCGCGCGTGAGGTTACGTAGGAAGTTCGCGGATTGACGCGTGAAAAACTTGGAGAAGCTCTCCATGTTCTTGTCGGCGGCGGCGGCGCGCGCCTGGGCCAGACGCTCCTCCGGGGGGGTGCCGCAGGCACCGAGAAGCGTGGTGAGGGTCACCAGGAAGAGCGCCTTCCTACGTAAGGTCGACATCATGCTCGGCACCCTAGCAGGGCAATGGGGATCGGAAAAGCGCAGCTGAGGCGCCAACGCAACAAGCACAGTGCCGAGACTGGTCGTGGCACTAGCGATCGCCGCCACCGGTGTCGGAGCGCTGGCTGTCGATGAGGTCGAGGCGCCACATGCCGCCCATGCGATGGGCGACCACCCGCGTTGCGTCGGAGCCTTCTTCGAGCGACAGGATCGCGCGTTCGGGTTGGAAGTCGCGGCTCGGCACGAGGCGAATCGAGAGGAGCCGCACGTCCTCTGCGCCGAGCGCGCCAAGCGGTGGGTTGTGCGCGTCGGTCGCGCGCCACCAGGTCTCGAGGATGGCGCGTGAGCGCGGCGTGAAGCACTCGAGGAAGGCCTCGCGATCGCCATCACGGGCGGCACTGACAGCCTGCTCGAGCACGACGTCGGGACCCGGTACGGCGCACGCCGTGAGCAGCATCGCACCGGCGAGGCTCATCAGGATGCGGCTCATCATCGCGCTGCCTTGGTCCGTGGTTGTCCTGGTAGTACCGAGTGCGAGAGCCAGGATGTCGAGCGGGCGACGTTCGGTGAGTCGAAGACGAACCAACTCGCCTGCTTGCATGCTGGCCCCACGAGGCCATCAAAAAAAAAGCCCCGCCGGGTGGGCGGGGCTCTTCATTTCCATCATCACTTGGTGCGAAAGGCGGGACTTGAACCCGCACGAGCTTGCGCCCACTAGCCCCTCAAACTAGCGCGTCTACCAATTCCGCCACTTTCGCTTCGGGCCTGCTGGTGACGCGTCTTCTAGGGCAGAGGCGCGGCACCGTCAATCGTTTTTTGTGTCCCATTGCTCGACTTTTTTGCGTCGAGCAATGGGACACTAAATCACTTACGGGTTGCCCGGGGTCGCGGGCGCGGGCGACGGCGCGGGGGTGGGAGTCGGCGCGGGGGCGGGCGCCGGGGTCGGCTCGGACGGGGTCGGAGCGGGCGCTGCCGGCGCAGGGGCCGGGGTCGGAGCGGGTGCTGCGGCACCAGCATCGGGAGCAGGCGCGGCGCCAGCATCTTCACTGGTCGTGGTCGCGTCGGTGCCACCGACCGCTGGGCCACCCGTGGTGTCCTCGATCCGGGTCGGGTCGGCGTTCATACGGGCGAGGATGAGCACCAGCACGGCGAAGCTCACGCCCAGCCACACGGTCATCTTCGACAGGAAAGGCACCGCGCCGCGCGAGCCGAACACGCCGCCGGATGGGCCGCCACCACCGAGGGCACCCATGCCGCCGCCCTTGCCGGGCTGGAGGAGGATCACCAGCGTGAGCATGAAGCACACGAGCACGAACAGGATGAGAAGGACGGTGTCCACAGAGGTCTCCGAGTGTCCATTCGCTGGGGGCCACGGGCGAAGCCGCCTGGGCCTGCTGCGAATCGCCGGTCGACCCTCGGGTCGCTGTCGGCATTGCAATCCACCGCGCCCTGGGCATCGTTCGCAAGGGGCGCTGGGGTGAGCGACCTAGCAGGTTAGCCAAGGAGGGTCAACGCCGAATCCGGCAACGGCAGCCGAAGGCGATACGCCGAATTCCGGCAACGGCAGCCGAAGGCGATACGCCGAATTCCGGCAACGGCAGCCGAAGGCGATACGCCGAATTCCGGCAACGGCAGCCGAAGGCGATACGCCGAATTCCGGCAACGGCAGCCGAAGGCGATACGCCGAATTCCGGCAACGGCAGCCGAAGGCGATACGCCGAATTCCGGCAACGGCAGCCGAAGGCGATACGCCGAATTCCGGCAACGGCAGCCGAAGGCGATACGCCGAACAATGCCTACCCAGCGGCCCGAACAATCCCCGCAAAGCCGGCGGCTTCGAGGCTCGCGCCGCCGACCAGCGCGCCGTCGATGTCGGGCTCGGCGAGCAGCTCGGCAGCGTTGGAGGCCTTCACGCTGCCGCCATAGAGGATGCGCATCTCGTTCGCGACGTCGTCGATCCGGTTGGCGAGCCAGTTCCGGATGAAGCGATGCACGGCCTGAGCCTGTTGTGGGGTCGCGTTGCGGCCGGTTCCGATAGCCCACACCGGCTCGTAGGCGATGACCGTCTCGGCGATCATCGCGGGGTCGAGTCCGGTCAGCGCGGCCTCCAGCTGGATTGCGACGATGCGCTCGGTGTGGTCGAGGTCACGCTCGTCCAGGGTCTCGCCGACACACAGGATCGGCACCAGGCGGTCGCGATGCGCGGCCGCGACCTTGGCACCGACCAACGCTGGGCTCTCGCCGAAGAGCTGGCGACGCTCGCTGTGACCGCACAGGACATAGCGTGCGCCGACGTCGACCAGCATCGAGCCGGCGACCTCGCCAGTGTATGCGCCGCCCCGATCGGGATGCATGTTCTGGGCACCGAGCTGGACGTGCGTGCCCTGAATCGCAGCCGCGACCGATGAGAGAAAGGGCGCGGGTGCAATCACCACCACCTCGGCCGCGGCGCCCCGCGTCGCGTCGATGACCGCGTCGGTCAGGGCGAGCGCCTTGCCGAGCGTCGGCGGGTTCATCTTCCAGTTGCCAGCGATGAGCGCGCGAGGTGCCATGGCGATGTCTCCTTAGATGGTCGGGCGCTGTTGCCGCAGGGCTTCGACGCCCGGCAAGTCGCGACCCTCGATGAGCTCGAGCGATGCACCACCACCGGTCGAAGCGTGGGTGATTTTATCGATCAATCCCATCTGCTGGATGGCCGCGATCGAGTCGCCGCCACCGACGACCGTGGTGCCTTCGCAGACCGCCATCGCCTGGGCGACAGCCTTGGTGCCGGCCGCGAACGGGGCCATCTCGAAGATGCCCATCGGGCCGTTCCAGAAGACCGTCTTCGCGCCGCGCACGAGCGTCGCGTAGTAGTCGGCGGTGCCCGGGCCGATGTCGACCGCGATGCCGTCCTCGGGGAAGCCCTCGTTCACGCAGATGCGGGTCGGGGCGTCCTCTTTGACTTCCATCACCACCAGGTGATCGGTCGGCAGGTGGATCGGAACGCGCCGCGCCTCGGCCTTGGCCAAGGCGCGCTTGGCGAGCGAGACCTTGTCGGCCTCGACGCGCGACTTGCCGAGGCTCACGCCTTTGGCCGCGAGGAACGTGTAGGCCATCGCGCCGCCGATCAAGAGGGCGTCACAGCGTGCGAGCAGCGACTCGACCACACCGATCTTGTCGGACACCTTGGCTCCGCCGAGCACCGCGATGAAGGGGCGCGCAGGCTCACCGAGGAGGCCGCTGAGCGTGTCGATCTCCTTCTTCATGAGGAGGCCCGCGCCGCGCTCCTTCATCATGCGCGGCAGCGCGTCGACCGAGGCGTGGGCGCGGTGGGCGGCCCCGAAGGCATCGTTGACGTAGCAGTCGCAGAGCGCCGCGAGCTGCTTGGCGAAGCTCTCGTCGTTGGCCTCTTCCTCGGCGTGGTAGCGGAGGTTCTCGAGCAGCACGACTTGATTGTCTCGGAGGCCGGTGATGAGGCTGCGTGGGCCTTCGCCGATGCAGTCGTCGGGCACCAACACCTCGAAGCCGGTCAGCTCGGCAAGGCGCGCGCCGACCGGCACGAGGCTGTACTTCGGGTCCGGCTTGCCATCGGGGCGGCCGAGGTGGCTCGCCAGGATGATGCGCGCGCCGGCCTTCTTGGCGTGCATGATCGTCGGCAGCGCCGCGCGGATGCGAGTGTCGTCGCTGACGACGCCGGTCTTTTTGTCGAGCGGGACGTTGAAGTCGACGCGGATGAAGACGCGGCGGCCTTCGAGGTTCATGTCTTCGATCGAGCGGATGTCACGGGTGTCCATGCGGCGGATTTACCCCGCTTCACGCCTTCGGACAACCTCGGTCATGGTTGGGTGCAGGCGGCGCGGCAATCGGCATCGATGACGTCGGCGCCGACCGCGCGCATCATGTTCTGCTGGCGGCACTCGCGCATGCACTCGAAGTCAGGCTCGGGCGGCGCGACGACGGGGGCGCCTGGGGCGACCGGCTCGTCGCGCGGCGACCACGCTTGCCGCAGCGCATAGCAGGTCACTCCCGCTTCGGGGTTGGCGCCCGCGTCTTCGAAGGACGGCACGCGCTGGATCGCGCTGAGCTTTTTGCGGTGATCGCTGGCGCACAAGACGGCTTGCTTGCGCGCGCTCCACAGGCGCAGTCGAACGATGCGCTGGAGGTTCTTCGGGGCAGCCTTCACCTGGCCCGAGCGGGTGGCCGATGCGCTCGCACGCGCGGTCGTCGCAAGCTGGATGTCGCCGCCCTTGCCGCCCGGTCCGGCGACTTCCCAGCGGCCCACGGTCATGATCCCGATCGTGCTCTGATCCAGGAGGACGAGGCTCGAGCCACGCAGCTCGAACGTGACGCGCGAGCCGGCCTTGCCGATCTCGTGGCCGACCCAGAGTCCATCGGTCTGCTCGTAAGGATCATCGGTCGCGCTCGCGTTTGGGGCCGCGAGCAGCGAAGCGACAAGGCACATGGCAAGCATCGGTAACAGCATGGGTGAAGTCTCCGCTCCATGGCATCCGGGTGTCAACGCAGGCGCCTTGTGCTACCTCGCAAGGCGGTGCAAGACGCCTCCTCCGAACCTGACCCGACCCCTGGTGTAGTCCCCGGATCGCCCACCGTGACGCGGCCGAACTCGCCGTCTCGCCTTCGGCTGCCGTTGCCGGATTGGCTGGCGACGCATCGGCGCACGTCGGGTCTCATTGCGGTGTTGGCCAGCGCGCTGCTCTTCGTCCTGGCGTTTCCGACGACCGAGCTCGGGCCGCTGGCGCTGATCGCGTTGGTGCCGGTGCTGGTCGCGATGCGCTCGCGCACGCGCTGGCAGCGGTTTCGGCTGGGCTGGCTCCTGGGGATCGCGGTCGAACTCACGTTGTTCCGTTGGATCCCGTTCACGATGACCGAGATGACGTCGATCGCCGGGCCGCTGACGTGGCTCATGGCGCTCGCCTACGCGCTCTGGCACGGGCTCCGGCTGGGCGTGTTCCTGGCATTGGCCGAGCCGTTGCGACGTGCGCTCGCCACGCGACCGCGGTTGGCACCCTGGGCCGGGGTGGCTGTCGCGCTCATCTATTTGGTCGTCGAGTGGCTGTGGCCGGTCATCTTCCCGTGGATGTTGGGTCATGCGCTGTGGGAGGCGCCCGGGGCAGGGGAGCTGCTCGCGCTGCAGGGCGTGCCGCTCTTGACGTTCGTCGTCGCGCTCGTCAACGCGGGCCTCGCCGATGCTTGGTGGTCAAAGTATCGCGGCCAAGCTCCCGGGTCAGTGGCGAAGCCGCTGCTCGTTCCGCTGGCCGTGCTCGTGCTGTTGCTGGTGCTGGCGTTCATCTTCGCGCCGCGGGCGAGCGACGAGACGCTGCGAGTCGCGATCGTCCAGCCGAACTTCACGCTCGCGGAGAAGAAGAAGGCGACGCTGGCGCTGCGCAAGACCCTGCTCGATCGCATCGACGCGCAGATCCGCGCCTTGCCGAGGGACACTTTCGACCTCGTCATCGCGTCGGAAGGCGCCTTCCCGATGTGGTGGGTGCTCGACGCCGACAGCCATCCGGGCGCTTCGTCGGCCATGATCGACGCGACCCGGCGCATCGCTCGCGCGGTCGCCGAAGGTCCGCACGCCGATGCGATCATCGGTGGCCTGCGTCAGGACGAGAACAAGCACACGCGCAACAGCGCCGTGCACATCGGTCGCGACGGGGGGATCCTGGGCCACTACGACAAGCAGACCCTGGTCCCCTTCAGTGAGTACATGCCGTTCGTCGGCCTCATCCCGTCGCTCGGCGAGATCCGCGGCGTCGGCAATGTGCTCGAGGGCGATACGCCGTGCGCCTTCGACGTCATGCCGACCCAGGGCAAGCGCTCGGGCCCGGTGCATGTCGCGTGTGGCATCTGCTACGAGAGCATGTTCGCCGACCGCACCCGCGCCGACGCGGGTCAGGCCGAGCTGCTCGTGAACCTGACGATCGACACCTGGTTTGGCAACTCGACCGCGCCGCGCATGCACCTCATGACGCAGGCCTCGCGCGCGGCCGAGCTCGGTGTGCCGCTCTTGCGCTCGGCGCTCACCGGCATCAGCGCCCAGGTCGACATCCATGGTCGCGTGGTCGCGTCGCTGCCGGTCGATGTGCCCGGCGTGCTGGATGCGACGGTCGTCTTGAGCCACGGCACGACCGTGTTCCGTGAGCTCGGCCAGCTCTTCGCGCCGCTCGGCGCATTGCTCGTCCTCAGCGGGCTCGTCGATGCGTTCCGACGGCGTAAGCTGCTCCGGGATCCCCCGGCATGAGCGCGAGCGACGACGACAAGGTCCTCGAAGCACGCTTCATCGCGGCGCTCAAGGCTCGCGACGAGCGCGCCTTCAATGCGCTCGTGGCCCGCTTCCAGGACCGGGTCTACAATCTCATCCGGCGTCTCCTCGGCAACCCGGAAGAGGCACGCGATGTCACGCAGGAGGTGTTCGTCACCGTGTTCGAGAAGGTCGACAGCTATCGCGGTGATTCTTCAATCGCTACGTGGATTTATCGCATCGCGACCAACCACGCGAAGAACCGCATCAAGTATCTCTCGCGCCGCAAGGATCGCCAGAAGGAGTCGCTCGAAGCGATGCTCGTGCCTCCCACCGCCAGTCGCCTGTCGGCCGAAGTCCCGCGGCCCGATCAGGCCTACACGCGCGAGACCGTGTCGCGCCTCGTCGATGCCGCGCTCGGCCAGCTCGACGAGGAGCAGCGGATTGTCCTCGTGCTGCGCGACGTCGAAGGGCAATCGTATGAAGACATCGCGGTCATCACCGGGCTCCAGCTCGGCACCGTCAAGAGCCGCCTGCATCGCGGTCGTCAGCGCCTCAAGGAGGCGCTCGCCCCGTACATCGATCCGAAGGACTTCGGGGAGGACGACCATTGAGCCCGCGCGACCCCGACATTGAGGCAGAGCCTGGACGGGATCCGGAGCCCGGATTGTCGCCCGATGACGAGCGCATGAACGCGTGGCTCGATCGGCAGCTCGGGCCGGCCGACAATAAGCTGTTCGAGTCCGAGCTGGCGCAGGATCCGGCGCGCAACAACGACGCTCGCACGCTCGCCCAGATGCTCTCGCAGCTCCGCTCGCTGCCGACCGAACAGGCGCCCAAGGAGCTCCTCGACGACGTCCAGTCCGACATCCGCAGCCGCAGCCGCGGCCGCTACTTCGGCTACCACTGGAAGTACCGCTTCCCTTACGAGGCGCTGCTGACCGCGCTGTTCCTCATCGTGGCGGTGGTCGTCTATGTCGTTGCGCGGCCACCGGCGCCGAAGCTCATCCCGATCGAGGCGGGCACGTTCCTCGTGTCGGGCTCCGACCTCGGTGTCGGAGCGCGCATCTTGAGCGACTATGGTTCGTTCGCGCGCGACCCCGAGGGCCCGGTCGGCGGGCCCTGGGTGCACCTCATCGGCGAGGTCGCCGCGCCCCGCATGGAGGCGCTGCGCACCGAGCTGTCGCTGTATCCGAGCATGCGCCTCGACTCGGAGGAGGTCGTCGGCGACCACGTCAAGGTGCGGGTCGCAATCAAGCGTTGACCCGGAGCGCTGGCGACGCGATGAGACCGCAACTTTTGGACCGACGATGGGGAACGTGATGTTGGCTGGAGTTGGACGATTGGGTTGCGTCGTGTGTCTCGCGCTGACGCTGCTTGCGACGACGAGCGTGGCGCAGACCGCCCTGGCCGACGAGTGGGAGACGTCGTTCGACCCAGCGCTGGTCGGCCTCCTGAAGATCCCGGGCCGCACGCGCATCACGCTGGTCGCGCCTGGCAAGCGCACGACCGCGCTCGCCCTTGCGCGCGCGTCACTGGCGGAGGCGATCAAGGCGAGCAGACAATACACGCTGGTCGACGGCGATCTCGTGCGCGAGATGGACCCCGACATCAAGGACGCAGCGGTGCTCGAGCTCGAGCGTGAGGCGCGCGACGTCGAGGCGATCTGGATCATGCGCGCCTCGCCCACGACCTCGAAGCTCGCGGCGCCCTCGGTGATCGTCATGATCTACGCGCCGCTCGGGCCGCTCCTCAACGCGATCGAGGTGGTCGAGGGACAGCCCTTGCGGGTCGTCGCCAAGCCCATCGATCCCGCCGCCGAGTTCCTCCGCCAGCGCATCTCGCCCGTCGTCGGCGGTCGCATCGTGACCTCGCCGGACCCCGAGGTCTTCGCGCTCGACGGTGGCTTCGCGAAGGACGGCGTGAAGCTGTCGGAGCCGCGCGCGCTCTACATCGCGATGGGGCGCTACGACCTCCTCGGCAAGTATGACTCGGTCGCGGAGGACCGCAGCCTCGCGACGATCATCTCGGGCGGCGTGATGTTCCTCGGCGTCGTGCTGGTGATGCAGGACGTCTTCGACAGCGGTGGCATCCCGACAGCGAGCTTCGGCGCGGTCGGCAATGCGGGCTTCATCGCGGCCGGGCTCGGCACCGTGGGGCTCGTCTACGCGCGGACGATCGACCCCGATCCGCTCGACGCGCGCGGCCGTATCGAGGCCGCGACGACCTACAACGGCGGCCTGAAGCAGCGCCTCGGGGTCGCCGCAAATACGAACGATGCGGCTCCCGGCGGGGCTCGCGTCACGGCGTTCAGCGTCGCGCCGCTGAGCGATGGGCTCGCGCTGAACGGACTGGCGCTGACGCTGGGGGGCGCGTTCTGACTCTTCTTCGACCAGCCGCTGGAGGACGAGCGGCAATGCATGGCGCGAAGAGGCGAGGTTCATGGGCACATCACTCGTCGGGCGAGACGATCGCGATGTCGCGGATGCCGCGTGCGCCGAGTGCGTTCAGCATGCCGATCAACTGATGATATTGGATGTCCTTGCCCACCTCGAGGAACACCTGCGCGGCGCGCTTGGCTAGCTCGACGACGCGGTTAGCGGCCGCGTCGAAGTCGTTCGGGCCGGGCTTTTCCAAGAGGCGCCATGACTCCTCGCCGATCACGATGAAGAGCGCGCGGTTCCGCACTTCGAGGTGAATGCGGATGCCGCCGGTCGCGGGCACCTTCGGCGCGACCTTCGCGGGTGTTGGCGTCTTCGGGGGTGGCGCGACCTTCGCGGGTGGCGGCATCTTCGGGGGCGGCTCGACCTTCGCGGTTGGTGGCGTCTTCGGGGGTGGCTCGACCTTCGCGGGTGGTGGCGT
>Ga0209181_10002512_pt1 | contig 29917 bp, 23 predicted proteins | sample MAT05_FD_187208 | JGI IMG/M metagenome (GOLD analysis project Ga0209181, IMG submission 187208) | Freshwater microbial communities from Lake Fryxell liftoff mats and glacier meltwater in Antarctica - MAT-05 (SPAdes) (version 2) | ecosystem: Environmental > Aquatic > Freshwater > Ice > Liftoff... | reverse complement strand
TTTAGGTCAACCATTTTTTCATCAGACAACACTATTTTTCTGCGAATAGTGGGGCTATTTAAAGAAAAATAGGGGCCGTATGATGGAACAAAGGGTGGCATCAAATGACTAAGTTATTGGTGCCGCTTTCCTAACCCGGTAATTTCCAGCCATTGTGATACTCCGCACCTATCATGCGATTGGCCACAGGATCATTGCGGAACTGCCCCTTTTGGGCATCCCAAAACACCTTGCGGCCCAGTTGCTGAGCAATGTTACCGATGCAGCAGTTGATGGCCACATTAGCAGCCGTTTCAATGCCGCAGTTGAGTTTTTCGGGCGTGTTGTTGCGGATACAGTCCAGAAAATTCTGGGCGTGGAGGTCCACGTATTCCACATTGTTCGGGCGGGGTTGGTCAGGCAATTTTTCGGCTTTGTACCGCGAAATCCCGTCCGTCCCCTTTTCAGACTCGGGCAGGAGCGACCAGTTCTGGCGATCCACGACCAGCGTCGCATTGTTGCCCACGAACGCGATGCCCTCCGTGCGCTCGTACGGGCCGCCGCTGATGCCGAGGATATGTTCCCAAAGCACGTTGCAGGAATCGTATTCATAGACCGCCTGGAGGGTGTCAGGCGTTTCGCCGTCGGAGTCGGGATAGCCGAATTTTCCACCCGAAGCCATGACCGACCGGGGCAGTTTCAAGCCCAGTCCTTCGAGCGCGATATCGAACTGGTGGACACCCCAGTCGGTCATCAGGCCGCCCGCATAGTCCCAGAACCAGCGAAACTCAAAGTGGAAGCGATTGGGATTGAACGGCCGCTTGGGTGCCGGGCCGAGCCACATGTCGTAATCCACCCCTTCCGGCGCCGGGGCGTCCGGCTTGGGATAGATGGGCTTTTTCCAGCCCACATACGACCAAACTTTGACGAGCCGCACCTTGCCCAACTTGCCGCTCTTCACATGCTCGAGTGCCGAAGCATAGTGGGTGCCGCTGCGCTGCCACTGGTTGATTTGAACCATTTTTTTGGGATTGCGCGCCGCCACAGCCAACATGATCTTGCACTCCTGAATGGTGCGGCCCAGCGGCTTTTCGCAATAAACGTGCTTACCGGCGGCCAGGCTGTCGCAAAAATGCAGGCAGTGCCAATGGTCGGGCGAGCCGATGATGACCGCGTCTATTTCATTCATCTCCAGCAAGCGGCGGTAGTCTTTGAACAATTTGGGCTTAAAACCCTGCAATTTTTCTGCATCCACCGCGCGACGATCGAGCACCGACTGGTCTACGTCGGCGATGGCGGCGCATTCCACGCCGGGTATTTTCAAAAAAGCGGTCAGGTCGTGCCAGCCCATCCCGTTCGCGCCGATGAGGCCGACGCGAAATTTTTCCGGGGGCGAAACGTAAGCTTGTGTCGCGGCACTGGCGACGACCGGTACAGCAGCTGCAAGTGCGGTGCCCGTGGCGGCGGTGAGAGAGTTTTGAATGAAGGAGCGTCGGTTCATAAACTAGTTATGAGTGATGAGTGATGAGTTAGTTCGGGCATAAAACTCCTGCTTCTTCCGGACTTTTTCTACAATATCCTGAACAGTAGGTAGCACCTCTGGCGGGATGCGCAGCAGCAGGTTGTCCTCCGTGCGACCTGCAAGGATTAGCGTGGCATAATACAACAATTCGTAGTGGCTGCGAAGCGTCTTGCCGTGCTGTTCGGACTCGAAAAGCGTGAGTACGATCTGTATCTGCTGTTGGTCGAGCAGACTGGTTAGGAATCGTGGAGCGGCACCTGAATGAAGTATTGTAAAGCGCGGGGCAGCCCATCGGTCAGGATGCGGATGGCCTCTACACGTCCCCGGTGGCGCAAGGCGTAGTCGTGCAAGACAGGAAGTTCCATCTCGGCAGCCCAGTGATTGAGTAGGCGGTGTATTTCCTCAAAACTCAATCCTTCGAGGCGATGATGCCGGAAGAAATCGTAGAACGGCTGGTCGTACCGCCAGAAATGCTCGTTCATGCGCGTACTGCCGCCGATGATCTGGATATCCGGGTAGTTGAGCAGGGTTTCGCGGAACAGGTTCGCGTCGTCGTCGAAGTTCTCAAGGATGCGATCGAGGTTGTCCAGAAGCAGCACGGCGCGTTTTTCGGCCTCCTGCAGCAGACGATGAATCTCGGCGTAAAGGCAGCGCGTGTAAGCCTGATTGTCTTCAAAACTATCGAAAGCACGCAGATTCAGGCTTTTTTTGAAACGGATGCCGAGTTCTTCCAATACCTCGAACCAAAGGTCGGAAAGGCGATAAATGGAGTTTTGTTCTGCGGCTTGTTCCGGAGAGAAATAATCGTTCAGGCGGTTCTTCCATTCCTTGAAGTGGTCGCTGTTCTTGACTATGACGGTAAATGCTGCGTCAATTTGGACAATCGTGACGACAGGGTTATTGGCTTTTCGGGCAGATTTGTTGATTTCATCCAACATCAGGTTGATGAAATAAGGAATGAAATGGCGGACGTGATTCAGCAAGCGATCTGTCAATACAGCATCATACTGCACGGTTGCTCCTTGTGTAGCCCAGACGAGATAGTTTTGGGCCTCTTCCGTGCTGAGGGGTTCGAAGGGAACGGCATTAAAATCATTGAGGTCGGCTATCCGGCCTTCGATGGCTTTCACGACATGCTGAATGCCAACGGAGCCGGCCAAAACCAAACTTAAATGCCCTCGGATGTTGGGATTTTGCCGCAACTCGCGCAAGTGATTGAGGATATGGCTGGCCTCTGCGTTGCGATTTTGTTTGTGCAGGAAGTCGAGCACTTCAGGCAGTTCGTCCAGAAGCAGTACTACCCGGATTTTGTTTTTGCTGATTTCTGAGAGTAGACTTTGGATTTCTTCGGCAAAGTTGATGTCCTTCCTTTCGCCAAATTTCACGCCTTCAAGGGTGATTTCATCTATTTTGATGCCTTTGAGCATCTCGTTCAACCACGTTTTGCTTTTGCCAAATCGGTTTAAACACTGTACCAGCAATTCGTAAAACCGTTGATAATACTCGGCTTCCGATTTGATGCCCTGTATATTTTTGAAAATGCAACGTGTGTCTGCTGGTGGATTTTCCAGCATCGCTTGCATCACAGAGGACTTACCCACTCTGCGGGGTGCGGCGATCAGGACGTGGTTGCCCTTTTGGATTTCATCCCAAATGCAGGCTTCGATAAATGGGTGCTGGAAATAGTATTCGCCAGTTGCGGTATTCCGATGATGATTTTAGGGTTGATCCAATTTTTTGACACTTTGACCCTCCTAAAGGCAGTGAAAAGTGCAACGATCATCCTTACTCCAGGAGCAATTATTTTGAGTCCTCCTTGATCCACATCCACAGGCTCCCGTTCTTCGTTACCCCTTTTTTTAGTTTCTTTTGTTCTGTAAGCACATCCAACACTTTTTCCGCCTCCGCCCTCGGCTGGCCCGACAGCACCGAAAACTCCTTCGCCGTCAGGGTCGGATAATGCGCGAACAGGGCTTCCGGCGTAGTTTCAAAATTGGTTTTGGGGATTTCAGGTGCCAACGTCAGCAGGTGTTGCTCGAATTGGGCGTAGGGCCGCACGCCGTAGAGGGTCAGGCGATTGCCGGAAGTGTCGGAGAAAAACAGCGTTGGAAAGCCGCGCACGCCGAGGCTGCGGGCCAGTGTCAGGTCGTCCTGGAAAGCCTGTTTGGCTGCGCCCTCAAAATCAATTTTCAGTTGCCGGGCATCCAGTCCGACCTGAGTGGCAGCAGCAGCAAGGTGCTCCCATTTTGTGATGTTCTTTTTTTCCAGAAACACCTGCTCCCGGATGCGGCGCAGGAAGAGCAGGGCTTTTTTCCCGTCCTGCATCTGAGCGGCCTTGAACGCGATGCTCGGCGGATACGAGGAATCCAACGGGTCTTCGAGCCACACGTCGCCGTCGATCGGCATGTCGTAGTGGTGGCTCACCTCATCCCAGTGGCCCGCCACATCGGAGGGCTTGGAGATGCCACCGCTGTTGTAACTCCAGTCGGGCAACAGGCCGCCCATGTGGTATTCGATGTCCAACTGGCTGCCGTATTCGAGTTTCAGGCGGCGCAACTGCGGCTCAATGCCCCAGCAGGAGGAGCAGATGGGGTCGGTGAAATACAGGATGCGCAGCGGCTTGTGTTGGGCAACCAGTGCGACGTCGCCGGTTGGCCCGGTTGTGTCGGGTGTCTCACAGAGGCCGGTCTGGATGTCGCAGAGGAGTGGATTTGCGGTGCTGGAAGCCATGTTTCGGGTAGTTGTTTGCCCATTGCAGACTGATAGCAGCAGCAACAAGGGGAGCATGATTTGAAATCGAACCTGCATCTTCGCATCGGATGGAAGGAAAAGCCCATCCATTTCCAAAAACCGGCCAATCAATGTCCGGATCGCTTCCGGTGGCTGGAAGCCTTTCAAAAATTTGAAATCGCGGTACAACCGGAACGCTTCGGTGTATCCGAAATAACAAAACAGCCCAAGCAAGTCTTTCAAATTGTTGGCGACCAGCCTGACACATTCGGCAAAGTCCATCGGGTCAACAAAAACGATGGGAGCATTTTCCAAATCCTGCCGGGTGCCGAAATCAGTCAAAAACGCGAAATGGCATCCATCGCCGCCTGTGGTGCAAAATTTGACCGAGTCAATGGGAGTCACCGAATAGGTTGGTTCGATGCTTTTCATCAACTTACCACAGCGCTCGAAACACTTCCCGAAGGGTAAAAAACGATCTTTCTCGATGAATTGCCTTGGCTTGATACCGCGAAATCGGGATTTCTGCATGCACTGGAATATTTTTGGAACAGTTGGGCGAGTGCCCGCGAGGATATTTTGTTGATTGTCTGCGGCTCCGCTACCTCCTGGATGATTAACAAACTCATCAATCACCGGGGCGGGCTGCACAACCGCGTCACCCATTGCCTGGTCATCGAGCCTTTCACACTCGCGGAATGCGAACTGTTTTTTCAATCAAATGAAACAAGCCCTCGGCATCGGAAGTGTGCAAACAACTGCAAGCACATGGCATGGGAGCGATGGTGCTTCCAAAGCGCAAATTGATTTAGTCATTGACCGCCGCGACCAAGCCATCAACCTGTGCGGCTTCACTGTTTCTTCTTCTTAAAATCCCCATCTTTCCACGCCTTAAAAAACTTCCCCCAGGCCAGTGGGCTAAAAATATTCATCGGCGGCACCTGGCCGATGTAGACGTATTCACGGGTTTGCTGGCGGAGATAGAAATTGGCACTTTCCCGGCCGCCATAGGGCACGATGTCGGGGTTTTTGCGGGCTTCGGCGAGGTATTCGTTGGCGAGGTTTTCAGTGGCGCGGCGTTGAAGTTCGGGCGTCACGTCCATTTTCAGGAACTCGATCTTGAAGTGCTCCTTGGAGGGCCAGGGGAAAATGACCGTTTCCGGCAGGTTGATCGTGTCCTGCGTCATCAATTGCACGATGGAATATCGGTCCTGAGTCAGCGTATCGGGGATGGTAATCGTTACGGGTTCGAAGCCGATGCAATTGAAGCGCACCTTGTCTTTTTTCTCCACGATCAGCGTAAAAAAGCCCCGGTGGTCGGCGTATGTGCCGCGGCTTTTGCCGGGGAGGAACACGGTGGCCCAGGGAACGGGCATCAATTTGCCGTCCTGTGCGGCGAGGATGAGGCCGGAAAACTGGATGAGTTCCTCTTTTTTTGATTCGTTTTTAGGGTTCTCTTGTGCCCAGGCAGTGTTGCAAATGCAGGCGAGTATCAGGAGGACAAGGAATTGAATCTTGGACATTTGAAAAGAAAAAGTTAATGAGGGTTGGTGGAAACTGACAATGTTGAGCAAATTAATAACAATTAGGGAGCCTATTATCCATCTTTTTCAGCGTTATTGGCTTCATCAACCTGAACAAAGGTACAACGCATTTGAAGGCCAAAACGCGGTGTACGGCAAATCCTTCGTTACTTTGCCGCCGATTTACGTTTTTGATTAAAAAAAACACTCCTATTCACATCATGTTTCGCAAAACATCTTTTGTTTTTTCCCTGATTCTCCTCGTTGGCGCAACGGCTCTCTCCGCTCAGACGGCTCCTAAATACGGCCACATGAACCTCGGCAATTTGCTCGAAGAAATGCCCGACACCAAAAAAGCCAACGAAGACCTCAATGTGTTCACTGGCGTACTCACAGCCAAAGACGACTCGCTCACCAAAGCCTTCCAGGCAGCATACAACGCCCTCGAGACGGAGTACAAAGGCGGCGGCTTGCCCCCGGTTCAAGCGAAAATGCGCCAGGAAGAACTGCAAAAACAGCAGGAGTATATCCAGAAATTCGAGCAGGACGCCCAGCAATTGGTTGCCGCCAAGCGCGAAGAACTCCTGAAACCCATCCTCACCAAGATCACCGATGCCGTGAAAGCGGTCGCCAAAGAAGCCGGTTACGCGATGGTCTTCGATACCAGCTCGGGCGTGATGCTTTTTGCAGCCGAGACGGAAGACGTGACTGCACTGGTGAAGAAGAAGTTGGGGATTTGAAGTCCCGTACCAGGGATTTTTTCATTCAACATTCGATATTTTGAGGGTCGTCAGGCATTTGTTGTCTGACGACCCTTGTCTCTATGTGTACAGCAGAACACTCGTTTCGGGATAGAACAGGCGAAACTGGTGTTTCGCCGTACAACTTGGACGGACTTTGTTAGTTTTGCGCTCCCAAGATCCAAAATCCAAAATCGCAAACCGTACATTAATGACTTCCTTCAAGACACTTAACAACATTGCCGGGTGGTTGGTATTCGGCATCGCAGCCGTGGTGCTGGGCTTGGCCGCTGAACCGACGGGCAGCCTGTGGGACTGCGGCGAGTTCATCTCAGGGGCTTATAAATTGCAGGTAGTACACCCGCCGGGTGCTCCTGTGTTCCTTTTGGTGGGCCGTTTGTTTACCTGGGTCGGCTCCTTGTTTTCGAGCAAACCCGAAGCCATCGCCTATTCCGTCAACCTGCTGTCGGCATTTTCGACGGCAGCAGCAGCCCTTTTCATCTGCTGGAGCACGACTATTCTGGGTCGGCTGATGCTGGTCGGGCGCGGTGGAGAACCCGTCGGTGGTCAGGCAGTGGCAATCTTGGGCGCAGGCATCGTGGCCGGTTTGGTGACCGCATTCACCACTTCTATCTGGTTTTCGGCCGTAGAAGGAGAGGTGTATGCCATGTCCACTTTTTTCACAGCCATGACGCTGTGGTCCATGCTCAAATGGTACAACCTGCCCGACGAAGCCGAAACGGACCGTTGGCTGGTATTCGCGATGTACTCCGCAGCACTGTCCACAGGCGTCCACTTGTTGAGTTTGCTGACGTTCCCCGCGTTGGCGATGTTTTACTATTTCAAAAAGTCGAAAAAGCCGACCATAGGCGGTACACTCATCGCTTCAATCATCGGCGTGGTATTCATTGTTGCCATCCAGAAAATCATCATTGCAGGTATTCCAGCCCTGTGGGCGAGTTTTGACAAACTGATGGTCAACAGTTTTGGCCTGCCGTTCTATTCGGGCATCATTCCGGTGGCTTTATTATTCGGCGGCGCGCTGTGGTTTGGTTTGCGCTACGCGGAAAAAACGCGCAACGGCCTGTTGCAGCGTATTGTGGTAGCATTCGGCGTCGTGGTGATTTCTTACCTTTCCTATGGCATGGTGATCATTCGCGCCAACGCCAATCCGCCGATCAACATGAACGATCCGAGCGACCCAATGCGCCTGCTGCCCTACCTCAACCGGGAGCAATATGGCGAACGTCCGCTGGTGCGCGGTCCGAATTTCGACGTGCAGATCCCGGAAGAAGTGGATGATGTCGTGCGCGAAGACCGCTGGGGCCGCGTGGGCGACAAATACAAGATTGTAGATGAAAAGGTGGACTACACGTACAAATCGAGTTCGGAAGTGCTGTTTCCGCGGATGTCGGACTATTCCCAGGGCCGACCGGCCATCTACAAGCAATGGATTGATAAAAAACAAGGGCCTTATACGACCGGCGACAACCTCAAGTTTTTTGTGCGCTACCAGTTGGGCTGGATGTACTGGCGCTATTTCATGTGGAATTTTGCAGGCCGGCAAAACGGCGAACAGGGCTACTATCCCTGGGATCCCAGCGCAGGCCAATGGGTGTCCGGCTTCGACGCGCTGGACGCGCCCCGCATTGGCAACCAGGCCGAACTGCCTGATTTTCAGAAAAACAACCAGGCCCACAACGTGTATTACATGATCCCGTTCCTGCTGGGGCTGTTGGGCATGTATTTCCATTTCCGCTCACGGCCCCGTGATTTTGTGGCCCTGATGGCGTTGTTCATCATCACCGGCATCGGCATCATCGTGTATTCCAACCAGCCGCCCAACGAGCCGCGCGAGCGCGACTATGTGCTGGCCGCTTCGTTTTTCACCTATGCGATCTGGATCGGCATGAGTGTGATCGGGCTCTATGGTTTGTTAAGCGAACAGTTGCGGGTACCCGGCGTCGCTGCCGCCGTCATCACGACGGCGCTCGGCCTCAGCGCCCCGGCCCTCATGCTGTCGCAAAACTGGGACGATCACAGCCGTGCCCAACACTATGCCAGCCGCGACTACGCCCGCAACTTCCTCGAATCCACCGAGCCGAACGCCATCATTTTCACCTATGGCGACAACGACACCTATCCGCTCTGGTACTGCCAGGAAGTAGAACACATTCGCACGGACGTGCGGGTGGTCAACCTCTCGCTCATCGCGGTGGACTGGTACATTGACCAACTCCGCCGGGCAGTGAATGCATCGCCCGCGATCAAAATGAGCATCCCGCGCGAACAACTGCGCGGCTTCAAACGCATCCAGACACCGTTCTACGCGCCGCGCAACAACGAGCCGGAAATGGACATCCAACAGGTCATCAAGTTCCTCGGCGAAGACCACAAACTTCCGGCACAGGGCGGGCGCGACTTCGATACCTATTTGCCGACGCGCAAAATCGCGATCCCCGTCAACAAAACGGAGGTATCGCAAAGTGGAATCATGCTGCCGACCGACACCATGATCGTGGACACCATCCACCTCAATCTCGGCAAGGACAAAAGTTACATCATCAAGGACGAACTGGCGATGCTCGACATCATCGCTTCCAACCTCTGGGAGCGCCCCATCTACTGGGCCGTCACTTGCCGCGAAGACAAACTGCTGGGCTTCGACGACTACCTGCAACTCGAGGGCCTGAGCCTGCGCATCGTGCCGATCAAATCGAAGGGCAGCGTGGAAAACTACGGCATCATCGGCAACGGCCGCGTCGCGACGGACATCGCTTACCGCAACATCATGGAAAAATGGCAGTGGGGCAATTTCGACAAAGAGCGCCTCTTCGTGGACCGCTCCTACATGCCGAGCCTCCAGACCATGCGCGTCGCTATGATCCGCATCGCCCGTCAATTGGTCCTCGAAGGCAAAAAAGACAAGGCGGTGGCCCTGGCCGATCGCTATTTCGAGGTGTTCCCAAAGATGAATTTCAACTACGACCAGTTCGCCGCGCTGATGGCCGACATTTATTCCAGAGGCGGCGCCAATGACAAGGCAAAAGAGAAAATCCGCGACATCGCCGCAGCCCAGATTCAAACCCTGCGTTTTGTGGCTTCGCAGTCCGCCGACTTCAAGCGGGGCTACGCGCAAGACGAGCAATTCGCGCTCGGCACCGCCCAGACGATGATGCGCACCGCAGACGACATGAAAGATGAAGCCTTCTCGAAAGAGTTGGAAGATATGTTCACGCCTTATTTGCCGCAGATGCCGGGTGGATTGAGGCAGTAAAAAATGGTTGAACGATTGAGCAGAAGCCTGTTCCGGACTTGTTTCGGGGCAGGCTTCTGTTTTTTTGGGATAGCACTGATTCGAAGAACGAGTCTGACGAATCAGCGAATCGTTCTGTTTGAGGCCAAAAAATCCAATAACTGCTTGGTATGAGGACAGTTATCGGCTACCTTCTGTGGACTAATAATAGCCAACACTTCAAATGAAATTCTGCCTTTGGCGTACCGCTTTTCGCCACATCCGGCAGTTGCTTTGTCCAACGCATCAAATATGCTCTGCTTCGATTGCAATTCTAAATCGGTCCAGGCGGGTATTTTGCTCACTTTGAACTGTTTGCCAAAATAAGTACGCAACGTTTCCGCATCAGCCAGCAGCCAGGTTTCCATCACTTGCACCATGAGGTAATCGTGTTTATCAGTGGCTCCGGCTGGCTTGTCCATCTGGTCGTGTTTTTTCAGGTGCTGCCAAACAGTATCTCCTTCTGCCACAGCATCTTCGCTGTCGAGCAATAGCAAGGCAAACTCTTCAACCTTTCGGTTTTTGAAAGCGGTGCAAAACAGGTCGTAGGTGTTTTTTCGACCTTTGCCGCAAAACGGGCGAGGCATCCGCCGTTCCAAACCTGCGGCTTTGAAGAACTTGGTCCATGCCTCCCGGAAGCGGATGTCCAAATCCTTGCCTTCGCCACCACCTTCGATGTAGATTTTGATGGCTACCATCTCGTACCGCCTATTTCGCCCCGGGTCCAAAGTTGACCCAAACTGTAATCTGAAAGCCAATGGGCGAGGTCCTCACGCTTGAGTCGCTTGATTTGAGTTTGACCTTCGTGTTTTTCGCAGACCAGCACAGCCTCCGGCCGTTCAGAAAGCGCAGCTATCAGTACGTCAGAGTGGATGGTAACGACCAACTGAGTACGGGTGGACGCATCTACCAGCAGGTCAGCGATTTTTGGAATAATGTCGGGATGCAAGCCCAGTTCCGGCTCTTCGATACAAATGAGCGGCGGTGGGGTTGGGTCAAGCAGCAAAGCAATCAGGCATAGGTAGCGCAGAGTGCCGTCAGAAAGACGAGTAGCCGGTATGGAAAAATCGCCTTCGGTAAAAAAAATCTGAACAGTACCACCTTCGGTAATCACATCAAAGTCGGTGATACCTTCATAAAGTTCTTGCAGGGCAGCAACCAAAGCGCGCTTGGTGGGTGGGTCTTTGCGCAGTCTGGAAAGAAACATTCCCAGGTTGGAAAAATCGGATTCTAAGCGGTCGTTGCGCTGATCGGCATATAAACTCTTTATCGACTGTACCGAAAATATCTATGTAAAATAGATGATTCAACGTTAGGGTTCCCAAAAAGTTAATAAAAATGTCTACATCTATAGACACCTCTTGTTTTTTTGAACCTTTCCAAGTCCACTCTGACATTCCCCCACCGCGACTAATCACTGCGTTCAAGTTATTACTGTCCTCTTCGCTCCTTGGCAGTGATTTAAGCACCTCAAAAATTTCCAAAAAATTCGACTTCCCCGATCCATTCGCTCCAATCAGCACATTCAAGTCCTGCAACTCCAGGTCCAGCCCATCAGGACCGAAGGAGAGCAAATTAGACGCTTTGATGTGTTTGATCAGTCTCATACCATGAAAAATTTGAGGGCAAATATAAAAAGACCGGGCAAAGCCGTGTGGCCTCGCCCGGTCAACTTGTAAGCCAAAATGACATTCCAGCAAAAAACGCGGAATATCATTCCGCGATAAATTTACAACATCCCCTTCACCATCTCTGCAAACGCCGCGATACTCACCACGCCCTGATCCCCTTCGCCTTGTTTGCGGACGCTGACCGTGCCGGCCTCCACTTCTTTTTCACCGACGATAAGGAGGAACGGAATGCGTTTCAGTTCGTTGTCGCGGATCTTGCGCCCGATGGTCTCGTTGCGGTCGTCTACCACGCCGCGCAGGTCTTCGGCTTCGAGGGCCTGTTTGACTTGGTAAGAGTACTCTACAAACTTGTCGCTCACCGGCAGGATGGCAAACTGTTCGGGCGTGAGCCAAAGCGGGAATTTGCCCGCGCAGTTTTCGATCAGCACCCCCATAAACCGCTCCATCGAACCGAATGGCGCCCGGTGGATCATCACGGGGCGGTGCTCCGCATTGTCGGCGCCGATATAAGTCAGGTTGAAACGCTCCGGCAGGTTGTAGTCTACCTGGATGGTGCCGAGTTGCCAGGAACGGCCCAGCGCGTCTTTCACCATAAAGTCGAGTTTGGGGCCATAAAAGGCCGCTTCGCCGTAGGCAGTGACCGTATCCAGCCCAACTTCAGCCGCCGCATCAATGATGGCCTGTTCGGCTTTGCGCCAGTTTTCGTCCGATCCGATGTACTTGGTTTTATTCTCCGGGTCGCGGAGGCTGATCTGGGCAGTGAATTTTTCAAAGCCCAGTTTTTGCAGCACAAAGCGCGTCAGTTCCAATACCCCGAGGAACTCCTCTTTGAGTTGGTCTTCGGTGCAGAACAGGTGCGCATCGTCCTGCGTGAAGCCCCGTACGCGGGTGAGGCCGTGCAGTTCGCCTGACATTTCGTAGCGGTACACCGTGCCGAACTCGGCGATGCGCACAGGCAGTTCGCGGTAAGAGCGCGGGCGGTAGCCGTAGATTTCGCAGTGGTGCGGGCAGTTCATGGGCTTGAGCAAAAACTCTTCGCCGTCTTGAGGTGTCAGGATCGGCTGAAACGAGTCCTTGCCGTATTTTTCCCAGTGGCCGCTGGTGACGTAGAGTTTTTTGGAACCGATATGCGGCGTAATGACCGGCTGGTAGCCGCGCTTGATCTGTTCTTTTTTCAAAAAATCCTCCAAGCGCTGGCGCACTGCCGTGCCTTTTGGCAACCAGAGCGGCAGACCGGAGCCTACTTTTTCCGAGAACATGAACAGTTCCAATTCCTGGCCGAGTTTGCGGTGGTCGCGTTTTTTGGCCTCTTCCAGCAGGGTCAGGTATTCTTCGAGTTCCTTTTGTTTCGGGAACGTGATTGCGTACAGGCGGGTCAGTTGCTTGCGCTCAATGTCACCGCGCCAGTAAGCCCCGGCGAGGTTCAGAATTTTAACCGCTTTGATGGTCTCCGTGCTGGGAATGTGTGGCCCCCGGCAGAGATCGGTGAAATTGCCTTGCTGATAGAACGTAATGCTGCCGTCTTCCAGCCCGTCGAGCAGTTCGAGTTTATATTCGTCGTTCTTTTTGGTGAAATACTGGATCGCGTCGGCTTTGGAGACTTCGGTGCGCTTATATTCACTCTTGGTGCGGGCCAGTTCGAGCATTTTCTGCTCGATCTTCGCAAAATCAGCGGGTGTCAGCGTCCGGTCGCCGGTGTCTACGTCGTAGTAAAAACCATTGTCGATGGCCGGCCCGATGCCGAATTTGGTGCCCGGATACAGTGCTTCGAGCGCCTCGGCGAGCAGGTGGGCGGAAGAGTGCCAGTAGGTTTGTTTACCTTCTTTGTCCTCCCATTTGTGAAAGGTGATGCTCGCGTCGGAGTTGATCGGACGGCTGAGATCACGCACATCGCCGTTGACGGATGCGGCCAGCACGACGCGGGCCAGGCCCTCGCTGATACTTTTCGCCACGTCGAGCGCGGTGGTTCCGGCGGCATACTGACGAATGTTGCCGTCGGGGAATGTGATGTTGATCATTGAAAAAATGTGTTTAGCCCACCAAAACGAGAGGCGGGTGCCCGTGCTCCATACGAACGGAGGGGGCGGTTTGTGAAAAGTGAGGGGCAAAGTTACATGAAAAGGGCGGGAGACAAAACCTGCAACTATCTGACTAAGTTGAAGATAGCAGTGCCAAGTTTTTCGATAAAATCTACTGCATCTTTTGCATCACTCGGTATTATTGTTCGTCTTGTTTGCGATAGAGGGTCAATATCAAACTCATGGACGATCTGATTTCGCTTACTGCAAATAAGTTTCATCTTCTTTTTCGCATCATCCTCGTTCATAGACATTTGGATAGCGATTTTCTGCCATTTATGCGGTTCGAGCCAAAACAGGCTTAAAGCCTCTGCAATTTTTGCAGGCTCTTGAAAGGCAAGGTGATTATGCTGCCTTCTCAGTTCTTGCTCAAAATAATATTCGGCAGGTGGACTAAAAGGTGGTACAGAATTTTGAATCTGAAAGAACGCATCTACGCTCATCTTAAAGTTCTTAAAACTATCCGTCCTTACTCGCGTACCCAAATACGATTGTAACATACCAATTCGAGTAAAGTCATGGATGCAAGTGTCTAAAGCGCTAACAGCATAAATGATTTCGAGTCTTAACAAGTCAGTTAGGTCATTCGGAAGTCGCTGCACTTGAACTAAATGCAAGTAAAGCGCTTCAGACTCCCGAGTAGTTCGCAGATTAATCAAAAACTGGTTGTAAGCGCTCAGCATTTTTCTCTATAGATAATATTTTACCTGATATGGCCTTGAAAAGAGAATTAAATTCCTCCTTTTTTTCCTTCATATTATTTAAAAGCATACCTGTTACACCAAGTTCTGCATCAGAGATAGCAAATACCGGAACACCAACATCATGTGATTTTGGTAAAAGCCCCTGAAAATCAGGAATTTCTGCCAGGCAGTAATCTTCACCAATTCCGGCTTCATCGTAATCACTTTGGTTAAATAGCATCTCAGATTTCATCAATTGAGGTCGCAAAACATTTCTTACCGTATCCTTTAGTTCTTGAATATTGTCACGGTAAGGTCTTGCAGCTACACCTTTCCTAACATTAAATCGTTGAATAAGCGTTCCTATAAGTCGGGGAGTTGTGATGGGGAGTGGGTAGGCTGCATTCTCAAAAAGAGGTCGCATCCTTACCGCCCATTCCGTCCACCTTGGCAAAACCCTCGACAACGTTTGCAGAGCCATGACCGAAAATGGATCAGGGTTTGTCGGGATAATAAACCCATCGCTCAAGTTGAACAAACTTTGGTTGATAGCGCTTAACCCTGGGTTCAAGTCAATAAGTACAAAATCTGCATTGTATTTTTCAGCCGTTTTTTCAATAAAGTAGTTGAAAGCGCCTGGTAGATTTTGCAATGCAGAGATTGCGCCATTGGAAGTTTGCGCTAAGCTGAGCGCGGCATCATACTCTGATAAGTCAGCATGCCCTGGCAACAAATAAAGGTTGGGTTGTCTATCAGCCTGAATGCATTCAACTGGTTGAATCAAAGCAGGTTTGCCTTCAAACGCCACCTTTACTCCATCTTTGATATTGTTAAAGCGAGTTGACTCTTCAAAATAATATTCATCAAACCTGTCTTTTAAGATCAACGCTGTTAAATTGCATTGCGGATCTCCATCAACAAGCAGTACGCGATACCCCTCGGATGCAAGCATCCAACCGATATGGTAAGTCGTCGTAGTCTTAGAAACACCCCCTTTGTGGTTGAAAAAAATAATCTTAAATGACATGTCCTTCAGATTTTGACAAAAATGCTCACTAATTAATTGACTAGAAGAAAATTGTGAAAACTATGGAAACAAAAATAAAGGATTTTTTAGCATGTTCAATGTTCTACTACCCATACTCCATACGAACAGAGGGATATGTGAAAAGTGAGGGGCAAAGATAGGGGGTATATGAGACAAAAACGGAACGGGACTGTGTGTCCACAGCCCCGTTCCGTTTTTAATCAATTCATCCGAATCTCATCGTCGTTCTCGTCGAAGAAGCGGTAATCCATCAACGTATAATCCGTTTCCGCCAGGATTCGGACCCACTTCGAATATTTCCACCACCAGCTCATCCGGCGGCTGGGGAAACCTTTTTTCAGATAAGCCTCCAGGTAAGGGTGTACGTGGAGGTAGAGCGTTGATTTCGGGCGAGACTGGAGGATGAAATCCATATCGCGCTCGATGTCGTCGGTCAGCAGGATGGTGGCGTTCACTTTACCGGAGCCACCGCAGGTCGGGCACATCTCGGACGTGTTCATCATCACTTCCGGGCGGGCGCGTTCGCGGGTGATCTGCATCAAACCAAACTTGGAGAGCGGCAGGATTGTGTGTTGCGCGCGGTCTTTTCGCATGAAATCCTCCATTGCTTTCGCCAATTGCTTGCGATGCTCCAGATTTTTCATGTCAATATAATCAATCACGATCAGTCCGCCGATGTCGCGCAAACGGATCTGCCGGGCGATCTCTTCTGCAGCCTCGAGGTTGACTCCGAAAATGGTCTGGTCTACGTCGGCAGTTGTGATCTTGTGGCCGCTGTTCACGTCAATGACGTGCATGGCCTCCGTTTTTTCGATGATGAGGTAGGCGCCGCTGCTCATCGTGGCGGTTTTGCCAAAGGCTGCCTTGATTTGGCGGTTCACACCGTAAGCATCCATGATCGGTTTGCCACCGGTGTAGAGTTGAGCGATGCCGACCTGATCGGGACTCACATTTTGCAAAAAGGCACGGACATCGGCGTGTACGTCCTTGTCGTTCACCACGATGCGGCTGAAGCCGTCGCTCAGGAGGTCGCGCAGGACACTTCCGGTTTTATCCAGTTCACTGAGCAGTTTGGCGGGTGGTGCTTCGCTTTTGAGTTGTTTGTAAATCTCCTCCCATTTGCCCATCAACTGGATCACCTCTTCATGCAGTTCCTGCACTTTTTTGCCTTCGGCAGCGGTGCGAATAATGATCCCGAAGTTCTTGGGTTTGATGCTCTCTGCCAGGGTATGCAGGCGTTTACGTTCTTCTGCGCTGCCGATTTTTTTGGATACCGAAACGCTGTCAGAGAAAGGTGAGATCACCATATAGCGGCCGGGCAGCGTCAATTCGCAGGAAAGACGCGGACCTTTGGTCGAGATGGGTTCTTTCAGAATCTGGACCAGAATCGGCCAGCGCTTGTTGAGCACTTGATCCACCTTACCCGTTTTCACGATATCTTCCTCGTACTTGAAATTGTCGAGCCGCCAGGTATTGATGCTGCCATTAATCACTCCATTACTCCATTTCACGAGTGAACGGAGTTTTGGGCCGAGGTCGGTGTAGTGCAGGAAAGCATCTTTCCGGTGACCGATGTCTACGAAGGCGGCATTCAGACCGGGCATCATTTTTCGGATTTTCCCGATGAAGATGTCGCCTACCGTGAAGTTATTATTGATTTGCTGGTGGTGGATTTCCACCAATTTGCCGCCTTCCAGCAAGGCGAGTTCGACACCGGCTTCGGAGGCGTCGATAATGAGTTCTTTATCCACGATGAGATAAGTTGGTTTGCAACAGACAAAGCAAAACCAGCGGCGGCTAACAGTCGGCAGTGCGCAGTTGGGCGATCTAGGTCAGCGATGATGCGTGCTGACCGGTGCGCAACCTGCGTTTTGAAAAATGAAAAAGCCCTTCGACCGAATACCGGGGTCGTCGGTACGGGCGTCAAAAAATGACCATCGGGAAATTGCACGACAGGATTGGCGGCTGGTGTAATTTGGGTTGCAGGATGCCTTGTTCGTTTTGTTTCGACCGGGAGGGCTGATTCGTTGCAGTTTAGGAAGTCTCAACGCAGCGGAAAGGTGGTCAGGGTGGTAGAGACCGGGCGAAAGTACGAGGAGGCGGAAGCCAATCAAAATGGAATGAAATGTGGTCAGGATACTAAATGTGATCAATGTGATTTAGCGTAGAGATGTGGCCGATTGGACCACATTTACCACATTGACCACATTCAAAACACTGGCCTCATTGCTTGGTCCAGTATGCGAAAAAACTTTCCGGTCGCAGCACGGCTCCCGGAAAGTTTTTTGTCCGACGGTAAGTGTCTGGCGCTGACCCCGGCACGGCGAGTCCGCAAGCGGAATACCAATGCCTGTGGTTCAGGACACTATTATCGGTTCTTCTTCTTATGGCGATTCTTGCGCAGGCGCTTTTTGCGCTTGTGCGTGGCAATCTTATGTCGTTTACGTTTTTTTCCGCAAGGCATACTGCTTCGAATGTTATGAGTTATGAGTTATGAGTTTTCCCGGTATTTCAACGTGCGTTGCAAATACTGGCAAACTCGTTTGCTTTTGTCGTATTCCCGGCTCCTTCGTAGGCTTTCGCCAGTAAGCAGGGGGTATTTGGGTTGGTTTTATCGAGCGAACGGGCTTTTTCCAACCGTTCGATTGCGCGTTCCCATTGACCGGTTTTGATCGCCAGGCGCCCGAGGGCGTTGTAGATCGAAGGCTGGTCGGGGTACTTGCTCTCCAAATCGCGGAGCATCAGTACGGCCTTCATCGGGTTGTCGGGCGGCGGGTTTTCAGCGAATACCAGCGCCAGGTTGACGCGGTGTTCGACCTTGTCAGGCGCTAGAGAAGCCGCACTTTCAAAAGCCTTTACTGCATGGCTGGCGCAATAATCCCGGATCGTGGGGTCTTGCGCCGCTACAAGGCCATTGAAAAAGTTGCCTCCTGCCACCGACCACGCCTCAGCCGTATTTTCCAGTTCAGCCGCCTGTTCTGCCAATCCGGCCGCTACCGGTATGTTGCCAAAACTATACCACAGTCCGGATAGCCGCTTCAACAAACCAATTCGCTCCGTTTCGTTCGCTGCACTGCTGATTTGTTGTTCCAGTTCGGCTATTTGTGTGGACTGCGTCGCATTGAGTGTTGATTGTGCATTCTCACGCAGCGTCCTGAAAGCAGTACTTTCCCCTTGAGTGGAGCGCGAACGTTCCACCACTTTTTGGCTCGAAGGCTTGGTACTGAATCCGAAATAGAGTCCAGCAAACAACACGAGGGCTGCCAACAGGGATAAATACTGCGCTTTTTTCATGATGATTAATCTTCAGCCTCTACATCCGGCAGGGATGTCACGTTTTTCTTAACTTGCTCTATAAACACTTTGGCTGGCTTGAAAGACGGAATAAAGTGCTCCGGGATTTCGATGGATTTGCCTTTTTTGATGTGGCGACCCACTTTTTTTGCGCGCTTTTTGATCACGAAGCTTCCAAAACCGCGCACATATACGTTTTCGCCGTTCTGCATCGTAGTCTTGATTTCTTTGAAGAGTTCCTCAAGAGCAACGAGGACATCTACTTTGGCAACGCCGGTCTTCTCCGAAATTGCATTCACAAGGTCAGCCTTTCTCATGCTTTAATTTGTTGATTTTGAATAAGTTATGAGAGAAAAATAGGTGTTCCGAAAAACGAGACGCAAAGTTCTTACAATTTTCCATGCCTGCAAACTTTTCCTGAAAAAAATCAGGTATTCATCGGCTTGAATATCAGGCAAAAAAATGCTGCCATACAAAGTGCCTTCGTCCTTCCACGCCGCAAGGTATAAAACACGTCAAAAACAAAACTGATAAAAAAAGGGTATATTTTTTCGCTTAAATCATTCATCCTGAATACGCTGCGAAACAACACGCCAAAATAACGGGTGTTCATTCCCCGATATTCGCTTGTTGTATTGTGCGGCGCGATAAATTCTGCGAAAATTTGCGCCTGAATCGCGGCAAAACAGCGTCGTGTGCACCCGCTTTGAAAAAACGTATCTGGCTTTGGCTTTTTTTGCTCCTCTGTACGGCAGTGATCGTGTGGAAACTGGTCGTGAATCGGCAACAACTGACCGCCAAGACCGAATTGAGCCGGATCACCCGGGCATTCGTGCCCGTAGAAGTGACCTACCCGCAGCGGGAGTCGCTGGCCAATCACCTCGAGGCCGACGGGATTTTTCTGCCGATCAAGGAAATGTTCGTCATTTCAGAGACTGCCGGACGGGTGCTGGAGGTGTTTAAAAACAAAGGCGAATGGGTCACGGAGGGCGATCTCATCGCCAAAGTGGACGACGAACTGCTCCGCATCGAACTGGAAGCCACCCAGGCCAATCTCGCCAAATTGCACAAAGACCGCGACCGGTTGTCCAACCTCATCGAAGGCGAAGCAGCGCCAAAAAATAAAATCGAGGACATCGAACTGGGTATTCTCGCCGCCGAAGCCAAGGAGAAAGCCCTGAAAAAACAGATCGCCAACACCAGCCTTAAAGCGCCCATGACGGGCACCCTCGGGCTGCGGTTCATCGAGCGGGGCAGCGTCATCGGTCCCGGCATTCAGGTCGGACAGATCACTAACCTGGAAAAACTGTTCCTGATGGTGAAAGTCACCGAGCGCGACGTGCTCAATGTGCACAAAGGACAGACCGTCAGCGTGATAGCAGATGTTTATCCCGGCGTTCGGATACCCGCTAAAGTCACCAACATCGGTCTTCGCGCCGACAACGCCTTCAATTACGACGTGGAAATTGAGGTGCCGAACCCCAAATCTGCTCCGCTCCGGGCAGGCATGCACGCAAAAGCGTCCTTTACATTCAATACCGACCGGCAAGGACTGACGCTGCCGCGCCGGGCCATAGCGGGCAGTTTGCAGGATGCAAAAGTGTATGTGGTCGTGCACGATACGGTGGCTGAACTTCGCCCGGTCACGCTCGGCAATACTTACAGAGAAAAGGTAGAAGTGCGGTCCGGCTTGCGCGAAGGCGAGGCGGTGGTGCTGACCGGCCAACTCAACCTGACCGACGGAGCAAAAGTCCGGGTCGCTACGACTGGTAATTGAAATGGACGTTGGACTTGGACTGGGGACGGAGGACGTTGGACTAGGGACGTTGGACGGAGGACGTTGGACGGTCAACAACTCATAACTCATAACTCATAACTCATAATGGACGGAGGACGTTGGACGGAGGGTGCGACCGGCCATTGAAATAATCGTAACTATACAGCCGGGTTCACGCATACGTCTCTATTGAATTTGACCTCGGAGAGGTCAAATATTGGTAGAAAACCCCGTCAACCCATGATTTTCGACCTCGGAGAGGTCGCACATTTGCTTTACTTTGGTGAAAACTAACCATGTGCGACCTCTCCGAGGTCGAAAACTCCGTGTACTAATCGCAATACTACCAATGTGCGACCTCTCCGAGGTCGGAAATCAATGGAGATTCGCTCTGTACCCCGGCTGTATAGTTACAAATAATCGGGAGTGCTCAAATAATGGTGCCAAAAAAATCACAACTAATTGATCGTCAATGGCACCTGAAATACGAAACACGAAATACCCAACACGCTCGTAATCTCTGATCCATGTATTTCGATTTGTGTTCTATCCAACCTGGCGGCCTACTGTTGTTGCAAAAGACAGGATCCTATTTGTTGTTTATCGGCCTGGTCCTCTTTTCAGCCTGTAGCCAAACCAACACCCGCACCGCCCTCCCTGCTTTTTACTATTGGAAAACCACCCTGGCGCTCCTGCCCTCCGAACGCGCTTATCTGGATTCTTTGTCCTGCAAAAAAGTATATGTCAAGGTGTTGGATATTGGACGGGATCAGGGAACCGGCAAGATCGTGCCTCTTTCACGCCTCAACCTGACCGATACGACCGGGCTGACTGGGCTTCGCCTTGTTCCGACCGTGTTCATCACCAATGAGGTGTTCAAAGGTATTTCGGAGGAAGAATTGGAGGAATTAGTGAAGCGGCTTAACTCCGCCCCAGACCCCAAAGGAGAGGGCATCGCGGCTCCCCGCTCCTTTAGGGGTGGGGTTGAAACAGGTGAAGCCGAACTCCAATTCGACTGCGACTGGACGCCGTCTACCCGGGCTGTCTATTTTTCGTTTTTGCAAAAAATAAAAAAACAACTCCCATCGGGCATTCACCTCAGCGCAACGATTCGCCTGCACCAGTACAAATTCCCGAAGACGACCGGTGTACCGCCCGTCGAACGCGGGATGCTGATGTTCTACAACACCGGCGATATAGACGATCTGGGCGAGGTCAACTCGATTTTTCAGCCCGAAGCCGCCCGAAAATACCTGAAAGGCACCCCCGCCCACTACCCGCTTCCGCTGGACCTGGCATTGCCCCTGTTCTCGTGGACCCTGGTCTTCCGCGACGAAGCCTTGTGGAAAATTATCCCGGAGTTTCCGCACGACGATCTGCGCGACACAACCCGCTTCGAACCCCTGACCAAGGGCACGATGCCCTTCTCATCGTCGCACTGGAAAGTCCGCAAAGGCACTTTTGTCTCAGGCCACTATCTTCGTCTCGGAGACTTGCTGCGCCGGGAAAGTATTTCGCCCGAGCTGCTTCTCCAGGCCGCCCAGCTCGCCGCTGATATGGATCTGGCCGACGATGCAACCGTGGCTTTTTTTCACCTGGATTCGGCCATTATTCGGCGATATCCGGTTCAACTGATTGATTCTGTATGGCAAACAATACAATTTGGAAGCCGAAAAAAGTAATCAGCCTGTCGCTTCTGCTGCTGGCCTGTACATTTTCCACCTCTTTTTTCCCTCCCGAACCCCCAACTGCTCCTGCCCCACGCGAGCCCGAACTTCGAACTTCAAACTTCAAACCTGAAACTCCCTTCTGCTCCCCCAACGCCCAGCCCTTCTACGGCTACACCTTCCTGCACCCAGAAATCATCAACAAAAACGCTGCTTATGCACCGTTTTTCCTACGCTGGGACGACTATTATCAGCGGTTCTATTTTGACCGCGACATTCAGAAACAGGAGAACGTCCAGGAGTGGATCGAACGGTTTTGCGGACAACCCTTGCTCGCCGATGTAGAAAAGGTGGTGTATAAATCCGACATCAATACCCTCATTGGGCTGCGCAACTGTGCGTTGGACAAAGGGCAAAAAGCATCGCTGCCTTACGCCCTGGGCGGCAATACTTTTGCCGAAATGCTGGCGGTGAACGGCTGCACGGAAGTGGTGGACTACCTCATGTTTGCCCAAAAATGCGAGCCTTACGTCATTCCGAACGGCAACGGCTGGGGGCTGGACGTACGAGACCCGGAAGCGATGCAGATGCTGATCGATGAAGGACAAAACCGGTTGCTGGAAACAAAATCTCATTTCATACGGCTGCGCTACGCCTACCAGATCATCCGGCTGGCACATTACAAGCGCGACTGGCGCTACACGGTGGAACTGTATAATTACCTGATGCCCAAGATTGATCGCCGCAAGCAGAGCATCATTTTTTACTGGATCGTGGGCCACGTAGCGGGCGCTATGCAGCAGTTGGGCCAGTATCCGGAGGCGGCGTACCGGTTCTCGCTGGTGTTCCGGCACTGCGCCTCGAAGCGCACCCAGGCCTACCGGAGTTTCCTGATCCGCAACGACCAGGACTGGGAAAAAACGCTGCGCCTCTGCCAGACCGACGGCGAGCGGGCCACGCTCTACATCCTTCGTGCGGGTGGTTCGCACACCTATGCGACGGAGGACATGGCCACGATTTACAAACTCGATCCCACCAACCCGCAACTCGACCTCCTGTTAGTGAGCGATGTGCAGGAATTGGAAAAAATTTACCTCCGCACCCGGGTAACCGATAAAAAACGCGGGACCGCCGAAGGCGTCATTCAGCGGGAAAAAGCCGCCAAACACCTGCTGGATTTGCAAAGTTTTGTGTCGCAGGTGCTGAAAGACGCTCAAACGCCCAATCTCAAACTCTGGAGAGGCATGGCCGGCTACCTCCTGCTGCTGGCTGGCGACCGCTACGGCGCTGAAAAAACCTTCGACCGGGTGGAACGCTCTCTGGATGAAGATCAGGAGTACGAAGGGCAACTCTACCACCAGATCCAGGTCTGGCGGGTGCTGTTGCAAATCATGAACCTCGACCCATCGGTGGCCTATATTGACGACAAGGCATTTCGCATCCGGAGCCTTGAGGCTTTTCAGAGCAACCCCAATTTCGAGCCGTTTTTAGAGGATTGGCTGTCGGAAGCATACACTGCCAGCCGGAATCCCGGCAAAGCGATTCTGGCCGCTTATACCCCCAACGCGCTGCGCTACAACCCCCGTTTCGATGTGCTCGACGACCTGCTGCGGGTGGCCGACAGTTACAATCCGGAGTTCCTCGAATACGCGATGCAGATTGACACCAATCCGGCGCGCATCCGGGCATTCCTGCTCGAGATCAAAGGAGCCTACTTGTTGGGCCAGGGCGAACCGGAAGCAGCACTGGCTGTGATGCGCACCATTGCGCCCGCCGAGCAGGTGCGGATGTCCAATTTTAGTCCGTTCAAGGAAATTTTTGGCGAGCGGATCCACCGGCCTGTCACCGACACTTTGCTGCTCAACCGAATCGAGATTGCCCGTAAATTGCTCGACTATCAGTTCCGAGCGAAAGCGGCCGAAGCAGTAGACGCTGCCGAAGCCGCCTGGTACAACTACCTGCTCGGCCTGGGCTACTACAACATGAGTTATTTCGGCTACGAATGGGAGGCTGCTGACTTCTACCGCAGCGGCTACAACCAGTTGCGGCTGGCACAGGGGCCCATCTTTTCCCTTGATGGCTCGCCCGATGGCAATCGGGAAAACACCGACGTAAGCCTGGCGCTCAGTTATTTTGAAAAGGCCATGCGGCTGGCGAAAACGCCCGAAATGGCTGCCCGCGCAACGTTCATGGCTGCCCGCTGCCAGCAAAAACAGTATTTCGTCAGCAAGGACGGTAACTACCGGCCGGGCAGTCGGCTCATCCCGTCGTTGCCCGATGAATACCGGTCGAACTACGACATTTTACAAAGCCGCTACTCAAATACCGAGTTTTATGGGCAGATCGTGAAGGAATGCAAGTGGTTGGCGGCTTATGCGCGGCGGTAGGAGTAGGCCCTGCCCCTCAAATCCGCCGTATCTCCTCCGCAGCCCCCGTCTGCCGCTGCCGCGACGACTTCAGTTTGCGGTTGCCAAAAGTATTGGTCCATGAAAGCAGGAAAGTACGCTCTGCAAATTGGTAGGATGACCGTACCAGCAGTTGAATTTCAGGCTGCTCGGTCGTGCCAAACCAGTTGCTCGTCAAAAACAGGTCGCTTGCAGCGAAGCATAGTTTGCCCCATTTTTCACCGAAATCCTTCTCCAGACCCACGTTGACAGAGCCGGTCGCCTTCCAGAGTGCCACGCCCCAGTAGTTGGGCGAATGGTAGTTACCGGAAATTTCGAGTGAAAAATGCTGCGGCAACTTGAACGTGTGCGTCGTGTTGAAACCGTAGCCAATATTGCGGATTTGAAGGTCTTTGGAACGCGGCACCAATAACTTAGTCATTTTAGGTCAACCATTTTTTCATCAGACAACACTATTTTTCTGCGAATAGTGGGGCTATTTAAAGAAAAATAGCGGCCGTATGATGGAACAAAGGGTGGCATCAAATGACTAAGTTATTGGTGCCGCGTTCCTTTTGAAAAGCCCGCGAAAAATAGTTCGGGTCAGAGAACCCCACTTGGTAGGCGATTTTAGAGACATTCATCTCATCGCGCTTTCGTCATTCCTGAAACCAACCTATTTAATTTACCAAAAAACAGTATCCTTGAACTTTAAAAAAGTTGTCAACTTTGATGCTTTCGCCAGACCTCTACTTGAGCACCACCTTTCCACCTTCAACCAGTCGCCCTTGCACATCCTCCACGCGGTAAGCGTAGATCCCCGCAGGCAGGTTTTGTCTTTCAAAAACAAATTGATTCCCGGAAATGCGGCTTTGCCGGACGGTGCGGCCCAAGGCATCGGTCAGCGTCAGCACGTGCTGACGGAATGCACCTTCCGTGAGCCGGAACGTCGTACTTTCAACTACCGGGTTGGGCGATACCTGCACGGCGAACAACCTTGCGGGAAGGGCCGGAGGATCGTCGGTGCCAGTCAGGAAGTCAAATCCGACAGTGTGCAGGGTCTGGTTGGTGATGATCGGCGCATTGAAGTCGAAGTAGATGTCGGCGGTGTTCCCGATTTTAGTTTCAAGCGGTACATCGGGCTGCTGCGCGATGTGGAAACTGACGAAACCCTGTGATCCAGCCAGGTTGGTCGTGCTGTCGGGCAACAGGATTTTTACAAATGTAAATGTCAGCAGCCCCTGTCCGCTCAACGCCCAGGTGTAAGGATGCGAGGCCGCGCCGGGGCGCACCGAGGCAGGATCGAGCCAGGCAGACAGCGTGTCGCGGATCACGACCGTAAAGGCGGTATCGGTGCCGGTATTCTGGAACCGGATGAGGTATTCGAGGTCCTGGCCGGGTCGGATCCGGTGATCAGCGCCGTAGCCGAGCGGGAAACCTTGTTTGTCGTTGGGATCGTAGGAGCCTTTGATTTCCGTGCAAGCCACATCCTGCGACGGGATGCCGTCGCCCAGAAAGTACCAGTTGACAAAGCCCCCGCTCCCCGTGCCGCCACAGTTCTCGACCCAGGCACTGGCTTTTTGGGAAAACGGATGACCAGGCTCCTGATCTACTTCCATGCGGCGAAAATGACCGTTGGCAGGCAGGGTATAAGCGCGGGTTTGGCCGGGGTCGTAGGAATCGTGGCCTTCCATCAGCACAATATCGTCTTCGATGATGATGTATTCAAGCAAGCCCGAGGGCGCGAAACCCGTGTTTTTTATTTCAAAACGAATGGCAGTGTCCTGTTCGCAGTAGGCAGAAACGATGACCTGGGCGCCCGACCAGTCGGGAATTTCGACGCACAGTGAATCCGGGTAAATGTGTGCAGCGGAGCAAAGCGTCTGGCCGATCGCCGTGCTGTCGCAATCCACATAAACTTTGAAATAAAGCGACCCGCTGCTCCCTGACACCACTTCGCCCAGTGGAAAGCGGTACGTGTTGTTTCCCAAAAATGTATACGGCCGGTTCAGAAATGTATCGGTAAAAACCAAATGCGCGTCGAGTACCACATCCACCCACGCGCTGTCGGCAGACTCAGTTCCGATGTTTTGCCAGTTGACGTAAATGGGGTTGTCAAAACAGCGCCATAAAAAAAGCCTTCCTTCTGTATCCAGGTTTGTCCGCCGTCCAGCGACTTGAAAAGCCGGGAGTTGATATTGGCGTAGATAATGCCATCGGGAGCGATGGTAAAATCCTTGAAGTTGCTTTCAGGGCGTGCCTTTGTCCAGTGCAAGCCATCATCGGTGGAGACAAAGAGGTATGATTTTGCATTGAAGGAAGACGGCACCCAATAAATGCTGTCCATGATCGCATACATAGATCCCGAAGGATGTATCTCCATTTTTTGAAGGCTGAAAGTGTCTGCGACCGTTTGCCAGTTAGCCCCCTGGTCGGAAGAGCGCACGATTCCAAATGGTGTGGTGGCAAATACCGTATGCGTTGCGGGGTTGACACCGATCCCGTTCCAAAGAGCCGGAATGCCCCATACAGGCGTGATGTCGGTAAAAACGCCGATTCCCCGTTCGTAGCGAAAAAGAGATTCCCGGGTTCTCATGTAAAAAACCTCCCCCGAATCTTTCGCCAGGCTCTCGTAACTGCTCCCGATGATGTTCTGGATGGCTTGCTTTTTCAACGACCAGTTTTGGCCTTCATCCGAGGTTTCCCAAAGGCCGGCTCCGGTCATCGCGACCCATTCCGTGGCACTGCATGCGATAAAATCCTGCGCCTCTCCCCGGTTCATATCATGGGCAGAAAACAGCCACGACTGGCCTTGTGTAGCACTTCGGTAAATTCCTCCACTGCTGTTGGCCAATATCGTACCATCCGACAGTACGCCGTTCAGCGGAAAATCTGATGGATTGAAATCCTGGAACAACTCATTCCAAGTTTGGCCGCTATTGGTGGACTCGTACGTATGGGCATTGGTGGAAACCCAGATTTTGCCGTCGGGAAAGGCCAGCAGGGAGGGAGCGGAATCGAGGTAAAGTGCGATGGCTTCGCTTTGTTGGGTGGCTGGATTCCAGCGGGACAAATTGTATGGAGACGAACCGGGACAGAAAAAAAGGTATTCATGAGCAATTATATGCAGACCTGCATCAAAATCTACAAAGGAAGCCTTTTCCCAGGTAATACCTTGATTTACAGAGTAGTAGTGCCGGGTTATATCTCCTAAATGATCCGTCACGATGAGATGGTCATACTGATCCACTTCAATTTGCCGGTCATACGACTCATCAAACTGGTCAAAAACCATTTGCCAGGTCACGCCCCCGTCTACAGAACGGACGACCTCTGGCTGGTAGCCGTTGGGCACGGTACGAATGCGCAACGCAAACAAATTGCCATTGCTGGTTTGGGTCAGATCAGAAATTTCGGTGGCCGCGAGCATCATCTGCCACGACGCTCCATTGTCGTCCGACCTGAAGATGTTGTACTGATAGGGATAGGGCGAACTTGCGATCAATTTCACGGAAAACAGCGTCCCTGCCCTGCCGATGCGGATGTCCTGCATCCCGTTGGTCAGGTCCGGCGAAGGGGAAAATATCTGGTTCCAGTGTATCCCATTGTCGTCGGAGCAATATACCACGCTGTCGTAAAAAGTGGCATAGACCTTTCCGTTGGAGGTTTCTGCCATTTGGGTGGGTTCTCCCCCATAGGGCGATTTCAATTTTTCCCAATAAGACTGCGCCTGGACACCAACTGCCAGCAAGCAAAAGACCAGCAACAACAAATACCTTTTCATAAGCAGGAAGGAAATTTTGGTAAATAAAAATTTATGCCTCAAAAGTCAGTCAGCCCATTCTAAGTACCAAATACAAAAAACAGCAATTGTCGAGGGTAATTTTTATTAAATCATTGACAGTCAATTTTTAAAAAATATTTTTGCCGAAAAAAAGGCCGTGTTCTTATATCTCCAAATCCTCAAATCTCTGCCTGCACACCATGACCACCAGCCTGCTCCTGCGCACCTTCCGCCAACTTCCTGCCAAAGACCTGCGCGCCCTGCGCGAGTGGATCCGCTGCGGCTGCTTCAACCGCCGGGCCGAAGTCACCCGCCTCTGCGACCACCTCTGCGACCACATCCACAAGCCCGCGCAAAAAAACCTGACGGCGGAGCAACTCCATGCGGCTGCTTTCCCCGAAGCGACGGGCTACGACAACCGCGCATTGCGTCATGTCATGTCCTACCTCCTCGAAGCGGTGCGGCAATACCTGGCGTGGGTCGAGTGGTCGGCAGACGCTACTGAACAGCAACAGACACTGGTGCGGGCCTTGCGGCGGCGGGGCATGGAACATTTGTTTGGCAAAGAATGGGATTGGGCGCACAGCGAAGCCGAGCAGAGCAACGTGCGGGATGCCCGCTATCACTTTCAGCAGTATCAACTGCATCAGGAGCGGGTCGAGCAAACGGCCCGCAGCAAGCGCTCCGGTCGGCTCAATTTGCAGCCCCTGCCCGATCAACTTACCATCTACTACGTCGCCGAAATGCTGCGCCATGCCTGCCTCGCCCACATGCACCGGGCCGTGGCGGGACAAGTGTACCGGCTCGATCTGCTGAACACGATCCTCGAAGCGGCCGGTCAGGAAGAAATGCTGCGCGTGCCGGCGGTGGCCCTGTACTACCATGCCTACCAAATGCTCCAGTCGCCCGATGAGCCTGAACCGTTCGAGCGGCTTAAATCTGCGCTGGTGGAACACGAAGCCCGCTTCGCTGCGGAAGAAATGCGCGGACTTTACCTCATGGCGATCAACGGCTGCATCCGCCGCATGAACGCTGGTCAACGCCAGTACATCCGCGAGGCATTCGACCTCTACCGCGCCGCATTACAGCGCGATTTCCTGACAGAAAATGGCTTTTATCGGGTTTCACTTACAAAAACATCATCCGCGCAGGCATCGCACTCGGCGAGCACGCCTGGACGGAAGATTTTCTCGAACAACAGCGCACCCGCCTCCACCCCCGCGAGCGCGACAACCTCTATCGCTATAACCTTGCTTTTTTGCGCTTCCGCCAGCAAGACTACGCCTGCGCTATGCCTTTGCTCCAGCAAGTGGACTTTGAAGACCCGCTCAACAACCTCGACGCCCGGCGCATGTTGCTGCGCAGTTACTTCGAAATGAAAGAATGGGACGCGCTAGAGTCGCTGCTGCAAAGTTTCGGCGCCTACCTGCGGCGGCAAAAAAACCTGGGCTACCACCGCACGACAAATGAACACCTGATCCTGTTTACCAAAAAACTGATGGAACTCGACCGGTGCGACGCAGCGGCAGTGGATGCCTTGCGTACCGAGATCGCAACCGCGCCTGAAGTGGCGGAGCGGGAGTGGCTGGTGGCGCAGTGTTGAAGCAGGTGGCACCAGTTGTTCCCGGCAATCGCATTCGATGCTGTTGAAATGATTGCAGGATGGGCAGGTTTATGGGGGTTGATGAGGGTTGATAAGGGTTGATGAGGGTTGATGAGGGTTGATGAGGGTTGATGAGGGTTGATGAGGGTTGATGGGGGTTGATGAGGGTTGATGGGGGT
>Ga0209181_10002511_pt1 | contig 29929 bp, 26 predicted proteins | sample MAT05_FD_187208 | JGI IMG/M metagenome (GOLD analysis project Ga0209181, IMG submission 187208) | Freshwater microbial communities from Lake Fryxell liftoff mats and glacier meltwater in Antarctica - MAT-05 (SPAdes) (version 2) | ecosystem: Environmental > Aquatic > Freshwater > Ice > Liftoff... | reverse complement strand
ATTGTACTGGGGCTTTTTAATTTGTGGTGGATTGGTTACGGACTGCAATTTTGGGCAATGGGCTTTGGCGTTTTGCATATTGTTTATGGAGTAATGATGTGGTGGAAATACGAACGGAAATAAAACTTTTGCCTGATGAAGAATCCGATAGAAAATCTGAATAAAATTTTTGACAGCCGCATACGCCTGGGCATTATGAGCGCCCTGATGGTGAACGACGAAGTTAGTTTTAATGAATTGAAGGGATTACTGGATATAACCGATGGAAATTTAGCCAGTCACCTGAAAACACTGGAGGATAGCGGGTTTATAAAGTTTCAGAAAGGATTTATAGGCCGCAAAACAAACACAACGTATTCAATAACAAAAAATGGTGAAAAGGAATTTAAACTGCACCTGAATGCATTGACAAAAATGATAGGATCTGTTAAATAAAATTTTTTTGTGCATATACTTTGAAATACAAAGTACTTTTAAAAAATGAATAAATATATAAAGACAACATTAATTTTTGCAAGTATATGGTTTATAGCTGCTCTTTTAAACGGGCTGCTGAGCGGTATTTCAATTATGTTGTTAGAGCGTAATTGGATGAATAAACAGATGAGTACATTGCCCTTGGCGGTTGTTTTTTCTTTTGTTTTTAGTGCGCCTGTGGTTGGGCTGGTTTGGTTTATTGTTTTAATGGGGCAGGTTTCAGGCAAGCGGGGTAATGAGCTTTTTCAATTTGCATTGGGTGCTGCATTTATTTGTGCCACGGCTGCCGCCTTGATTTTTATTTATACACTGGGAACTGAGTTTATGAAAGCCCGGTTTATTGCGGCATTATCTATCATCATTTCTGCTTTGGCTGCTGTTTTAATGTTTAGAAAACAAATTAAAACCAATGAATAAGTTATATCAAATATTATGCCGGCTGCGTTCCAATCTGCTTGTTTTTCTTACACATAACTTGGCTTTACCTATGCTACGCTTTATACGCCGGCCAAAGACGTTTCCCTACAACAGTACAGAACTGATGGCTTTTCCAGCCGGAACATTAGGCTACGACCTTGTACACTTTTTACACAGAAAAAATTTAAAGATCCTGCCACATTATGCCAAGCATGATATTAAGCATATTCTTTTGCAATACGATACCACTGATGAAGGCGAAGTTTGCCTGCAATGCTTTATGCTGGGCAACGGACATATTTCTTTTCCGGTGGCAGCAACGGTTTTATATGGTTTTGTAACCATGCCTGAGTACTGGACAAAGTTCTGGATTGCTTACAGGCGTGGTAAGCGAAGCATACCGGTTAAAAACTGGAAATGGTTTTCCATTTTAGAAGAAACCACTCAATCTCTCATTCATAAAATTAATGGCCATGAAAAAAATTAACTACATGCTTATTAGCTATTGTTACTGCATTCAACTATTTGTAATTCAACTATTAAAAAAATAATCATGAAAACACCAACACATAAAATGTTACTGCTATTCGCCGGTACCATCTTATTCAATATTATTTTCTGGCAGGAAAAAATTGCCGTAAATGCGCTGCTCTTTGATGCATTTATTTTAGCGTCCGTTTTTTATCTGTACCCGGCTGCTTTTACCAAACCGGCTATGAAATGGCTACTGCTGGCGCATGTTGTAACATTGGTTACACTTGTTGTACACAATACAGTGCTAAGTAAACTGGCGTTTAGCGCCACGCTTTTGCTGATTGTGGTGTTCACCCAATTCCTGCATCGGTCGGTTTGGTATGCTGCAGCATCGGCTGTGGGCAATTACCTGCTGTTTGTATTTTCTTTTCTGGAGGATTTAAGGCAAATAAAAAAGGGAGAGATAAAATCGTTAGGTATAAAAAAAGCGCTACGCTTTTTAATTATTCCGCTGATGATTGTTGGAGTATTTTTCCTGATCTACTCATTTTCAAATACTGTTTTTAAAGATGTAGTTAACAGTATGGGTATTGCCCTGCAGCATTTCTTTTCCCGCTTTTTTGATTGGTTTAACTGGGAAAGGTTTGGTTTTTTAATGCTTGGGTTATTTATTACAGGCGGGTTGATATTGAAAATGAAAAGTAATTATTTTTCGGAAAAGGAATTTGCAAAACACAATGATCTTGGGCGGCGGAAGCATAATTTAAAAAAATGGAAAGAGTCGGCCATGTTCGACCTGCTCACTTTGTTTATGGGCCGTTTTGCAAACGGTATAATGGCCTTACGCAATGAAAATACAGTAGGCATTATAAGTCTGGTAATGCTGAATGTTTTGTTGCTGTTTATAAATGCCATTGATATAACCTATGTATGGTTTGGGTTTAGCTATAGCCCAAACCTGAACCTTACGCAATATGTACATGAGGGAACCGGTATGCTTATTTTCTCTATCGTGCTGGCAATGGTTGTACTGTTGTTTTTCTTCAGAGGTAATTTAAATTTTTATAAAAAGAACAAATGGCTGCGTTATGGGGCCTATGGCTGGATATTGCAGAATGCAGTGCTGGTTATTTCTGTTTTACTGCGTGATTATTATTACATCGTTCACATGGGCCTTGCCTATAAACGTATTGGCGTGCTGGTATTTTTATTAATGGTGCTGATGGGATTGATAACTATATTTATAAAAATACAGCAACGTAAGACTGCTTATTATTTGTGGCGAGTTAACGGCTGGTTTGCTGTTGGACTGCTGGTTGCAGCATCCTGTATACATTGGGACGAAACCATTGCGAGTTATAACCTGGCGCACAAAAGTTCAGTTCCGCTGGATGTAAAATTCTTATTAACGCTTTCGGATAAAGCACTACCATTGCTCGAAAAAAATCAGGATGTACTGCATGGTAAATCAGAACCTGTAACTGGTGAGGGTGATTACCTCTTGCGATCCTCTCAAACAGCACAGGAAATATTTCAAATGCGCAAGAGAGAATTTTTTGAAAAACAAAAAACATATACCTGGTTATCCTGGAATGCTACAGATGCGTATGTTAAAAGAAATCTGAATAATCCGGCTATAACTTCGGCACTAAATAAATAATTATGAAACTGGTAAAATCTTTTGCCTATGCATGGGCGGGAATAACATCCTGCTTTAAATCTGAAAGCAATTTCAGAATTCATTTAATTGCTGCCATTGCTGCAATAATTTTTGCTTTGCTGTTAAACTTAGCTGCAACAGAATGGATAGCAATCTGCTTTTGTATTGCTTTTGTATTAACGATGGAAATGATGAATACAGCGATTGAAAAGCTATGCGACATGGTGCATGCAGAACAGCATCCGGTTATAAAGAAAGTTAAAGACATTGCCGCAGGCGCTGTTTTACTCTCGGCTTTGTGTAGTTTAATAATAGCCGCTATTATTTTTCTGCCTAAAATAATTATGTATTTCAAATAAAAAAAATGAACACAACATTATCTTTTCAAAGAACATGGCTTGCCTTTTTGGCTTTTATTGGTTTGTTAATTTCGGTGCGTATCTTTTATACCGGTTCTACACTTTATTTGTTTTTAGTGTGGAATATTTTTCTGGCATGGATACCATTTGCGATCAGCAGTGTCTTTTATAAACTGGCAGACAAAGCTACCTGGAAGAAATTTTTAGTTGTCTTTTCCTGGCTGGCTTTTTTTCCTAATAGCCTTTATATAGTTACCGATTTGATACACCTGCAAACAGAAAGCAGGGTTCCCAAATGGTTTGATGCAGTATTATTGTTTTCGGCATCTGCAGCAGGTTTAATGATGGCTTTTATTTCATTATACCGGTTAGAACATTTTCTGCAAAAAGCGATTCATAGAAAATTACAGTCGGTAGCTATTTTCCTGATTTTATTTCTCGGTTCTTTCGGTGTTTACCTGGGCAGATTTTTAAGGTGGAATAGCTGGGATATTATCAGCAACCCTTTTCAACTGCTGCTGTCAATCGGGCATCGTATTATTGCTCCTTTCGATCATTTACAAACCTGGGCAGTTACCGGAACGCTCACAATCTTTTTTTACCTGCTCTATATCTCCCTAAAAAAAATGCCCGGCTATATGAGCCGGGCAAACAATTAATTTATGATTAAGATTAAAAATCGAGACCTAATGAAAAATACATAACAGGTTTTCCCTTAAAGAAAACATTCATTGGCCAGGCTACATCATACTTTAAATAATAACCCAGCAGTGTACTTCTGGCACCAAAACCATAACCGCCGGCAAATGGACCAATACCACCAGCTTTTTGTTTAACCTGTAATGGTATTTGTCCAAAAACAGCTACCGGACGTTTTATTCCGGAGTAAGCTCCATTCCATGCTGTACCCAAATCAATAAACTGAACTATTTGAAAATTATTTAAGAATGCATTGTTGATGGTGCGGTCAAAGAATGTAGATACAATCGGCAACCTGAATTCGCTGTTAATTACAACTGCATTGTTACCATTGGCAACATTTTGTATAAAGCCACGCATATTAACTGCAAGGCTTTGGAACGCATAATTCTGATCGTTTGCAGGCTGGTTATTGGTATTAAAGTACCTGTTTTGTCCATTACTTTTTACATTGTTTCCAAACATCAGCCAGCCATCAACCCCACCTAAATAATAAATGAGTTTTTGATTGCCCCAGCTAAAATCACCGGCAGCCCGGCCAGCCCAAATAAAGTTGCGGTAAATAGGATAGTAATACCTGGCATCAAACCCTAAGTTAAAAGTATTGGGCCCTTCGGCAAAACGAACTTTATTTACCTGCCTGTTGTAATCAAAATAAATTTTGTAACGCAAACCGTTCCAAATGTTCATGGCCGGGTTTAAAGCGTTGTCATATACATATTCAAGGTGTGTAACTGAATACAATGTTTTTTGGCTTTCAATACTGTTGCTGATATCATCTACAGATGATACCACAGACTTATCGGAACGAATGCCGGTGCTTAAACGTATACTTTTAGTTGCATCAAAAGGATAGGCAACATTTACCTGGTAAAGATTGGTAAATGTTTTGCCGGGGTATATTACCTGACCAATAATATTGCCGAAACTATCTACAAAGTTAACAGGTACATTGGCTCCCTGCACATTCCGGTAATAAGTAGCGCCCCAGTCAATCCTGCGTTTTAAATTCTGATAACTCATCAGCCACTCATTGTCTTTTAAGTTGGTTGATATTCTGAATCCGCCGGTGATTTTAACATCTTCCAGTAATTCACTGGTACCCAAACGAATGAGTCCATTAAGCGGTGTGCCCGAGTTTAACATAATGGGGCCTCTGCCTCCTCCATAAGCCTGGTAACGGTTAACCAAAACCCCATTACTAAAGCCTGCAGAACCATAATCAACAGAAAATTTTTGTGGCTTATACCTGAATTTTTTTATTGTTTTTAAAACATCATATTTGGCAACAGAAGCAGTGATGCCATTTATTGCTATTTGATTGCTGTCTTTTTTCTCTCCTGCAAATTCTGTTTGAAAAATATCTTCTTCTTTTTTTGCTGGGTTTGCTGCTTCCAGTGCTTTATTTACTGCAATAGAATCTTTAAACTCGTTCATGAGTTTTTTCATGTACGCAGTTGGCTGGGCGGTTATATTTCTGCGGCGCAAAACATTTTCATCAATCTTTAATTTGTATAAAACCTTTTCATCGCTCTGGCGTGTAACTTCACTTACCTGGTTATTATCGCCGGCAATGCGGGTTTCGCCAAGGGTGCTTTGGTAATTGGTTAACGGAAATGTATAGGCCGAATCTTCAGAAACAGAAACAACCGCTATTGAATCTACATCCGTTTTTCTATAAGCACGTAACGTACTGTCTACTTCTTTTGCAGACGGATTGCGTAATATCTGATCAGCAATTAAAACAAGTGTATCCAATCCTGCTTTTTTTGTGGTAAAGAAACCTGCATAGCGGTTACCAATACCGTTTTCGTCGCTTACAAACGTAAAATGACTTTCGTTGTACTGCATAGGAGAGCGTGCATTGCCATATTTTAAAGCCGATAGCTGTGTAATCTGGTTCAGCTCGGGCTTATCGCCAAAATTGGTAATTAAAAAGATATTGTACTTGCTATCGCTTGGCAAAACAGTTTCGCCTGTTTTGGCAGTAGCGGTAGGCCTGTTACTGCTGAAAATAATTCCCGTTTTATTGGGGAAAGCTACAAACGATGCATCCAGGTCATCGTACACATCATTAGTTATCTGTTTTGCTTTTTCTTTTTGTATGTCGAAAGTAAAAATATCGGTATGGCCGTTTTTAACTGCGGTAAACAAAAGCGTATTGCTGTTAAGCATATACTTCATGTCTTGCACCTGATCAAATTCTTTGGTAAGGTCAATTTTTATTTGCTTTTGGCGGTTAATAAGATCATACACAAACAATTTAAGTTTTCCCTCGGTTGTGTACAATACTGATATTCTGGTTCCTTTAGGATCCCATGCCATCATTGGATAGTTTGGGTTCATTTCATTTTTATAACTTCTGATGCCGTATTTCAGCAACGTTTTATTTTCGTATTCATCATTATAAATAACCCGTACAATACCTTTTTTAAATTGTGTTACTACATAAGAATTATTACGCTTGGTTGGGTTTACATTAAACCGGAAATAATCCAGGCGTGGGGTTATATCAAACCCTTCCACATAACTTCCTTTGGGATATGGTTTTCTTCTGGTAATATCTTTCGAATATTTTTCATCCTGATACTCCATAAATTCAGCCAGCACGTCTTTAAATTTCTTTTTGCAAACCTGTAAGCAGGCTTTATTAAGGTTTTTGTATACGGTAGCCAGATAAAGCAGGTAGGTTACATTTTCTTTTTTGTATTTCTCTTCAATATAATACCAAAAACCATGGCCGGCAATTTCGGGTCTTTTAAAAGCAAACTTCGAGAATTTACTGTAGTTGCCACTCAGTATCTCGCTTTTCATTTCATCATCCAGTTCAGTACTCCAGTTTTCGGCCAGGTAGCTCATGTAGCCGTTGGTAAGCCATTTGGGCAAATCAAGCAGGGCCTGGTTGCCGGCAACTTCGCCAATATCATCGCCAAATAATCGGTTCTCGGTTAAAATCTGGGCAATGCCATGGCGCACCTGCAGTCGTAATTTCTGATGATCGGCTTCAAAATAAACAACCATTTTGTTGTTAACCAGTTTGGTGCCACCACTGGTATTTTGCCAATCAATACCCAGGCCTATATTGCTTTGCTGCATTTCGGCAAAATCGTTGTATAAAACAATATTGGCCCGGCGCTGCATACTGTATTCGGCTGCGGCTTCCATTTGCGGCAATTCTTTTTCGGCGCTTTGGGCTATAAATTTGGCAAGTTCTTCGCCGTTTTGATGGTAATAAATATTGAAGTTTTTGGTTTGATAATAACTCCACTTAAAATTTTTAAACTGAACCCTGTTCTTACCAAACTCAACCGCATTTACCTGTGCCTGTGCAAAATAGGAGCTTGCTAAAATGAAAAAGGAAATTAGAGATATTCTGCTGAACTTCGCCATATACTTTAATTGATATTGAGTATTAAAATTACTTTATTCGGACTAATCATTAAAAAACAATTTCAAACCTACAATGTTAAAAGTAAAATCCTTTGTTTTTAGTCCCATACAGGAAAATACATATTTACTGTATAATGAGTTTAAAGAATGTTTGATCATTGACCCCGGTTGTTATTTTCCCGAAGAAAAGGATGAGCTAAAAGCTTTTATTACACAGAGCAGTTTAAAGCCCTGGATGCTGCTTAACACGCATTGTCATTTAGATCATGTTTTTGGAAACAAGTTTGTAGCCGAAACCTACAAATTAACCCTTCAACTGCACGAAAAAGAGCAAAAGCTGCTGGATTATGCACCCACATCGGGCCTGATGTACAACATGCCTTTTGATAATTATGCAGGCGATTACATTTATTTAAAAGAAGGCGATATTATTAAACTGGGCGAAGATGAACTTAAAGTGATAGAAGCTCCAGGTCATTCGCCAGGCCATATTTGTTTTTATTGCGAAAAGCAAAATTTCATTATCAGCGGTGATGTGTTGTTTAACCGCAGCATTGGCCGCACCGATCTGCCGGGCGGTAATCATGAAACGCTACTAAAAAACATACGGGAGAAATTATTTGTGTTGCCCGATGAAACGACTGTGTTCAGCGGGCATGGGGCGGTTACTACCATTGGGGAAGAGAAAAAGCTTAATCCGTTTTTAAATTGATTGACATAATTCTACCAACACCCCATTAGTACCCTTGGGATGAAGAAAGCAAACCAACTTATTATCAGCACCTGGCTTAGGTTCCTCATTCAGTAAAACAAAACCTTCGGCCTGCAGGCGTTGCATTTCTGCTTTAATATCTGTAACATCAAAAGCAATATGGTGCAGGCCTTCGCCTTTACGCTCAATAAATTTTGCAATAACGCCATTGGGGTCCGTACTTTCCAATAATTCAATCTTGGTTTCGCCTTTTTTAAAAAATGCCGTGTTTACTTTTTCGGTTTCAACCAGTTCTGTCTTATAGCACTCACTATTCAGCAGTTTTTCAAACAAAGGAACAGAAATTGCAAGATCCTTTACAGCAATGCCGATGTGTTCTATTTTTTGCATTTTTTTCTTATTATAATATTATACAGTTTACGATTTCGGTAAAATGAGTGTTAAACTGTTTACCGGGCCTCTAAAATAGAACCTTTTGCAGTAAATTTGCGTTATAAAGAACAGAAACTAAACAGATTCATTTTATGTTGAAATTACCCATCTACTTAGATAATAATGCTACCACCCCCATGGATCCCCGGGTGCTGGAAGCTATGACTCCATATTTTTTGCAGCATTTTGGTAATGCCGCCAGTCGCAACCACCCTTTTGGCTGGGAGGCTGAAGAAGCGGTTGATTATGCCCGTGAGCAGGTTGCCAAACTGATTGGCGCCGATCCTAAAGAAATAATTTTTACATCGGGTGCTACCGAAGGCGATAACCTGGGTATTAAGGGCGTTTATGAAATGTATGCCAGTAAAGGCAATCACATCATTACTGCCACAACCGAACATAAAGCAGTTTTAGATACCTGCAGGCACATTGAAAAAAGTGGCGGCGAAGTAACTTATTTACAAGTGCAGCCCGATGGTTTGATAGATTTGAAAGAACTGGAAGCAGCTATAAAACCAACAACTATATTAATTGCCATCATGTATGCCAATAACGAAATTGGTGTGGTGATGCCGATAAAAGAAATAAGCGCTATTGCCCGTAAACACGGAGTTTTATTATTTACTGATGGTACACAGGCTGTAGGTAAAATACCTGTTGATGTAAATAAAGATGGTATTGACCTGATGGCTTTTACAGCGCATAAAATGTACGGACCTAAAGGTGTTGGTGCGTTATATGTACGCCGTAAAAACCCAAGGGTAAAAGTTACTGCACAAATGGATGGCGGCGGCCACGAACGTGGTATGCGTAGCGGAACCCTGAATGTGCCTGGTATTGTTGGCTTTGGTAAAGCCTGCGAAATTTGTATGCTTGATATGGAGGAAGACAGCAAACGCATCAGTAAAATGCGTGATCATCTGCAAACAGAGTTATTAAAATTAGAAGAAGCTTATGTTAATGGCAGCAGCGAATATCGTTTGCCACATGTTGCCAATATTTCTTTTAAACATGTAGAAGGTGAAGGTTTGCTGATGGGCTTTAATAAAAATATTGCACTGAGCAGCGGATCTGCCTGTACATCTGCCTCTTTAGAACCAAGCTACGTTTTAAAAGCGCTGGGCCTGGGTGATGATCTGGCACATAGTTCGCTACGTTTTGGTTTAAGCCGTTTTACAACCGAAGAAGAAATAGAGTACACCATTAAAGCAATAAGCGAAACTGTTTTAAAATTAAGAGAAATGAGCCCGCTTTGGGAAATGTATAAAGAGGGAATTGATTTGGACAGCATCGTGTGGGCAGCGCATTAAAAATTTCAGATTGTAGATTTGCGATTGCAGATTTACAATGAAGCATAAATCTAAAATCTACAATCATAAATCTAAAATAATTATCATGGCATATTCAGAAAAAGTAATCGATCACTACCAGAACCCAAAAAATGTGGGCACACTGGATAAAAGTGCAAAAAATGTAGGTACTGGTTTAGTAGGTGCACCAGAGTGCGGCGACGTAATGCGTCTGCAGATAGAGGTTGACGATGCCGGTATGATAACCGACGCAAAATTTAAAACCTTTGGATGCGGCTCTGCTATTGCTTCTTCTTCTTTAGCTACCGAGTGGCTGAAAGGAAAAAGTGTAGATGAAGCCCTGACCATTGACAATATGGACATTGTGGAAGAATTAAACCTTCCGCCTGTTAAAATACATTGTAGTGTTTTGGCAGAAGATGCCATCAAATCGGCCATCAATGATTACCGCGTTAAAAACGGTATGGAAGCAATTAAGTTTGAGGAGAGTGTAGTACATTAGGCCTCCCCAACCCCTCCAAAGAGGGGCTTTTAAACAGTAAAAGAATTTAAATTTAATAATAGAGATGATCGGTTCAACCTTAAATAGTGAAAAGACTCCGGCAATTTCCGGGTTCCAAACTCCCCCTTTGGGGGGCGGCGGGGCTTCTATTTATATTAGCGATAAAGCAAAAACCAAAGTATTAAAACTTATGGAAGAAGCTGGTGTTGCAGGTGACGATACTCATTTTTTAAGAGTGGGTGTAGTTGGTGGCGGATGTAGTGGCCTTAGTTATAAAATGGATTTTGATACTGAAGTAAAACCGATGGATCAGGTTTTTGAAGATAAAGGAATAAAAATTGTGTGCGACCTGAAAAGTTTTTTATACCTGGTAAATACCGAGCTGGAATTCAGCGATGGATTGAATGGCAAAGGTTTTTATTTCAACAACAACCCCAATGCTAGCCGTAGTTGCGGTTGCGGCGAAAGCTTTGCGGTTTAATCTATAGTTTAAAAATATGTAAATGCCTCCTGATTTTTCAGGAGGCATTTTTTAATGCAAATAAATCAAGACTCTTTTTTAATAGGCGGAGCAGGAGGAGCAGGAGGCACAGGCGGTACTCCTAACAATTCAGGTTCAGTAGCAAAAGGTGGAACTGGCGGTGGCGGTGGCGGTGGAGGAGGTGGTGGCGGCGCAATGTCATTAATAGATAATGAAGATTGTGTAGTTGGCGTTTCAGCTTTTTCGGCTTTTGTTTTTTGTGCTATTATATGCGTAGAAACGGCGCATACAAATAGCAACATCATTGTTTTTTTCATACTCAGGTGTTTAGTTTATTGTGTTGTGAAATGATTAGATGCAAACTGCCAGCTAATCCACACGCTGACCGCATATTTTTCCGGCATAAAAAAAGCGGGGAAACTAATCCCCGCTTTAAAATGTAATTTCTAATTATATTTTACCTTATTTTTTTTTCTTTTGTAATACTTACCATTTTTATAATAGTAACCGGCCTTATAATGCGTTTTATGTTGACCCGGCTTTACAACAACAAATTTTGTACCCGGTGGTGGTGGTGGGGTTCGCATCCCCGGCGGAGGTGGTGGAACAATAATGGGTACTTTTTGCGCCTGAGACTGTAAACCAATAATTATGATCGACAGTACAACAATAATTTTTTTCATATTTAGTATTTTACTGGGTACGTAAGCAAAACCGTGCCAAACCTTTTTGAAAAATATTTTTATTGATATACAAAAAAAACAAGAAAGCCCCATCAATAAATGACGGGGCTTTTTGCACTTGGTATTGGTAATCAACAAAATTTGCCTTTGCAGGCATATTGAAGTATAGAAAATAGACAATTTTATAAGCGGGATTATTTAACAAGTATAAAGGCCGCTATTCTTAATAACAGACAAATGGCTTGTAGAAAATGCTGCACGGAGTTAAATTGAACACCACTTATTAGGGCTATATTAACCTGATATATAGTAAATTGCAGCAATTGTAAAAATTCATGCTGAGCATATTTAAAAAGGAATTAAACCAGTTTTTCAGTAATCTCACTGGTTATATTGCCATTATTCTTTTTTTACTCATCAATGCTGTATTTCTGTTTATACTGCAGGATAGCAGCATATTTGAATTTGGTTACGCATCCCTTGATAAGTTTTTTGAACTGGCGCCATGGATCCTCATGTTCCTGGTACCGGCAATTACCATGCGTACGCTTTCTGATGAATTCAGGGCAGGCACATTTGAAATTCTTAAAACCAAACCTTTATCTGCCTGGCAAATTGTATTGGGAAAATATTTTTCGATACTGGTTGTTTTATTGCTGGCCATATTGCCTACAATAATCTACATCATCACCATTAAAGCGCTAAGTGCGCAGGGCGGTATTGATAGTGGGGGATTACTCGGTAGTTATGTCGGGTTGATTTTACTTGCTGCCGTGTTTGCAGCTATAGGCCTGTGTTGCAGCGGCTTTACAAATAATGCTGTTATTGCTTTTTTAATAAGTGCTTTTGCCTGTTTGATTTTATACTTTGGTTTTAATGCCCTTAGCAAACTTCCTTTTTTTGCAAACGGGTTCGACTATTATATAGAAATGCTGGGCATTGATTTTCATTACCGCAGTATCAGCCGCGGGGTTTTAGACAGCAGGGACCTGGTATATTTTGTGAGTGTTATTTTTCTCTTTTTATTGATAACGGTTAAGAATCTACATAAAAAATAAATGAACATCTTTGGTAAAATATGGAAAAGCAAACTCTGGTTAATAGTAACCATTGTTTTGTTGGGTGCCGTTAACTGGCTGGCATCGCAGTATCACACCCGTATTGATTTTACCAATGAAAAACGTTTTACACTTTCATCGCCCACAAAAAAAGTATTGCAAAAATTAGATGATGTAGTGCAGGTAGATGTTTTTTTAAAAGGAGATTTCCCAAGCGGGTTTAAAAAATTAGCTAACAGCACCAGTGAACTATTGAACGAATTTAAAGAGATTGCCGGCAAGAAATTACAATACCGGTTTATCAGTCCTGATGAAAATGTTGAAGGTACAAATGTTGCTTGGGCAGATACATTGGGTGCATTGGGTTTTTATCCTATCAATCTTACATCACAAATAAAAGAAGGACAACAGCAGCAAAATATTTACCCGGTAGCTTTTGTTCATTATAAAGATAATATTTCACCAGTAATGATTTATCAGGGCAAAACTAAAGCCATTACTTATCCCGAGATCAATAGTGCCGAAGCCATGATGGAATTTAATTTCATCAGCGCAATAGACAAGGTAACTGCAAAAGAAAAACCCACGCTTATTTACTCAGCCGGTAATGGCGAGCCGGTGGACGGCAGAGCTTACGACCTTTCGGAAAATGTGCTGAAGCCAAATTATCAGTTTCAACCTGTAAACCTGAATGCAATACCACGTATACCAGATGTGGTACAGGTTTTGATGATTGTAAAGCCGGCAGTGCCATTTAGTGACCAGGAGAAATTGAAGATTGATCAGTTTGTGATGCGTGGAGGTAAATTAATATTGTTTACCGATAAATTGAATGCCGAATTAGACAGCCTGCAAAGTAAAAAAGGCGAAGTGTTTGCTTACGACCGCGGGCTTGAACTGAATGATTTGCTATTCAAATATGGAGCAAGAATTAACTCCGACCTGGTAATGGATCTGCAGTGCGATTTTTTACCTTTTGATGTTAATGGTAACGGCCAGTTTGAATTATTGCCCTGGAATTATTTCCCTGTTTTTGAAACAAGGTCAAATCACGTTATCAATAAAAGCCTGGGTTTTATAAGCGGCAGGTTTGTTAATTCCATTGATACAGTAGGTGCTGAAGGAATAAAAAAAACGATTCTATTAAGTTCATCACCCAATTCAAGAACCATTGCAACACCGGCGTTAATCAGCGTACTGGAAAATGTAAAAGCGCCGGAAGATGAAAAGTTCAAAAGATCAAATATACCGGTAGCTGTTTTACTGGAAGGCAAATTTCAGTCTTTGTTCAACAACCGCCTTTCGCAGGCAATGAACGACAGCCTGCAACAATATGGAGCATCATTTTTGCCACAATGCATTTTGGATAACAAAATAATTGTGGTAGCAGATGGAGATATGATTTTAAACTCGGTAGTTAAGGGAAACCAGCCAATACCAATGGGGATGAATCCTTACACGTATGGCAGCCAGCAGGAATTTGCTTTTGCCAATAAAGATTTTTTGCAAAACTGTCTCGATTACCTGGTAAACAGTTCCAATCTTTCCGAAGCCAAAGCAAAAGATTATACTTTGCGCTTGCTGGATAAGAAAAAAGTAGAAGCACAAAAATTTACCTGGCAACTTATTAATATTTTAGTTCCGGTTGTTTTGGTATTATTGTTTGCATTTGTATTTCAATTTATAAGAAGGAGAAAATATACACGTAATTAACATGGACAAAACACAATTGATATATTTAGTATTCGGGATTATAATTTTAGTCTCACTTATTGTAGACCTTGGCCTGATGAGTAAAAAAGACCAGAAGGTTTCTATAAAACAGGCTTTATACCAAACTTTTTTTTGGGTGGGTTTAGCATTGGCGTTTTGTGTTTTTTTATGGATAGAAGAAGGACAAAAACCTGCACTCGAATACCTGAGCGCCTACCTGATGGAGTGGAGCCTGAGTATAGATAATATTTTTGTGTTTATACTTATTTTTGCGGCCTTTAGCGTAAAAGAAAAAAATTATGGCCGGGTATTACTGATAGGTATACTGATGGCCATTGTGTTCAGAATTGTATTTATTACAGTGGGTGTTGTACTGGTAGAGAAGTTTCACTGGTTGTTGTATTTGTTTGGTGCTTTTCTGGTGTTTACAGGGTACAAAATGTTTGTATCGGTTGAGGAAGATAGTGAGTTTGATCCGCAGAAGAGTAAAGTTTATATTTTATTAAAAAAATTTTTACCCCTAACACCACACGATGGCAATGGCAAGTTTACAGTAAGAGAAAACGGTAAAAAAAAGTACACTACTTTATTTGTAGTAGTAATTATGCTGGCAGCTATTGATCTGGTATTTGCATTAGATTCCATACCAGCCGTGATGGGCATTGTTGATACAAAGACGGTAAGTTATCAACCTACAGCAAGGCTGGTAATTTATACCTCAAATATTTTTGCAGTGCTGGGCCTGCGCTCTTTATTTTTTCTGTTGCGGAATGCTGTAAATAAATTTGATTACCTGCCACAGGGTATTGCCATAGTATTAATATTTATAGGTGTAAAAATGCTGGGTGAGCACTGGATAAATCAATGGATAGATAAAACCATACAGGTATTTATTTCGCTGGGCTTTATATTAGTTTGCCTTGCAACATCTGTAGTGTATTCTATTTTTATTGACAGGGTAAATGAAAATCGAAAAGAGACGCCTCTGGATGATCAGGCGCACTAACCAGTATCAAATGACAACTGAGCATATAACTGTTGCCTAACAATAAATCATTGATGTACACCATTGCAGATATAGAAAAAATAATTGACGGTAAATTTTTATTAAGGAACCATGTTGTTGCTGTAATAGAACACCTGTTGATTGACAGCCGCAAATTATTATTTCCTGCTTCTTCCTTATTTTTTAGCTTACCGGGCCCACGCAGACAGGGCAGTATTTTTGTAAAAGAATTGTACAGCAAAGGCGTACGTAATTTTATTGTAGATGATGCTTTCACTTTTTTACCACAAGATTTTGAAGCCGCAAATATTATAGCAGTTAAGAACGTATTGCAGGCTTTACAGCAATTAACAGCACATCACCGCAGTCAGTTTCTTTTTCCGGTACTGGGCATAACCGGCAGTAATGGCAAAACCATTGTAAAAGAATGGTTGTACCAGTTGCTGCAAAACGATTTCAGTATTGTACGCAGCCCTAAAAGTTATAATTCACAAATTGGCGTGCCCTTAAGTGTATGGCAAATAAATACTTCTCACACGCTGGGTATTTTTGAGGCCGGCATTTCAATGAAGGGTGAAATGGAAAGGCTTGAAAAGATAATAAGACCATCGGTTGGTATTTTTACAAATATTGGCGAAGCACACAGCGAAGGTTTTGAAAGCATAGCAGCCAAGATAAATGAAAAAATAAATCTCTTTACAAATACAGGCACTATAGTTTATTGCAAAGATGAAGGCGCAATAGATGAAGCACTAAGGCAGCTTCAGCAAAAAAATAAGGCAATTTTATTTAACTGGGGGAAAGAAAACGATGCAACATTATGCATTACAAGTATACAGGTGCAGCCCTTTAATACAGTTATAAAAGCAGTTTACAAAGAGAATAAAAAAAGTATTTCCATCCCCTTTACAAATGATGCGGCTGTAAAAAATGCAATTACCTGCTGGTGTGTAATGCTGCTTTTAAACATTGCTGATGAATGGATTCAGGAACGTATGCTTCAGTTAAAGCCAGTGGAAATGCGATTGGAGTTGAAACAAGGCGTAAACAATTGTTCTGTAATCAACGACAGTTACAGCGCCGATATCACTTCTTTATCCATTGCTCTGGATTTTTTGCAACAACAACAGCAGCATCCCAAACGTACGGTTATCATCAGCGATATTTTACAAAGCGGAAAAACAAATAAACAACTGTATAATGAAGTAGCAGATATTCTTCAGCAAAAAAACATCAACCGGCTTATTGGCATCGGCCCGGAGATTACCAGGCACAGTGATCTGTTTAAAGGAATCATGGATACCCTTTTCTTTAATTCTACCGAAGAGTTTATTTTGAAATTTCCGGCAATTCATTTTTATAACGAAAGCATTTTATTAAAAGGTGCCCGGCTTTTTGAATTTGAACAGATAAGCCATTTGCTGGAAGAAAAAATTCACCAGACGGTTTTGGAAATTAACCTGAATGCCATCACCCATAATTTAAATACTTACCAGAAGCTGTTGAATCCCGGCGTTAAAATAATGGCTATGGTAAAGGCTTTTAGTTATGGCAGTGGCGGTTTTGAAATTGCTAACCTGCTGCAATTTTATCAGGTAGATTACCTGGCTGTTGCTTATGCCGACGAAGGGGTTGAATTGCGCAAAGCTGGCATTACGTTACCTGTTATGGTAATGAATGCCGAAGAGGTAACCTATGATGTGCTACTGCAACATAACCTGGAGCCTGAGCTTTTTTCTTTCGGAATCTTATCTACTTTTGAAGATTATTTAATGCGGAACGGCATCAATGCTTACCCGGTGCATATAAAACTAGACACCGGTATGCACCGCCTGGGTTTTGAACCGGATGATGTAGAAGCACTATGCAACAGGTTAAAGTCAACTTCCGTTTTTAAAATTCAATCTGTTTTTTCTCACCTCGCTGCCAGCGATTCTGCGCTGCACGATGAATTTACTCATGCGCAGGCAAAAGCATTTCTGGAGGGTTGTGAGCAGATTCAAAAAATAACAGGCTACACATTTCTTCGCCATATTGCCAACACATCTGCCATTCACAGGCATAAGGATATGCAGTTTGATATGATCAGGTTGGGCATAGGTTTATATGGTGTTGATGCCAATCCCGAAATGCAACAGCAACTGAAAAATGTAACCACTTTAAAAACCACCATCTCTCAAATAAAAAAAGTAAAAGCTGGTGAAAGTATTGGGTACAGCCGTAAAGGCAGGGCCGCAAGCGATTCTAAAATTGCCACTGTAAGAATTGGTTATGCCGATGGGTATCCACGCTTATTAAGTAATGGTGCAGGTAGCATGTTGGTGAATGGTAAACCGGCACCTGTTATCGGTAATGTATGTATGGATATGACTATGCTGGATATAACCGGTATTGATGCAGCCGAAGGAGATGAGGTGATTGTATTTGGTGCGGCCCTGCCGGTAAGTGAAATGGCGGCTTCGGCACAGAGTATTCCTTACGAAATTTTAACTGGTATTTCTCAAAGGGTGAAAAGGGTTTATTTTGAAGAGTAAAAGGGAATTAGCTAATTAGCTAATGTGCTAATGTGTAACCATGAACTTAGGACCACAAGCCACAAACAACAAACCCCAAACTTATACCCCATAACCCCAAACTCTCTTATCTTTGGCACTTATTATGAAAGCAAGAAACGTAACATTCATCATCTTATTAATAATAATTGCCGACCAGGCTTTGAAGCTCTGGATTAAAACGCATTACCAGCTTAATGCATCACAACAGATTATTGGCAGCGGTTTTCAGCTTTATTTTGTTGAGAACCCCGGCATGGCTTATGGCTGGAAATTTGGAGGCAACTGGGGAAAGATGGCACTCACCATTTTTCGCATGGCGGCTGTTGTGTTTGGAACCTGGTATCTTGGAAAAATAATTAAGGAAAAACAGCACAGCGGTTTTATTTTTTGTGCTGCATTGGTTTACGCAGGGGCCTTGGGTAACCTGATAGATTCAGCTTTTTACGGGATGATATTTGATAAAGGAATGACTGTTGATCCTGTAATAAAAGATTATGTAGGTTACCAGGGACTGGCTAAATTCTCCACAAAAGGATATGCCTCTTTTTTACACGGCAATGTGGTTGATATGCTCCATTTTCCAATAATAGATACCACCTGGCCAAAATGGGTTCCGTTTTTTGGCGGCGATAAATTTGTATTCTTCAATCCCATCTTCAATATTGCTGATGCATCCATAACAACAGGCGTTCTCAGTATTTTAGTTTTTCAAAAGCGTTTTTTTAAGCAGCATATTTCTAATGAAACACATCCTACGGTTGAAACAAATGCCTTGGTTAATGACGAGTCACAGGTTTCATAAAAATCTTATCTTTAAAGCAATAAATTAAACCGGTTTATGAAATTATATTATCTGGCAACAGTACTTTTTACTTCAATATTTTTAATTACTGCCTGTACAAAAAATACTGACCCTGGTGGAGAATCGGCCGGTACATTGCAAAGTCTTGCTGGTGGAAATTGTACGCCGGCAACGGTTCACGGTTTATTTAAGGTTGACAGTGTTTTAAACAGCGAAAATTATGTGGATTTACTGGTAAATGTAAATGCTGGTGGAAGTTTCACGATAAAGTCTGATACTATAAACGGCTACTCATTTAAAAAAACCGGTACCATAAGTGCGGGTATCAGCACGGTTCGTTTATATGCAACAGGAAAACCTATATACACAGGAGTTAACAATTTTACCATCTCCTATGGTTCAACTATCTGCAGTTTTTCAATAACTGTTTTTGGCGCTGGGGGTGGATTTGGAACGGCGCTTTATACGCTTGGAGGTTCACCGGGTAATTGTTCCGTATCAAATATAACAGGAAACTATGTTACCGGCCTTGCCATGACAGGTAACAATAAAGTGGAAATGACCGTGAATGTAAATACTATTGGAACTTATATTATAAATTCTCCAACGGTTAACGGAATAACTTTTAATGCCAGCGATACATTTAGGAACCCCGGTGTACAGAATATTTTTTTAAAAGCATCCGGTACGCCCGTTGCCTCCGGCATTTTTAACTACCCGGTAACTAATGGAGCAACCAACTGCGATTTTTCAATTACCTACAGCACCGTTATTGTAAACGCAAGCTTTGCCCTCAGCGGTTTTCCGGGCAACTGTACAGGCGCAGTTGTAAATGGCACTTACACGTCAGGAATGGCTTTAACAGCCTCCAACACTGCCGTAATAAATGTAAATGTAACATCACCCGGTAATTATAATATAGCAACCACAGCCGTAAACGGAATCAGTTTTTCAGCATCGGGTACTTTTAATATTACAGGGCCAAGGCAAGTTACTTTAGTCGGAACGGGAACGCCTTTTGCAGGGGGAGCCTTTAATTATCCGCTTACAGGAGGAGGTAATACCTGTATGTTTTCTGTAACCAGTTTATAGCATTTTTTGGTAAAAGATTTTTTTGTGTATATGATCTTCAAAAGCAGCTAATGGGTTCTTTTTATCATCTTTAAGATATTAACAATACCCAAACCGGTCTTTTAAAAAAAATTACAGAACTTTACGCTTAGCACCCTTTTGGAGAAATGTAAAATAAAGAATCAATGAATAAATTTCGTCCTCTATTACTTATTGCCATGGTAGTTGCTCTTTTTTCCTGCGAAAAAGAATTCAGTAGTGAAAACAGCGGAAATACCGGTAGCGATTTAATTGTTGGTATAGATTGCCGCATCAGCAAGATCGTATATACAGATACTACCGGTACAGCAGGCGGCGGAACCGGAACCGGTCTGGGTTCTATTGAAGCAGCTATCAATAGTCTGGATATTGTAACCAGAATTACCAGGTTTGACAGTTTATCCAATACCATTGAATTCATAAACACGCCCATTTATTCAAATGATTCTCTCTTTATTAATGCTGATGAATATTTTGTGGTAGATGCAAGTAAGCGGATAATCAAAATGCATGGATTGGCTGACCCTACAGATCCTTTTTCTTTGCAGTATGATGTGTTCTTTCTTTATAATACGGCTGGGTATCTTACTACCAAAACTTATTTTTTAACTACAGCCCCCACCATCACATTTTACCGGGTAGATTATACTTACACGGGTGGCGGTAACCTTACACGCATGGCAGCGGTTAATTTGCCGGGCGGCGATCTGGAAATGGATGCTGATATTACCTACTTTACCAATCTTGTTCCAAGGCGATCTATATATATATTTCCAGATGAAAGGTTTTATCCCGAATTCAGCCAGTTTTTTAATTTTGGAACAAAAAATTTTAACGCAGTCAGGAATATGAAGGTGAGAAATTATAACCCCGGCAATGTAGTACGTGATTCATTGGTATCAACCTTCAGTAATTATATAATGAGCCGCGATGGCTATGTATTAAGCACACAGATGGGTGGAGATGACCAGCCCAGTATTCCGGCTTTGGCGGGCAAACTTAGTTTTAGTTACCACTGTAGATAAGAGGTGTCAGGCCACTACGAATAATCTTACTTTACCTACTGTAAAAATACCATTTGCGTTGAAAATGAAATGGGCTTTACAGTGGCCAGACCCCTAAAGCTGGTGTGTTTGCTAAGATAAAGGTGTAAGGCCACTACGAATAATTTTACTTTACCTACTATAAAAATACCATTTGCACTCAAAATGAATAGAGGTTTACAGTGGCCAGACACCTAAAGATAGGGTGCTTGCTAAAAAAATCTCAAATAATTTTTAATACCGATGTGACTTTGTTATCAGTCCAATCGGTACCTGCCTACGGCAGGCAGGTTTACCAAAAGCCAGCCGCACATAAGCCTGGATTGAATTTCAGCCTGGCTACGTTGGCCCAAAATGAAATTCAGTTTGGTTTAAGATATAAAAAAGTGGCTGTCATCAAGGGCGGCCACTTTTTTTTGTTTGGCCACTATAAAATCTTTTCTCATTAAAAAAATGTTGGAAATCATCAGCGTTTATTATCAACACTGTTGGTAGTGGCCTCACACTACTTATATCTTCCCAACCATATTGGCCGGTATCACCCATTCATCAAATTCTTTTGCAGTAACATAACCCAGCTTAACTGCCATCTGTTTTAAAGTAGTTCCTTCTTTATGTGCCTTTTGTGCAATCTCGGCCGATTTGTAATAACCAATCTTTGTATTTAAAGAAGTTACCAGCATCAGTGAATTATCCAAATGCTTTTTGATATTGGCTTTTATCGGTTCAATTCCAACAGCACATTTATCATTGAAAGAAACACAGCCATCACCAATTAAACGGGCACTGTGTAAAAAATTAAAAATCATCACCGGTTTAAAAACATTCAGTTCAAAATGTCCGTTGCTGCCGCCAATGCCGATGGTTACATCATTGCCCATTACCTGTGCGGCAATCATGGTTAATGCTTCGCATTGTGTTGGGTTAACCTTGCCGGGCATGATGGATGAGCCCGGTTCATTATCCGGAATAAAAATTTCGCCAATACCGCTTCTTGGGCCCGATGACAACATGCGGATGTCATTGGCAATCTTCATCAAACTCACTGCAACAGTTTTTAAAGCAGCATGTGCTTCTACAATAGCATCGTGTGCAGCAAGTGCTTCAAATTTATTTTCAGCAGTCTTAAAAGGGAACTTTGTAAGTTTGGCAATATGCTTTGCAACATTCACATCATATTTTGGCGGCGTATTTATTCCAGTGCCCACAGCAGTGCCACCTAAAGCTAGTTCGCTCAAATGTGCTAACGTGTTTTTAATTGCCCTCAATCCATGATCAAGCTGAGAAACATAGCCGCTGAATTCCTGGCCCACTGTTAATGGCGTGGCATCCATAAAATGTGTACGGCCAATCTTAACCACCTTCATGTAAGCTTTAGATTTCTTATCTAAGGTATTGCGGAGTTTTGTAATTCCCGGAATGGTTGTTTCCATTAAAATTTTATAGGCTGCAATGTGCATGGCAGTGGGGAAGGTATCATTACTGCTCTGGCTTTTATTTACATCATCGTTAGGGTGTAAATATTTTTCCTTGTCACTCAATTTACCGCCATTTAAAACATGGCCACGGTAAGCCACCACTTCATTTACATTCATGTTGCTTTGCGTGCCACTGCCTGTTTGCCAAACTACCAGCGGAAAATATGCATCCAGTTTTCCTTCCAGTATTTCTTTACAAACCTTACCAATCAGGTCGGCTTTTTTCTTTGTTAAAACACCGGCCTCGTTATTAGTAATGGCTGCCGCATGTTTTAAATAAGCAAATGCTTTGATGATCTCTTTGGGCATCTTATTAATGTCCTGTGCAATTTTAAAATTATCAATGCTGCGCTGGGTTTGTGCGCCATAATACGCATCAACCGGCACCTTTACTTCACCCATGGTATCTTTTTCAATCCTGTATTCCATATTAGTATATTTTGGCTTTTAAAATTTCAGCGCAAAGGTACGATGCAGCGCTAAAATAGTAATGCTTCGGTTTTCTTTTATGTTGCGGTAACCATGCCGCATTGCGCAGTTTACCTACGCAGTTTTACTATTGTATTTAACTGCAAATTACCTATATTTACTTTTCGGGATATTTAAGGAAAAGGCAAGATCCTGAAAAGAATACTAATCATTTTGCTGTTCAAATACTAACGCTCTCCAAATCCGCATTACCCAGGTGTTGTAAAATGATTTTTATTTTATTTGTTGGAAAAATAAATACTTCATCGTAAACTAAATTTAAGAACATGAAAAAAAATTTACTTCTAACCTTTGTGTTAGCACTGGTTACTACTTTGGGATTTTCACAAATGAACAATTTCTGGTCTGCCAATAATGAAAGCCGCAACAGCATTAGTACAGATAAAGCTGTAGCAAGATTGTCTTTTCCTAAAGCGTTTAAGTTATTTAATTTAAATACAACTTCACTAAGACAACAATTATTTTCTATTGTTGGTAAAAATGCTACAAATCATGCTACGGTTATTTCTTTACCAAATGCCAATGGTGACATGGAGCAATTTGAGATTTTTGAAGCATCCAATTTTGAACCAGACCTGCAGGCCCGTTTTCCGGAGATCAGGGCTTACTCAGGAAAAGGTATCACCGATAAATTTGCTACATTAAAACTTAGTATTTCGCCGCAAGGCATACAAACCATGGTTTTTAGAACAGACAGGGAAAATGAATTTATTGAACCTTATTCAAAAGACCATTCGGTTTATGCCGTATTCAAATCGTACAGAGAAAAAGGAAACCTGGCGTGGACATGCAGCACCGATGACAAGAAAACTATGGAAGGAATAAATTTAAAAGGAGATAATACAAGCAGCGCAACCGGAAGTTCAACTGGTCAATTAAAAACCATGCGCCTGGCCCAATCATGTAACGCAGAGTATTCCAACTACTTTGGTGCAACAAGTGCAGCACAGGTTGGCCTGGTGTTAGCTGCTTTTAATGCAACCCTTACAAGATGCAACGGTGTGTATGAAAAAGACCTGGCATTACACCTCAATCTTATTTCAAACACCACTTCAGTTATTTATTATACCGCTTCAAGCGATCCTTATTCCACTACGTTAAGTCAGTGGAATTTGCAATTGCAACAAACATTAACATCGGTTATCGGCAGTGCCAATTACGATATTGGCCACATGTTTGGTGCAACAGGCGGTGGTGGAAATGCTGGCTGTATTGGTTGTGTATGTGTAAATCCTGCAACCGGTAACTCTCTGGCCAAAGGAGCAGGCATCACTTCGCCTGCTGATGGAATTCCGCAGGGAGATAATTTTGATATTGATTATGTGGTGCATGAAGTAGGCCATCAGTTAGGTGGTAATCATACTTTCTCTATGAGTAATGAAGGTACGGGTGTAAATAAAGAAGTAGGCTCTGGTATTACCATTATGGGTTATGCAGGAATTACAGCCCAAGACGTAGCACCGCATTCTATAGATATATTTCATGAAACAACCATTGCTCAGATACAGGCTAATCTGGCTACAAAAACCTGTCCTGTTTCTACGGATATTACAGCTAATAATGTTGCGCCTGTTATTGCAACACTCAGCAATTATACCATTCCCATCAGCACCCCATTTGCACTCACCGGTACTGCAACCGATGCAAATGCCGATGCAATTACTTATTGCTGGGAGCAAAATGATAATGCATCTTCATCTCAAACAGGAGCAAGTAGTGTTGCATCTATAACTAAAGCAACGGGTCCTAACTGGTTATCATTTAGCCCAACAGTTTCTGGTGTAAGATTATTTCCAAAATTATCAACCATCTTGTCTGGCTTAAATGTAACGCCACCATTGCCCGGCGGCGATGCTGGTGCAAACATTGAAGCACTAAGTTCAGTTTCAAGAACCTTAAACTTCAGGTTAACAGTAAGAGATAATCATGCGTACAGTTCAACCGCTCCTGTTGCGGTTGGTCAAACATCTTTTTCAGATGCCGTTGTTACTGTAAGCAACACATCAGGCCCGTTTGCCGTTTCATCACCAAATACTGCTGTAACCTGGGCCGGTGGCTCTACACAGAATATTACCTGGAGTGTAAACAATACAACTGCATCGCCGGTTAGTTGTGCCAATGTAAAAATTTCATTGAGTACTGATGGTGGACAATCTTTTTCAACGGTATTGGCTGCAAGCACACCCAATGATGGATCAGAGTCGCTGGTGATTCCTGTTGGCGCATCAACAACCGCAAGAATAAAAGTAGAAGCAGTTGATAATATCTTCTTTGATATCAGCAATACCAACTTTACTATAGGCGGTGCCGTTGCCTGCGGCGATGCAACAGGATTAACAGCCTCTGCCATTGGCAATAACACAGCAACTGTTAGCTGGAATGCAGTTGCAAATGCAGTTAGCTATGCAGTGGATTATAAGTTGAATTCATCAGGTACCTGGACAAGTTTTTCAACAGCGCAAACAGGAACGTCTGCAAGTCTTACCGGCTTAACCCAAGGTTCTTTGTACGACTGGAGAGTGAAAGCAACCTGTGCTTCGGGAAGTGGAAATTTTGTAGCCGCACAGTTTACAACTACTGCTCCGTTTATTTGTAACGCACCAGCAGGTTTAGCTTCATCGGCTATAACTTCATCAAGTGCCACGGTAAGTTGGGGTGCTGTAAGCGGAGCGGTAAGTTATGATGTTGATTATAAATTAGCCAGCTCCGGAACCTGGATCAATTCCATAACGGGTACTGCATCCACTTCAAGAACCATCACCGGATTAACCGCAGCCTCGTTATACGACTGGAGAGTAAGAACAAATTGTTCGGCCGGCAGCAGTGCATATGCACAGGCGCAATTTTCAACTGCCGCTATAACTACCTGTCCTGGAATTTATGATGTAAGTACCAATGGAACAACGGCCGGCGCTGCTACTATTCCGTTCAATACAGAAATTAAAGGATTGATAAACCCTTCCGGTGATAACGATTACTACAGGTTTGTTATTACTACCGGAGGAACCATTACTGTTTCATTAACAACATTACCGGCAAATTATCAACTTGCTTTATTGAACAGCAGCGGCACAACACTGCAATCGTCAACCAATAACGGTACCAACAATGAAACGATTAACAGAACAGTTACTGCCGGTACTTATTATGCCAGGGTATATCCAAGAAATGGCAACGCCTGGAATGCAACTAATTGTTACACATTAAGAGCACAATTAGGCACTGCCAGCAGGGAAGCTGGTACACAATTAATAACTTTTCAATCTGATAAAATTTCGGTTTCACCTAACCCGGTTGTTACAATAGCTACCTTATCATTTAAAGCTGCTGCTAATGGTAATGCAACGATAATTGTTACCAACCAGTTAGGCGCAACAGTGCTTTCACAAAGAGTGAGTGTTGGAGAAGGCGAAAATATTAGAAGATTAGATGTAAGTAAACTTGCTGGCGGAATGTATTTTGTAAAGATACAGACAGGCGAAAAGATAGAAGTAGCCAGGATTATTGTGGCAAAATAAAACATGTAATAATAAACAAAAAAGAGGCTGTACTTATTGCAGCCTCTTTTTTTTATGTTTTATTTATAAGGAAGGTTAGAAAATGTACCGCCTGTAATGGTAACTGCACCCGCAGTAATACCTGTAAATGTGCCGGATATTTTTCTGTTGGTCATATCATAAGTGCCGATAGATAATGAACCGGCAGTACCTACATAGGCTGTACCACCACCTAAATAGGTAAAGGCATTTGTAGGTATGGCATAGGTGGTGGCAGTTTGTGCGTTCAGGTTTATCTCAAAATATTGTTGAGATGCACCGGTACCTTTAACTGCAAAAATATTGGTAGCACCTGCATTAAAATTATTGTACCAGGCAGAGTCGGCAACAAATGCCACACCATTTATGGTACAGGTAAATGATCGGGGAGTAGAACTGTTGTTGTTTGCGTTATTGTCATCTTTTTTGCAAGATGCAAATACACAAACTAAAAGGGCAAAGACGGCGATTTTTTTCATGATAATTTTTTGTTTAAAATATTTTCACAAAAATGAGGTATTTGCCGTGCCCCCATATACCCACCAAAGGGTATATTTATATTTCTTTAAAATTCGCTTTTCTTTTTTTAAAAAGGCCGTTGTGAGTTCTTTCATAAATTTATACTTGAAATATTGGCTACCCCGGCTCTTACGGTATGTTTATTTTCCATAGTTACCCCAATGGGTAATATTATTATCACAAAAAACTTTTCATCTTTGAGCCTTTCAAATTAATTAACTTACGGTATGAGACAGTTTTTTAGGAATACACTATTCATTTCTTTTCTATTACTTCTTTCAACCTTTGTCTTTTCGCAAAACAGTAAAGAAGACTCTTTAAAAAGAATTGCTACAAAAGATGCCGTTGATACTGCTGTAATTGATGCTAACAAAAAATTGGGTATTCTATTACAGGAAGACAAACCTGATGAAGCTATTCAATATGGGTTTATTGCACTAAACAAATCGAAAATCCTTAAAGATAAATTCCGGATCGGACAAGCTAATATGAATATTGGTGTTGCTTATGATTATAAAGGCAACTTAGATTCCTGCCTGTATTATTTAAGTGAAGCGTTAACCATTTTTAAAACGATTAACCGTTTAGATTTTCAGGCAAATGCAATCAGCAACAAAGCCCTGGCATACTATTACCGCGGTAATTTTCAACTGGCATTGCAAAATCATTTAGAAGCACTTGAATTAAGAAAGCAGGTTGGCGACAAAAAAAATATAGCAAAATCCTATCTTAATATTGGCCTGGTGTATCGTTCCAAAAAAGATTATGTAAATGCGATCAAGTTTTACTCCCAATCTTACGACATAAAAAAAATAATAGATGATGAACAGGGAATGCTTAATTCGCTGATAAATATTGGGGCCGCCTATCAAAGTTATGGTAAATTTGATAGTGCTTATGCGTATGGACTACAAGCTTTAAAATTAGCTACTAAACTAAATAAGCCAGAAGATATTTTAGCAAGCAAGGCAAATATTGCAGCAGCATTAATTAATTTAAAACGGCCCGATGCAGCATTACCTTATTTACAGGACGTGGAGAAAAATGTGGAGCGTAATAATAAAAAATCACTCATTACAAATGCAGAATCTTACGGCGATATGTATTTACAGAAGAATGACATGGCTGCCGCAATTAAGTCCTATCAAAAGGCATTAACATTAGCCAGAAGCAATAGCAGGATGGAGCCAATGGAAGTTTTTTATAGAAAGTTGGCGAAATGCTTTTATAAACAAAGTAATTATAAAGTAGCCTACGAGTATTTTGATTCAAGCAAGGCCCTGGGCGATACTTTATTAAATGAAGAAAACAGCCGCCAGGTAAATGAAATGAGTGCTGTTTATGAAACTGCTGAAAAGGAAACACAGATAAACAAACTCAATACCGAAAATGCTATCAGTAATACCGAAGCAAAAAGAAGACGGCGTGAACGTAATTACTTTATACTTTCTTCCATTTTATTTTTAGGGCTTGCTGTGGGAGCCTACAAAGCGTTTACCAATAATAAAAAGAAAAAGGAGTTGCTGAATACACAGAATAAAATAATTGAAAAATCATTGAGCGAAAAAGAAATACTGTTAAGGGAAATACATCACCGCGTAAAAAATAACTTGCAAATAGTGAGCAGCCTGCTCAGCTTGCAATCAAACTATATAAAAGATGAACAGGCGCTGGATGCTGTAAAAGACAGCCGCAACAGGGTGCAAAGCATGAGCCTCATTCACCAAAACCTTTACCAGGAAGAAAATTTAATGGGGGTTGATGTTAAAGATTATATATCTAAATTGGCCGATAATCTTTTTCAGTCTTATAATATTCAACCCGATAAAATAAAATTGGTAAAGGAAATAGCAGCAACAAACCTGGATGTAGATGTAGTAGTTCCTGTAGGTTTAATTTTAAATGAACTTTTAACCAACTGCCTTAAATATGCTTTTCCCAGGGATGCTGAGCATAAACCCGGAGCAGAAGCTGCAATAAAAGTAATATTGAAAGAGCAGGATGATGTGCTGTATTTATCGGTTTATGATAACGGCGTTGGGTTGCCAGCAGACTTTAACCCCGAAACTAAAAAATCGTTTGGTCATAAAATGATACTTACCTTTTTACAAAAATTAAAAGGCGAAATGAAAATGTATAGTGAAGATGGCACCAAGGTGGATATTACCATTAAGAATTTTAAGAAATAAATATGAGTGAAATAAGGGTTTTAATAGTTGAAGATGAACCATTGATTGCAGAAGATATTGCACAGGGACTGGAGAAAAATGAATTTCTGGTTTCTGCTGTTGTATATACAAAAGAAGATGCAATAGAGCAATTAAATATCAACCTGCCCGATATGGTTTTACTGGATATTAACCTTAGTGGGGAAATGAGCGGTATTGAAATAGCTGAAAAAATAAATGCGACTTATAATATTCCGTTTATTTTTATCACTTCTTATTCGGATAAGCAAACGCTGGAAAAAGCCAAGTTTACAGAGCCATCAGGTTATATAGTAAAACCCTTTAACGAAGCCAGTTTATACAGCACACTTGAAATAGCCCTTTACAATCATGCTCAAAAAAATAAACGAAAATTCCCTGAATTATCTTTCAATAAAATTAACCTGCATTTAAGCGACCATATTTCTGAAAGGGAATTTTCGTTGCTGCAATTAATTTATGATGGAAAAACAAATAAGCAAATAGCGGATGCCTTATTTATTTCCTCCAACACGGTAAAAAAGCATATTAATAACACGTACCTTAAGTTGAATACTGGTTCCAGAACAAGTTCTATTGCGAGGCTTCGGGAATTGATGCTGCTGTAATCATTTTATTTTAAACAAACTACCCCAAAGGGTAATCAAATCGTTTGTGTAACTGACAATATTTGTGTAATATTTTTTACTAAAAATTTTACACAATGCGTTATTACATTATCCTTATTGCAATTGTTTTTTTTGCCATTCCTGTTTTTGCACAACCATCTGCAGCCAAAGTACAGGCAGATATAAAAAAAGAATTTGGTGCCAATTGC
>Ga0209181_10002510_pt1 | contig 29935 bp, 23 predicted proteins | sample MAT05_FD_187208 | JGI IMG/M metagenome (GOLD analysis project Ga0209181, IMG submission 187208) | Freshwater microbial communities from Lake Fryxell liftoff mats and glacier meltwater in Antarctica - MAT-05 (SPAdes) (version 2) | ecosystem: Environmental > Aquatic > Freshwater > Ice > Liftoff... | reverse complement strand
CACCGCGATGTGTCGCGTGACGATCTCTTTGGTGAAGCCCTGCTCGATGAGCGTCTTGCCAGCCATGGCCTTCGCCGCGACCTTCGCCAGCGGAACGCCGATCGCCTTCGACACGAACGGGATCGTGCGCGATGCGCGTGGGTTCACCTCGATGACGTAGACCGCGCTGCCGCGAACCGCGTATTGCACGTTCATCAAGCCGACGACGCCGAGCTCCAGCGCCAGCGCGCGCGTCGCGGCGCGGATCGAGCCCTGCACCTCGGGCGGCAGCGCGTGCGCGGGCAACACGCTCGACGAGTCGCCGCTGTGAATGCCGGCCTCTTCGATGTGCTGCATCACGCCGCCGATGACGACCGTCTTGCCGTCCGCGACGCAGTCGACGTCGACCTCGATCGCGTCCTTCAGGAACTCGTCGACGAGGATGGTGCGCGACTCCGCGTCCTCCACCGCCTCGAACGCCTGCGTCATGTAGCGCGCGAGATCGGTGCGCGAGTGCACGACCTCCATCGCGCGGCCGCCGAGCACGTAGCTCGGCCGCACGACCACCGGATAGCCGATGCGATCAGCGATCTCGAACGCCTCGCCGATGCCGCGCGCGATGGCGCCGCGTGGGCGACGCAGGCCGAGCTTCTCCAAAATTTCGTCGAACTTCTCGCGGTCTTCAGCGCGATCGATCGCCTCGGCGCTGGTGCCGAGGATCGGCACGCCGGCCCGCGCGAGCGCCATCGCCAGCTTGAGCGGCGTCTGCCCGCCGAACTGCACGATGACGCCCATCGGCTTTTCCACCTCGACGATCGCCATCACGTCCTCGAACGTGAGCGGCTCGAAGTAGAGGCGATCGGAGGTGTCGTAGTCGGTCGACACCGTCTCCGGATTGCAGTTCACCATCACCGTTTCGAGGCCGAGCTCGCGCAGCGCGAACGCCGCGTGTACGCAGCAATAGTCGAACTCGATGCCCTGGCCGATGCGGTTCGGACCGCCGCCGAGGATCAGCACCTTCTGGCGATCGGTCGGCTCCGCCTCGCAGCGGTCGCCCCAGGTCGAGTAGAGGTACGGCGTCTTCGCCGCGAACTCCGCTGCGCAAGAATCGACGCGCGCGAAGATCGGTCGCACGCCGGCGGCGAGCCGCGTCGCACGCACGACGCTCGTCTCGAGGCCGGTCGCACCGGCGATGCGCGCGTCGCTGAGGCCCATCGCCTTCGCGTGGCGCAGCGTCGGCGCGGTGAGCGTACCGCTCGCCTTCACCTCGGCCGCGAGCGCGCGCTCCTCTTCGACGATCTGCCGCAGCTGCTCGAGGAACCAGCGATCGATCGCGGTCGCCTCGTGCAACTGCTCGACGGTGAGCCCGACGCGCAGGCCATCGACGATGTGCCACATGCGATCGGCGATCGGCGTCTGCACGACCTCGAGGATCGCCTCGCGCAGCTCCGCGTCGTCGGCTGGGGGAACGCCCTCGGCCAGGCGCGGCACACGAGTGAACGGCGTGCCGTTGTCGCGCAGCGCGCGCAGCTGCTCGGCGAGCGCGCGATAGTCGACCTTGTCGCGCAGCGAGACCAGTCCCTCGCGGCCGATCTCGAGGCTACGCGCGGCCTTCTCGACGGCTTCCTTGAAGGTGCGGCCGATCGCCATCGCCTCGCCGACCGACTTCATCTGCGTCGTCAGGCGCGGATCGGCGCCCTCGAACTTTTCGAAGGTGAAGCGCGGCCACTTCACCACCACGTAGTCGATGCTCGGCTCGAACGCGGCGCTCGTACCCGTGATGCCGTTGCGCAGCTCGTCGAGCGTGTAGCCGACGGCGAGCTTCGCCGCGATCTTCGCGATCGGATAGCCGGTCGCCTTCGACGCGAGCGCCGACGAGCGCGACACGCGCGGGTTCATCTCGATGACGAAGACGCGACCGTCGTGCGGGTTCACCGCGAACTGGATGTTCGAGCCGCCGGTCTCGACGCCGATCTCCGAGATGATCGCCCGCGCCGCGTCGCGCAGGCGCTGATATTCTTTGTCGGTGAGTGTCATCGCCGGCGCGACCGTGATCGAGTCGCCGGTGTGCACGCCCATTGGGTCGAAATTTTCGATCGTGCAGATGACGGCGAAATTGTCCGCGCGGTCACGAATGACCTCGAGCTCGAATTCCTTCCAGCCGATGACGCTCTCTTCGATCAAGCACTCGTGCGTCGGGCTCTGCTGGAACGCCCAGCGAATCGCGACGTCGAATTCCTGCTTGTTGTAGGCGATGCCGCCTCCCGATCCGCCGAGCGTGAACGACGGCCGCAGGATCACCGGGAAGCCGACCTCGGCGGCGGCAGCCTCGGCGTCTTCGATGGTGCGCGCGACGCGAGCCTTCGCGCACGAGAGGCCGATCTTCTCCATCGCGGCCTTGAACAGCGCGCGATCTTCCGCCTTGTTGATCGCCTCGACGCTGGCCCCGAGCAGCTCGACGCCGTGCCGCTCGAGCGCGCCGCTCTTGGCCAGCGCGAGCGCGAGGTTCAGCGCCGTCTGTCCGCCGAGCGTCGGCAGGATCGCGTCGGGCTTCTCGCGCGCGATGATCGCCTCGATCACCTCCGGCACGAGCGGCTCGACGTAGGTGCGATCGGCGAACTCCGGATCAGTCATCACCGTCGCCGGGTTCGAGTTCACCAGGACGACCTCGTAGCCCTCTTCCTTCAGCGCTTTGGCGCCCTGCGTGCCCGAGTAGTCGAACTCTGCGGCCTGTCCGATGACGATCGGACCCGAGCCGAGGATGAGGATCTTTCGAAGGTCGTCGCGTCGGGGCATGGCGTGGCGGCGTTACCAGAGCGCGGGCAGCACCGCAAGCCGTGCGGCGAGGAGCGACGCCGCGCGAGCGTTCGGCGATGCAGGCGCGAGCGCTCAGCGACGCCGCGCGAGCGCCTCGCGGACGGCGACGAGGATGCTCGCTCCGCGTATACCGAGCGCCTCGAGCTCGGCGTTTCGTACGCCGGCAGCGTCAGCGCCGAGGCGGATGAGCACGCCGTCGCGGCCAAGCGATTGCAAAAAGCGCTCGCCCCACTCGACCAGCACCACCGCGTCGTGCCCGATGCGATCGACGAGGCCGAGCTCGAGCAGCTCGTCGACGGAGCGCAGCCGATAGAGATCGGCGTGAACGAGCGGGACCCGCGCGGGCAGCTCGTGCACCAGCGCGAACGTCGGCGAGGTCACGGGGATGTGCGGCTCGACGCCGAGCGCGCGCGCGATGGCTCGCACCAAGAACGTCTTGCCCGCGCCGAGGCCGCCCTCGAGCACGATCAGATCGCCGGACGCGAGCGCACCACCCAACGCCGCACCGAGCCGACGCGTCGCGCGGCGCGTCGGCAGCGGTACGCGAAGGTGGGGAGTCGCAGCGTCCATCGGCCGCGATTCTACGCGGGCGCGCTGAACATGCGTGGCAAGATGCGCCGCGTGCAGCGCTCCTCTACACGAGCTGTCGACGCCGCGTCGCTGCGCTGTGCGCTCGCGCTGGCTGCGCTCGTATCGTGTGCGACGCGCGGCACCGCGGCGCAGGACCGACTGGCACACGATGCGGCCGTGGTCGCGCCGCCCGCGCCAACGCCGACACGCTACGTCATCGAGGCGAGCCTCGACCCGACGACGCACATCGTCGACGGCACGCTGCGACTGCACTGGGTCAACGAGTCCGCCGCGCCCGCCGTCGACCTCTGGCTGCACCTCTATCTGAACGCGTTCGCCAACAACGACACCGTGTTCATGCGCGAGTCGCACGGGCAGCTGCGCGGCGTACGCAACCCGGGCCGCGGTCGCATCGAGGTCACGTCGTTGCGCACCGAGGCGGGCGTCGATCTCCTGCCGCACGCTCGCACCGATCTGATCCGCGGCGACGCGACGCAGATGCGCGTCGTGCTGCCGTCGCCTGTCGCCACCGGCGATGCGATCGATCTGCGCATCGTGTTTCGCTCGCACCTGCCGCCAGTGTTCGCGCGCAGCGGCTACGTGCGCGACTTTCACATGATCGCGCAGTGGTTCCCCAAGCTCGCGGCGCGTGAGCCGAGCGGCGCTTGGTCGAGCTTTCCGTATCACGGGATGGGCGAATTTTACTCGGACTTCGCGACGTACGAGCTCGCCCTCTCCGTACCCACGGGCTGGATCGTCGGAGCGACCGGCGAGCAGACGTCGGAGGAAGCGCGCGACGGGCGCGTGGTGCGCCACTTCCGCGCCGATCGCGTGCACGACGCCGCGTGGGTCGCGTGGCCGCACTTCCGCGAGCGCGCGGTCACGCACGAGGGCGTGCAGATCCGCATCCTCTATCCGCCGGGCCACGACGCCGCCGTTCCGCGCCACGAGCACGCCGTGCGCGAAGGGCTCACGCGGCTCGGCCGCGCGTTTGGCCCGTATCCGTACCGCACGCTCACCGTCGTGTTGCCGCCGCGCGGCGCCGATGGTGCGGCGGGCATGGAGTATCCGACGCTGATCGTGTCGGCGGGCCCGTGGATGGATCTGCCGGGGATACACACGCCAGTGCCGGAAGACGTCACGGTGCACGAGCTCGCGCACGAGTGGTTCTACGGACTCGTCGCGTCGAACGAGGTCGCGTGGCCGATGCTCGACGAGGGCCTGACGCAGTGGGCGACGAGCCGGGTGCTGGCGGATCTCTACGGAGAGTCGCGCTCCGCCGTATCGCTCCCGGGACTCACGCTGTCGAACTTCGAGCTGCAGCGTCTGTTCGCGCTGCGCGGCCGCCCGGTGCCGGCGCCAGGGCTGCCTGCGTATGCGTTCGACGACACAGGCTACGGCCGCTCGGTGTATCTGCGCACCGCGCTCGTGCTCGAGACGACGCGACGCAGCTACGGCGCCGCGCGCTTCGACCGCGCGCTGGGCCACTACGCGCGCGCACAGCGCTTTCGCCATCCGACGCCGGACGATCTCTTCGCGAGCTTTGACGGCGTGTTCGGCGGCGGCTTCTCCGATCGTGTGCTGCGCCCTGCGCTGATGCGCGGCGAGACCGCTGACGCGCGGCTAGTGCGCCTGTCGAGCGTGCGCAATTCTGCTGGCGCGTACCTGACCGAGATCGAAGCGCAGCGTGAGGGCACGCTCGCGCTGCCGCTGTGGATCGAGCTGCGCGGCGAGCACGGTGAGCGGCGCCGCCTGCCGTGGGCGCCCGGTGTGCCGCGTTACCGCGCGAGCTTTACCGCGCGCACGCAGTTCACCGCGGCGCTGCTCGATCCGGATCGCCACAACTTGCTCGACGCCAACGCACTCGACGGCACCATCGCGCACCGCAGAGCGCCGTCGCGCGCCGTCCTCTCGCGAGTAGTCGCGCTGTTCCACGCGATGATCGCGGCGGTCGGCGCATGAGCCCCGTACTCGCTCGCGTGCGCGGCGCATCCGTCGCCACCTTCACGGTCTACGTCTGCGGCGCGCTGCTCGCGCTCGCACCGGCGATGCCCCTCGCCAGCGCGCTCGAAAACGCTGTGAGCGATCACCCGAACGGCAGCGGCGCCCTCTATGCATCTGGCGGCATCTGGCTGATGGAGGCGTTCGCAGAGCTCGGCGGCGCGTGGGCCGTGCTCGCCAACGTGACGGTCATCACGCTCCTGCTCTCGCTGATGCTGGGGCCGCTGCTGCAGATGACGTGGCTCGCCGCGCTGCTGCGTCGTCAGAAGCTCGCGGAAGCGCTCGCGGCTGGCGCGCGCCGGTATTTCTCTGCGATCGGCGTGTCGATCGCGCTCTCGCCGCCCCTCGGCCTGGCGCTGCTGCTGCTGGTCGCGGTGCCAGGCCTCGTCGGGCTCGCGGTCGCGTCCACGCCGAGCGATCGTACACACGATCTGGCGCTCCTCGCCGCGTGCACGCCTGCGCTCGCGATCGCTGCGCTGTGGGCGACCTGGCACGACCTGGCGCGCGCATCGCTGGCGCGCGGCGGCGGCGTGCTCTCCGCAGTCATCCGCGGCGCACTCGCGACATTCCAGCGCAGCGCAGTGCCGGCGTACCTGAGCTGGCTCGCGCTCGGCGCGCTCGTCGGCATCGCCGCACAGATCCTCGGCGGCGCGCTCGACGTCGGCGGTACGCTCGCATCGCTCTGCGTCTTGCTCGTGACTCAGCTGCTCGCGCTACTGCGCACCTTCGTCCGCGCCCGCTGGCTCGCTGCCGCCCTCGAACGCGTCCGCTGAGCTGTTGCGCTTTTGCGCTGCGCAGCGCCCATTGGATAGGGGACACGCCTTCGTCAATCGTTCACTCGCCGGGCACTTCGTCGTTCGCGCTGCTCGGCTCTGGGACGACAGCAGGCGTCGCGACGGGCGCGCGACGCTTGCCGAAGACCAAGCGCATCAGGGCGTTTTTGAGGCCTTCGACCGCCAGGTAGAAAACGGGCACCACGAGGAGGGTCATGAACGTCGACGAGATGACCCCGCCGATGACGCCCATCGCCATCGGGGAGCGGAATTCGCTGCCGGGGCCGTTGCCGAGCGCGGTCGGCAACATGCCGAGCACCATCGCGGCGCTGGTCATCAAGATCGGGCGCAGGCGCGACGGGCCGGCGTCGAGGATCGCTTCCTTCGGCGACATTCCCGCGCGCACGCGCGTGACCGCGTGGTCGACGAGCAAAATGCCGTTCTTCGTCACGAGGCCCATCAGCAAGATGATGCCGATCATCGCGCCCATCGACATCGACGAGCCCTGCAGGAAGAGCGCGAGGATCGCGCCGACGAGCGCGAGCGGCAGCGCCATCATGATCGTGACCGGGTGCAGGAACGACTCGAACTGCGAGGCGAGCACCAAGTAGATGAAGACGAAGGCGAGCAAGAACGCGACGAGCATGCTCGCGTTCGACTCGTTCATCAGCTTCGCCGTGCCCTCGAGCGACCACGTCACGCCGGGCGGCAGCGTCTCTGCTTTCACCGCCGCTTGAAACTCCTCGACGACGTCGCCAAGCGCGCGCCCATCGGGCGACGCGGTCACGATGATGACGCGCTGCCGATCGTTGCGCTGGATGACCGCCGGGCCTTCGCCGCGGCCGATCTCGGCGACGTCCGAGAGCGGCACGAGGCCACCGGACGTTTGCACCGGCACGTCGCGGATCCGCGCCTCCGTGTCGCGTGCGGTCTCGGCGAGGCGCACGCGGATGTCGATCTCGTCGTCACCGTCGCGGTAGACACCGGCGACCTCGCCCTCGATCGAAGCACGTACGGTGCGCGCGATCATCGCCGCCGGCACACCGAGCTGCGCGGCGCGATCACGGCGCACTGCGACCTGCAGCTCCGGGCTACCCGGCGAGTACTGGATGTCGACGTCCTTGGTGCCGGGGATCGCGCGCAGGATCTCCTCGAAGCGTCGCGACGTCGCGTCGAGCGCCGCGAAGTCGTCGCCCTGCACATAGAGCGCGATCGGATATTCGCGCGCGCCGTCGACCATGCCGGGCTCGGTGACGACGACCTTGCCGCCGGGAAAATGCCGCAGCACGACCTCGCGCGTGATGTCCTGCAGCTGCATCTGCGTGACAGTGCGCTCCATCTTCGGCACAGCGACGATGCGGTACGTCGCCGCGTTCGACTGCGCGTTCGCGCCGATGCGCGCGTACACCGTGGTGAAGCGCGCGTCCTGCTGCAGCTCGCGCTCGGCGCCGAGCGAGAGCCGCGACATCTCCTCGAGGCGCGTGCCCGCCGGCATCTCGATGTCGACGTTGAACTGCCCGCGATCTTCTGCGGCGGTGAACTCCGAGCCCATCAGCCCAGAGACGGCGCAGCTGCCGATGAATGTCAGCGCCGCACCAAAGCCAACCAGCGCCATCCAGCGCTTCTTCGACACGATGCGCGCGAGCAGCTGCGCGTAGGCCGTGTCCATCCCCTTGAAGATCGCCCGCAGCGGCCGCGAGATGAAGCCGAACGGCCCGCGCTTCTCGATGTGTCGCCCGTGCGCGTCGAGCACGACCTGCTTCGCGATGCGCGACGACAGCATCGGATCGAGCGTGAGCGCGACCCACGCCGAGATGATCGTCGCGCCCGCGACTGTGAGGCCGAACTCGCGGAAGAACTGGCCGACGATGCCGCCGGTGAACGCGACCGGCACGAACACCGCGCAGAGCGTCGCCGTCGTCGCCAACACGGCGAGCGTGATCTCGCGCGTCCCCTCGCGCGCCGCTGTCATCGGATCAGCGCCGCGCTCGAGGTGCTTCATGATGTTCTCGCGCACCACGATGGAGTCGTCGATCAGCAGGCCGATGGCGAGCGACAGACCGAGCAGCGTCATCATGTTCAGCGTGAAGCCGAGCACGTACATCAAGAAGAACGCGCCGACGACCGACGTCGGCAGCGCGAGGCCGCTGATGAAGGTGCTGCGCCAGTCGAGCAGGAACAGCAGGATGATCATGATCGCCATCGCGCCGCCGAACAGCAGCGAGACCTCGACCTCGTGGACGTTCTCCTCGATGAAATTCGACTGGTCCATGATCACGTTCGCGCGCATGCCATCCGGCATCGTCATCGCGGCGAGCCGCTCGCGCACACGATGCGCCGTCTCGACGGTGTTCTCCCCGGACGCCTTCTGGATCTCGAGGACGACCGCGCCGAGGCTGTTCGAACGGACCTCGGTGTCGAGGTCGGCAAAGCCATCATGGACGCGCGCGAGATCGGCGAGCCGCGTGATCGAGCCATTGGACCCGACGCCGATCGGCAGCTCGCGCAGCTCGCGCACCGACCGCACCTCGCCGAGCGTGCGCACCGAGATCAGCCGCGTGCCCTCGTCGTAATTGCCGCCGGGGACGCTCAGGTTTTCCGAGCGAATTTTGTCGGCGATGGCGAGCGGTGTGAGGCCGAGCGCGCGCACCCGCTCGAGATCGAGCAGCACGTTGATCTGCCGCTCGCGACCGCCGAGCACGGTCACGCTGGCGACGCCGCTGACCTGCTCGAGGCGCGGCTTCACGACGTCTTCGGCGTAGTCGCGCAGGCCCTGCACGTCGCCGCGGCCGGAGAGCGTGTAGAGCATGATCGGCGCGGCCGCGATATCGAGCCGCATGACCGTCGGCTCTTCTGTGTCGCGCGGCAGCTGCGCGCGCACCTGCGACACGCGCTCGCGCACATCCGTCGCCGCTTCCTTTATATCGACGTCGAGCTCGAACTGGATGATCACCTGCGACACCGAGTCGCGCGAGTAGCTGAGGATCTGCTTGATGCCGGCGAGCGACGCGAGTGAGTCTTCGAGCTTCTTCGTGACCTGGGTCTCGATCTCCGTCGGGCTCGCGCCCGGATACACCGTGGTCACGGCGACGACCGGGAACTGAACATCGGGGAACAGGTTCACGCCGAGGCGGAAGAAGCCGAGAATGCCGAGCACGATGATCCCGATCGAGACCATCGTCGTGAACACCGGCCGCTTGATCGAGAGATCGGAGAGCGTCATCGGAGCCTCGCTTCACGCGACGGAGCGGGCCCCGTCGTCACACCTTCGTCTTCGACGCTCAGCGCTGCGCGGACGGCGCTGCGTCCGCCGCTGCGGGCGTCGGCGCGACCGGCCGCACGACATCGCCTTCGCGTGTCTCGCCCGGGCGCAGCACCACCTGATCGCGCGGCGTGAGCCCGCTGGTGATCATCCAGTCGCCCTCCTCTTCCGCCGCGCCGACCACCGCACGCGCGGCGACCTCGCCGTTCGCGCCGACCACCAGCACGGTTCCATCCGCGCGGCGCGTCGTCGCCGGAAGGCGCAGCGCCGGGACCGGCGCGCCGGTGTCGATGTGCGCGCGCACCAGCGCGTTGGCGATGAGCGCACCATCGACGTTCTCGACCGCAACTTCGACCGGCGCGCGCCGCGTCGTCACGTCGAGCGAGCGCACCACGCTGCGCACCGTGCCGATCGCTTGCGTGCCTTCGATGCGCACCGTCGCACCGACGCGCACGCCCGGAAGCTCCGCTTCGCCGACCGTCGTGCGCAGCCGCAGCGCGGTGAGCCGCTCGATGCGCACGACCTGCTGCCCCGGCGCGACCACGCCGCCCGGGCCCGAAGGGACACGCGTCACCACGCCGGCGAACGGCGCGCGGATCGCGTGATCCGCGCTCATCGTCGAGGTCGCGCGCTGGCCGGCGCGCGCCTGTGCGAGCTGCGCGTCAGCGAGCGCCAATTGTTGACGTGCAGCGGTCACGTCGCGCGTCGCCGCTGCGCCAGAGCGCGACAGCTGATCGAGCATCTGCACGCGATCGGTGATCAACGCGATGTTCGCCTGCGCCACCTGGATGCCCGCCGCCGACGACGCCTGCTGCGCGCCGACCGAGCCCCGATCGAGCGTCGCCAGCACCTGCCCTGCGCGTACTTCCGCGCCGAGCGCGACGTCGACCCGCGCGACCCGGCCGCCGACCTCGAAGCCGAGATCCGCCGACTCGATCGGCTCGAGCGTCCCGGTGAGCACGACGCTCGGGACGTACTGTGCAGCGACCGCGCGCACGACGGCGAGCTCACGGGGCTGCCCCGCCGTCGCGGCAGTCGCCTGCCGCTGCGTCTCGAGCGCGGCGTTCTTCTGCATGGCGCCGCTCGTACGCCACGCCACTGCGCCGCCGAGCACGAGCACGCCGACGAACATCACCGCGAGCGTCACGCGCAGCGCGTTCGAGCGCGCTGCAGGAACCGGAGACGTGATGCTAGGCGTGTCCAAACGAGCCTCCTGCGTGCGCGCTGCTGGCGTAGAGCGCTTCCGACGAGCGGACGGTGAGCACTGCGAACCGGCGCGGCGAATCTGATCTGCGGTGCCGTCGGCCGCAAGCACGCAGTGGCAACTTCCCGCGCGTCGCGCCGCGATTTCGCGCTACGGTCGCGGCTGTATGAGCGCCATCGACGCAATCGGAGAAGCTGCCACCCGCACCGTGTTCGACGTGCTCGTGTGCATGGCCTGGGCGGACCGCAAGCTCGCCGATGACGAGATCGCGGCCGCGCGCGCTGCAGCGCTTGCGCTCGGATTGCCGTCCGGCGGCGACGCGCTCGACGACGCCGTGCAGCATGGCGAGCGCACCCTCGACGGCATGCCGCTCGAATCGCTCACTGCCCGCGACGGCGAGCTCACGTACCTCTGCGCCGCCTGGATGGCCCTCGCCGATCTCGAAGAAGCGCAGAGCGAGCGCACGCTGCTCGAAGAGCTGCGCAAGCGCCTCTCCATCGCGCCTGCGCGCGCCCAGTGGCTGCACGAGCGCGCCACCAAGCTCCGCCAGCAGACGCCCGCCACCGTCTCTTTCTGGCGCGAGTTCGACACGCTCGTCGTCAGCGCCGCCAAGGCGCTGGCGCGCGGCGAAGCGGGCTGAGCGGCGACGTTGAACCGGGGGGGGCCCGTGTAGTGTGAACGCATCAAACACGCGCGTGGCTGGAAGCCACAAGGAGGACGATGTGATCGTAGTCGCCGGATTGGTGTTCGACGGAAACGTGTCGGGCATGGGCGCTGCGAACGACATCTTCTCCTTCCGCGGCTGCAAATTGCTCACTCCGCAAGGTTCTCGCGAGCTGCTCGAGACGCGAGAGCGCTGCAGGATCGTTCCGGTCTCGCCGCCGGACCGGCGATGATGAACCGGGCCGTCGGCCTGCTCCTGCTGCTGTCCGCCTGCGCGGACTCGTACGTGCGGGACACGGCCGACGGCGCCATTCCCGACGACCTGGCGAGCACACGGCCAAGTGATGCTGGCGACGATTGGGACACCGTTGTTCGCGCCGCCGAACTCGCAGATGCCGGTGAGCTCGAACTTCGCGGCGACCTTGCGGTGCAGTGTCTCTCGCTGACGCGTGCACGCTGTCCAAATTGCCGACGTTTCTTTGGCAGACCGCCCCCGCGCAGTGCGAGCGTGTGTTCTCGCCAACGCGCGCTCCCGTGCGACCTGACGACCCCTGCGAAGTCGACGCGCAGTGCGGTGTGGAGCTCTACTCCCACCGAGAGTTCGACGGGTGTGTCGTCGGACGTGGTGCTTCGCGGTCCGCCGCAGGCACTGTGCCTACGCACGCTTGCTTTCTCCCGGAGCGCGGCGTGGTGTTGGCACTCCGTGAGACGGAGTTCATGTGTGCGGAGTTCGCGATGGACGACTCGGGGGTGGAAGGCGAAGCTTGCGGAATCGACGCCGCGCTACGCGAAGTCGAATGGGTGCGGCTCTTCTGCGACAGCGGAAAACCATCGAGATATCGATCACTTGATCCGCCGGAGATGTCGATTGGCGACGGGTAGCGGGTCAGGAATCTCCGCGTGAGCGTAGCGCGAGGCATGATTCCGCTCCTTCTCGCGAGCGAGGTGGAAGTGCCAGTATTCGTCGAAGTCGCCGGAGGCTCGCAGAGCGCGCAATCGCAGTACCGCCTCGGCGCCTTTCAGGGACCAGCAGGCGCCGGTCCGATCCATTCGGTCCTTGACGAGGTACCGACACGCACCTTCGATGACGCCGGTCGCGATTGGCAGTCCGTCGCGCAATGCGTCCGAGTACTTCATGAGGCGTGTGCGTGTTCGGTTCGCGAGGTAGCGACAGGCCTTCTCGATGGCTTTGCGTGCGGCCGTGTCGAGATGGTCGGCTCGGCTGTCTGCCCACCCTCGGATTGCGCGAGCGACGTCTCCTCCGCTTTGCCCTGTGAGCAACGCGAGCAGGCGATGGCCGACCCACTCCTCTGCCTGCGGGGTGCTGCTACCAAAGAGAGCGCGACCGGCCATCCAGAGATACTCGATGACATGCACGATATCGAGAATGATCGTGACTTTGACGCCCGCGCGCTTCGCTTCGGCTTTGACCGCCTTGAGCTGTCTGGGCTCACCATCCACGAGGACGACCCAGCGACGGAGCCTGTCGGGGTCGCGGCGGAGCGCCTCCTCGAACGCCTGGCGGATCACCTCCCGCGGGTGCTTCTCGACGCTCGCCCAGACTCGCTTATCGGTAGGCCGCGGACGCTTGGACTCGGTGTTCTCGTCGCGCAATGTGTGCAGCACATCGGCCGCCGTACGGTGCCATGGCTCGATCGAATATACCGTGCTGACTTGCGCCATTCGCTTGCGGTCGGTCTTCTCGCCAGGAGAAAGACGCGTCTCGAGCTTGTTCGTCTTCTGCTCCGCGGCGAGCCGAGTGGCATCGCGCAGGTCCTCGTGGCGCATCACCACGCCCTTGCCGTCGGTGCTGATGATCAAGAGGTCAGTCGTCGACTGGTGTTCGCGCTTGTACAGCTCGTAGAACGCATCAAAATCGTGCGCTCCGCGCACCGCAAGCTGCTCGACCTGGCGCTTGGCGATCTGTGCGCCGCTGTAGTCGCCAATCAACTCCACCACTTCGTCGAACGATGCCCGCGCGATCTCCTTCGCAACCATCTCTCGCACTCCATGCGAGTAGCGATCGCTCGACAGATTCAGCGTCGCGTCGAGCGGCGCGAGCGCGTCGCACCCAGGAGCCTTGTAGATCAGACGGCAGACATCCGTGCCACCGAAGAGCGTCTCGAGCCCGCGCACACTGGAGCGCGAGTCCGTGCGCTCGAGCCCCTTCTCGTCGACAACCCTCACCGGCTTCTCGGCTGCGGCGCGAAGGTCCAGGTGCTCCTGAAACATCAGTCGCATCAGCTCTCGACCTTCGACTGCAAGCCAGCGCTCCACGTCACTGTGCTCCGCGCGCAGCGTACCGGCGCTCGACAGGTGCTCGTTCATCTCGCGACTCTTCGCGCTCGACCGTGCAAAGGGCTCGTGATTGGCGATCGGATTCGTGTACGCTGCGGTCATCGGAGGGGCTCCTTCTCGTGCGTTGGTGGCTCGCACCCCAACCGTACCGGGAAAGAGCCCCTTCGGTCTTCCCTCTCGCGCGCAAGAGCCCGGATTCATGCACGTTCATGCTGCTCCAGAAGATCCGCACCCAAGTCGAATCGTGCGCCGAAGGCTACGACTGCGTCCCGTGGACAGCCGCGATCGGCGAGCGGTTGGCGCGCTGTCAGCGGCACCCGCGACTCGGCGAACCGTGCGTGTTGTCCGACCGCTTTACCTGGCAGCCACGCTGCCCGCGCGGGTCGTATTGCGACGGTGTGTGTCGTCCGCTAACCGTCCCCTCCGCCATTCCGGGGGCGCCTTGCACGGAGCTGCTGAGATGCGACCCGTCCGAGCGCCTTTTTTGTAATGATTCCGGCGCGTGCGAGCGAGCAACGGGTGTAGTTGGCTCGATCTGCAACGAGCGAGAGCGGCCCTACGAGTGCCTCGCTGGAAACTACTGTGTCATCAAGCTCATGGATCTCGGCGCAGAGGTCCGATGTGCCGCAGCACGCCCCGATGGCGAAGCGTGCGAGTACTGGGCTGAGTGCCTGTCCACGTCCTGCGAAGATGGTCTCTGTATACCGGCGGTGTGCGAATGAACTCCCACTCTGTACCTGCTCTCCCCGTCGACGACGCGATCGACCTCGCGGCCGGCGAAGGTCATGTTTGCGCGCTGCGCGCGTCGGGGACGCTCGCGTGCTGGGGCGACGACACGTTCGGTCAACTCGGCGATGGGAGCCGCCTCGCGCGAGATGCGCCGCGCGCGGTGGGCCTCGCCGGCGGTGCCAGCGCGTGGTGCGCGTGGTCGCGCGAGCGCGTCGACTGCTGGGGCCGCAGCGACGCCGGCGCGCTCGGCGACGGCACCAACGCCCGCCGTTTCGCCCCCGTCCGCATGCTCGACGTGCCTTGACGCAAAACCACGCTGCGCGAAGCCCACTCTCGCCGCGCGCCGTCGATGGTCACTCTCGACATCGGACGCTCCGCCCAATATGAGCGCGGGTATGAAGCGCGCAGCCCAGACCGCGAGTACGACGAAGAAAGTGACGATTTCCCTACGTTTGGTGGACCTCGAGGCCATGACGGCGATTGCTGCTGCGCGCCATGGCGGCAACTTGTCGGGCGCGTTCGCCGCAGTCATCGCGCAGGCTGCGCGGCTCGACGCCATGGACCAGCAGTTGGAGCTGCTTCCGCCTCCGTCGAAGCGCGGGATCGCGCGGCTCGACGCAGAGCTCACTGCGCCGCTCGCGCCGCCACGGACGAAACGATTGGGGCGCAAGAGCGCTGCGGTGCGCGTCCTCGGCATCTGATTTCGACTGTGCCGGCGCCTCAGCCGCCGGCGTAGTTCGAGAAGCAGCGCTACCGATAGTGCCGCAACAGCGCTTCTCGCGCGCGCATTCGCGTGAGCATCTCGTGCAGATCGGCGCTGCCGATAACGCCCGCCTCGAACTCGATGCGCACGCCGACGCCTCCGATCTCGGTGTAGACCGTGTCGGACGAAGGGCCGGAGAGCCATAGACTGTCGTCGTCGAGTTCCTCGATTGCGCGCGGTGTCGTGCTGCGCCCGTTGCGCTCGCGCTGTCCGGTGAGCGAGCCGGAAGCGAACGAACCGCCGGCGCCGACGTCGAGCTGGAGCACCGTCGCGTCGTGCTCGGTAAAGCGCGCATGACAGTGGCGCCCGTCGTCATCGACGTCGTCGAGCTTCGCGTCCCACCCGGCCAGCGACCGCAGGTCTTCCTCGCGCACGAGCTCGCGACACGCGCTCTGCGTGCGTCGGTGGATAGCGATGGGGTTGAACGCGTCGAAGCCGTACGCGACTGGAAAGAAGATCGGGCTCGCGAGGACGCATGCCCACCCGACGCGCACCACGTTCTTCGCCGACGTGTAGCCGCCGCCAGTACGATCCGCGATCCAGCCTCGGATCACACCGAGTGGCAGACGCATCGGCGTCTCCGGTCCGTGCGCGCGCGCCACTGCGCGGCCTGCGCGCACCGCACCAAGCCCGAACGCCGCGAACGTGAGCGTGCCGACGAGTGCGAGGGCCAGCTCCACGCTCACCGCCTACTCGAGACTCGAGCGCGAGCTACGGTCTCGCAGCTTCGATACGCGTCGCGTCGATGGCGTGGGGCGTGGGGTTCAGCGTGCATACCGTGCGAATGGTACCGAAGATCGTCTCGCTCGCGTCGATCACCGCCCTCGAACGCTTAGCCTCGCGCGTAGAGCGGGCAGGCGCCGTCGAGCACCCTCGAACGCCGCGGCTTACGCGCCGACGCGATTTCCGCGCTGACGCTCGCCACGACGAATGATAGCTTTGGGCCATGTCGAATCGCGCTTCTCTTGGCCTGACTTCGGCGCTGTGCGCCTGTGCGCTCGCGCTGCTGCTCGCGGGCTGCGGGGACGATGACGCCGGCTGTCTGAGCGGGGCGTCGATCGCATGCACGTGCACCGATGGACGTAGCGGAGCGCAGACCTGCGGCGCAGACGGCACGTTCGCCGCGTGCGCATGCGAGTCGCCGTTGCGCGACTCGGGCGCGATGTGCCGTGTCGACGCGGATTGCGGCGACGGCACGTTCTGCAACGGCGCCGAGCGCTGCGCGCCGTCAGCGTCCGGCGCCGATGCGCGCGGCTGCGTCGCAGCGGCGGCCTCTGCGTGTGCCGCTGGTGAGAACTGCGACGAGGCCGCCGCCGCGTGCCGGCCATGCGCCGGAGCGTCCGATCTCGATGCCGACGGCGTGAGTGCGGTCACCTGTGGCGGCGCCGACTGCGACGACGGTGACGCGCGACGATACCCGGGCAACACCGAGGTTTGCGACGCAGCGGGCCTCGACGACGACTGCAACGAGAGCACGCTCGGCGTCGATGGTGATGGCGACGGCGAGACCGGCAGCGGGTGTTGCAACGCGAGCGGCGGCACGCTGCGCTGCGGCACCGACTGCGACGACCGCAGCTCGGAGATCAACAGCGAGGCACCCGAGGCGTGCAACGCCGTCGACGACGACTGCGATGGATTCATCGACGAAGACCCCGTCACGCGCTTCTGGCCGGACGCCGACTTCGATCTGCGTGGCGACGCGAACAGCGCGCCGATCGCGACGTGTGTACCGCCGGGCGGCTACGTCGCGAACTCGAACGACTGCAACGACTCCGATGCCACGATCTACCGTGGCGCGCCGGAGATCTGCGATCGCAAGGACAACGCCTGCGTCGTCGATGGCGGCGTGCTCGCGACCGAAGATGCCGACTCGGACGGCCACGCGCCGACCACCGCGGCGTGCTTGGGCGGCCCGCTCCCCAAAGACGACTGTGACGACACCAACGCGGCGCGATATCCGCGCAACCCCGAGCTGTGCAACTCCGTCGACGACGATTGCGACGCACGCGTCGACGATTTCACCGAGGTGTGCAGCGCCTCACCGACTTGCTCGGGCACGCGCCGCTGCATCGCGGGAGCGTTCAGCAGCTGCGGCTGCACGGTACGTCGACCGACCCTGCGCTTCGACTGGTTTCATGCGCAAGACTGCGGCTGGGGCTCGTGCGCAACGACCGATACTGGCGGCTCGCGCGCGGCGCTGCGCTTCTACCTGAACGCGCAGTTCCTCGGCGCGGCGACGCTCAGCTCGATTTGCGCCGAGTGCGCTGGGCGCTTCACCGGCGGCACGACGTTCGCGCCGAGCGATCCGACCATCGTCACCCACTGGCGCGGTGATGGCACTGACGTGATCCGCGTCGAGAAGTCGACCGGCGGCCTCATCTGGTACGTGCGCGCGCAGACCGACTTCGGCACGAGCATCGCAGAGAGCTGCGTCTACGACGTGACCGGGGTTTCGTGCGACAACTCCTGCGCGCCCGACTTCGCGGGCACGTGCGGCGCGATCAACAGCACTTGGACAGCGCCCGCCTCGCCCCCGTGATCTCTCGCAGCGCGTCGCGTGCTCCGGTGGTGGATACGTTCAGCGGCAAGCGCGCGGCCACAGGTCAACTCTCACTCTCGAGCGAGCGTATCGAGCGCCGTCTGCATGCGGCTCCGGACGAGCTCTCGCACGTCGCTCGGCTCGGCGTGGGACGAGACGTAGATAGGCGCCAACACTCGGAGTCGGACGCGCAACGGCAGGGGGAAGTAGGGAGTCCACGGTCCGACGGCGACCCCCCACGGAAGCGCGAGCGCGAGAGGAAATCGCTCGAGACGCGCCCATCGACGGAGGGAGATCGCACGCGCTATCGACGCTCCATCGTGAAATATGTACGCGGAGCGGTGAGCACCGTGAACGACGACTGGCACTATCGGCGCTCCTGCGCGTTGTGCGACGCGAGCGAATCCGGTTCGCTCGCCGAGCACGATTCGATTGCGCTCGCGGCTGTGTCGGTACGCCTCGAGGTCGCCACCCGGATAGACCAGCGCCTGCCCTCCGCGCTCGAGCACGCGCCGCGCGTTCTCGGGACACGCGCGTATTGCACCGATTTTCTGCAATTTACGGCCAATCGGCGTGACGTGTCGCATGACGAAGTCGTGGGCGAGCGCGTAGAGCGGCGAGTCGACACCTCGAGCCTCGAGCAGCGTTGCGAATGTGCAAGCCAGATCGGGGCCGGTGATTCCGCCGTTGTGGTTCGACACGAAGAGTGCGGGACCATCCGGGATGTGCTCGAGGCCATCGCGCACGAGGCGCAGATAGTGGCGGTTGAACGCGCTCACCGAGGGGAGCAGCGCCCGGATGAGCGAGGGGTCGCGCTGATCGAGGCTGTCGGGATCGAAGGCACTCACGACGCCGCCCCGGAGACGCCCGCCCGACGCAGAGCCCTGTCCGCCACGCGCGTGTGCGAGGCGATCGAGCGCACCACGCTCGGGAAGTAGTGAGCGATGAGCGCGAGAGCGCGCTGCGGGCGGTCGTGCACCATCGCCTGCGAGAGCGCCGTCGCGAACAAGACCTGCGCCTTTACGTCTCGCGCGAGCGCGCGTTGAAACGTCTCCGGCGTACCACCCGCGAGGTAGGTGTCCGCGGCGAGACGGGCGCTGTGAAGTGCAATCGAGATCCCGTCGCCGGAGAACGAAGGAATGACAGCGCTCTGATCGCCGACCCAGAACGCGTCGTCCGCCGGCGTACGCACGTAACCGTAAGGGATCGGCGTGATCGCCAGCGGCTTCTGCCAACACGGAACTGCACCCCGCAAGCGATGCCCGAGATGCGGCGACGCGAGCGAGATCGCCTCGATGAGCGTCTCGAAGCGACCGCCACAGCGCGCCAGTTGGTCCTTTCGCACGAGGAGGCAGAGGTTGGCACGACCGCGCTCGATCGGCTGGAGCCCCGCGTAGCCGCCGTCGAATAAGATGAGCTCTACGCAGCGCTCGATCGCGCGCGTGTTCTCCTTCGTGAGGTCGTAGTGGAGCTTGAACCCGACGAGGTCGTTCTGCAGACCGGGCGCGCGCTTACGTCCGCGCAGATCGTGCTTGCCCGTCGCGATGAAGATGGCGCGCGCGTCGAACGTGCGTCCGTCCGCGAGCTCTGCACGATGGCCACCGGGGGTCCGCGAGAAGGAGCGCACCATGCAGCCCCGCTCGACCCGCACACCTTCGGCGATGGCATGCGCGAGCGAAGCCTCATCGAGGATCCGACGGGACAGGCTCGAGGCCTCGAAAGGCAGCGCGACCTGCGCGACGACTTCACGGGTCGCGAGGCGCACCGTGTCGATCGGGACAGCGCCGAGCGCCTCGAGATCGATGCCGGCCGACTTGAGATACAGCACCGCTTCACGCGAGAGGAATTCCCCGCACACCTTTTCCAAGGTGCGGGCGTCTCGTTCGAGCAGGACGACTTCCCGTCCACCGCACGCGATGCGCCGAGCGACCTCTGCCCCGGCGGGCCCACCACCGATGACGAGCGCGGCAGTCATCGGGAGCTGGCCACAGCTCCCCTCGGCTGCATCGCTCGAGCATTGGTGGTCGAGGCGTCCGATCCGGAGAGGAAGCGAAGTACGCGTCGGGCCGTCTCGACCGGCCTTTCGAGCGAGAGGTCGTGACCTGCCCCGGGCAGGATCTCCACTACGGCGTTGGGAATGTCGCGCGCGAGCTCGTTGCGCGAAGTCTGACCGACGATCCAATCGTGCTCCCCAAACAGCAGGAGGGTGCGCCCGCTGTGCGGAGCGAGACGTGCTTCGGCGGAGTGGAGCGCGCCGGCCAGCGCAAACGTCAAGACCGTCCGGCGCTTGGTGGGCGCTGCGCGGATCGTCGCCTCGATGGCGCGCACCCTCTCGGGCTCGCGATCGCGAAACTGCAGGGAAAGGAGAGCGCGTACGAGCGCCACCTCGGCCTCGGCTCCGTGCTCTGCCGCGGCGCTGAGCACTGGCAGAATGTGGTTCTTCACGCGACGCGAAATCGAGTTCATGTGGGGCAACGTCGACGCGAGTACGAGACTCTCGACGCGTTCGGGGGAGTCGACTGCGATCCACTCGGCGACCATTCCGCCGAGCGATAGTCCGAAGACGTGCGCGCGCGGGAACCCAAGAGTGTCCAGCAGCGCGACGGCGTCGCGCGCCATCTCGCGTGTGCTGCAGCGCCAGGGGAGCGCGCTTGACCGACCGACGCCGCGCGGATCGAACGCGATGACGCGCACCTCCTCTGCGAGCGTGTCGGCGAAGCGACCCCAGAGCGCCATCGACCCGCCGAGCGGTCGTAGGAGAAGCACCGGAGAGGCCTGTGTAGAGGGGCCCGTGATCGACACGGACACAATGCCTCTCCTGCCGAGCGCGACCCTCTCGGCAATCCCCGCCCGCGGCGACGCGAGCGTTCGTCGTCGCGTACGCGCATCCAAAAGAGAGCTGCCAGAAGAGTGCCTCATCTCATCCTCACTCCTTGCGGAACACGCCGCCGCACACAGTTAGACCCGGCCCGAAGGCCAGGCTCACGATGGTGGTTCCGACGCGAACTGCCTCGTCGTCCACGAGTCGCATCCAGATGTGGGGCAGAGTCGCGGAGGACATGTTTCCGTGATCGAATAGGACCTGCCGGCTCGTGGCCACTTGGGCATCGGAGAGCTCGAGCACCTCGCGCACGCCGTCGATGATCTTCGGCCCGCCGGGATGGACGGCGAAGACCGTTCGACCCAGCTCGGTCGCTGCGTCCATTCCCGCCTTCCGGTAGAGGTCGAGCACGAACTCGCGCAGCGATCTGGCGATTCGCGCCGGCACGTCCCGGGCGAGCGTCATCTGCATGCCCCATTCGGACTCAGTCCAGCTCATCGAATCGGCCGAATCCGGCAAGATTCGCTCGTCCATCGCGACGACGCGGAGTACCGCCCCGTGCGCGCCCTCGCCTCGCGCCGGCACGCCTTCGCGCAACGAGTACCTGATGAATCCGTCGGCGAAGAGGCTCTGAACGACCAACTGCTCGATCGAGTGATTGGAGGGGTCGAGGTGCAGCGAGCAGAGCTCGGTGTGGACGATGTCGACGCGCGACTCGGCCGAAGGGCCGACGTCGAGGCGTGTAGCGGCGAGGCCCGCCGCCATGCGAACCGCTGGAAAGGCTGCGTAGCAACCCATGTGGTAGGCGTTCGTGACTCGCGTCGTCGCACCCCAACCGCGCGACGCCACTAACCGCTGCGCGCCGCTCGGCGAGACGTATCCAGTGCATGTGACGTGGATGATGTCGCTCGGCGCGTGCGCGACCTGAGCGTATTCGGCCTCGAAGTAGGCATTCACCGTTTCGGCGTAGAGCTGCGCGCGGACGCCAGCGCCGCGGCCGTGAGGATGACGAAGCACGTCATAGAGTTCGAGCGCGTCGAAGTCGCGCCGGCCAATGTCGGTGGTCACCGAACCACGCATGCCAATCTTCGACGGGCCGCACGCGCACCGGTCGAGGATCTTGCGAAAACGCGCGGTCAGGGCCAAAAGCTCATCGGCCGGCAGCCCGTCAACCGCGCTCTGCGAAGCGGCGTGCGCGCGCGCGAGCCACTCGAGCGCCTCCCCCTGGCCGATGCGATGCCGCGGAAGCCGCATCGAGAAGTCGCCGAGCGTGAACCGTGTCGGAGTGGCCATCCGCGCCCGGGACTGCACGCGGCGTGCCCCTCGACATTCAGGCGCGAATCGCTCGGTCGAGACGGTTCGTCGCCGCGCGCGATGTCCCAGAAGATCCCATTGCTGCCGATCCGTCACACCTCGCCATCGAGACGGAGATCGCGCGCCAGTCCCGGCTTACCTGACCAGCCGTGCGAGCCACTTGGTCGCGATCGAATCGTCGGGTCGCGGCACGCGTGAGGCGACCAGCGTGACGAAGCCGTCGTCGCTGCGCGCCTCGTGCGCGTTGTCGATCACGGCGAGCTCGCGCAGCAGCGCCCACTCGAGCGTGTCGAGTCCGCCCTCGGCGAGGGCGCTTGGCTCGATCGGCTCGCCGAAAGACACGAGACACGCGGGCCGTGGGCACTCACGAAATGCGTAGGTGAGCGCGACTGGCACGACGGCCGCTCCGCTCGCCGCGACCAAGCGCAACACGCCGGGCCGCAGCCCGAGAGGGCGCAGATGTGTGGGCCTCTGCCGGCCCTGCGGGAAGATCCACACGCGCTTCTCTGGCGCGTCGAGCATGGCCGCAGCGCTGTCGAGATCGGCGAGCGCGCGCTGTCGATCGCTGCGGTCGAGCGGGATCGCGCCCACCCGCCCGAAGAACGGCAGACGCGCGAGATTTGCGGCGTCCATCAGCGCGCGCCCTTCGCCCGGGAGCGCCTGATCGAGCGCGAACACCAGCAGCGGATCCCAGAACGATACATGGGTCGTCGCGATCACGAGCGGACGAGCTCGCGCGTGCGCGATGGTCGACTCGAGGCCATGCACGAGCACGCCGTCGAGCTCGTTCGCGAGGGTGCGCCGCACGTACGGGCGCGCGATCGACAAGAAGGCGTTCGAGCGCGTCGAGTCGCTCACACGCCCCTCGTGCTGCGCGCGGAGTAAAGGCGCCCGCGCCAAGTGTTGCCGCCGCGCGTCGAGCGCCGCCACGACTCGATCGCGAGGGCCACGAGCGCCAACACCCCGAGCGGCTGCAGCACGATCCCCTCGATCGGGAGGCGGTGGCGCACGCAGAGCCAGCTGCGCTGCAGCAAGTTCGCGCTGACGCCGAGCGCCGCCCCCCACACGACCTCACGGTTGCCGGTGACCGCGCACGCAAGGACGGCGATCGACGGCGCGACGAACGCACAGAGGTGCAGCGCGATAGCGCCCATGAGCGCGCTCGGCCGCTCGCCGAGACCCTCGTACATATTCTTCCTGAAGCCCGCCCACACCTCGCTCGCCGAGCGATACATGCGGCAGCGCGCGAGCTCGTGGCCATCCGCGAAGACCACTCGCAGCCCGGCGCGCTTGCACGCGCGGCCCATCGCCATGTCGTCGACGACCTCTCGCTTCACGGCGGCCCACCCGCCGACGCGCGCGAGCGCAGTGCGCTCGATCGCGAACAGCTGGCCGCTCGCCATGAGCATGCGCGGGTCGCCGCACGCCCATACCAGCGCTGCCGGCAGCCAGCTCATGTAGATGAGGTGCAGCAGCGGTACGATCGCGCGCTCGAGCCAGGTGACGACCTCTTGCCGCGGCACCGCGGTGACGACGTCCGCACCCCGCGCGCGGACGATCGAGCCGAGCCGCTCGAGCGCGCCCGGCTGCAGCCGCACGTCTGCATCCGTATAGAGCAGCCAGTCTCCGGTCGCGTGCTGCGCGAGGTTCGCGCACGCGTGCACCTTGCCGACCCAGCCGACCGGCAGCGGGACTCCCGCGATGCGCCGTACGCGCGGATCCGACGCGGCGATCGCATCGACGATCGCCGCCGTGGCGTCCGTGCTCTGGTCGTCGTACACGAGGATCTCGTCGAACGGCTCCGCGAGCGCCGCGGCGAGCGCAGCGCCGATCGTGCGCTCCTCGTCGCGCGCCGGAATGAGCAGCGAGATGCGACCCGCGAGTCGAGTCCCACGGGTCCCGCGGGACCACGTGAAAGCGTCGATCGCCGTGACCAACAGCGCGAGCAGCGCGGGCGCCGCGAGCAGCAGCGCAGTCAACGAAATCGCAATCATAGTGCGCGCTGGCGCCCGCCCGCGCGCGCACTCTCGGACGCAACGAGCGCCACCGTGCGGAACGACATCAGCGCGTACTAGGGACGGTCTCGACGCGCGTCCAGGCCTTGCCCTCGTTTCGTTGACGCGCCACCGTGTCGCTTCGCATGGGGAACACACCAACTCTCGACTTCGAGCTCCAGTCTTCGGCGGAAGGTTCGCGGCCGACGCTCGTGGTCGGCGGCGGTATCGCGGGCCTAGTCTGCGCACGGCACTTGTCGCGTGCTGGCCGCCAGGTCGTGCTCTACGAGCGCGAAGATGACGTGGGGGGACGAGTTCGCACGACGGTGCGAGACGGTTTCCGGCTCGACCACGGGTTTCAGGTGCTGTTCACCGCGTATCCGACGCTCTGCGCAGAGCTCGATCTGCAGGCGCTCGAGCTGCGCGAGTTCCGACCAGCAGCGCAGATCTACGACGGCAGTGGCAATCCTTCGCTCGTCGGTGATGCGCTCGCCGAGCCGTCACTTCTCTGGCCGACCTTGCGCGCGCCGTCTCTGTCGGTGCGCGACAAGATGCGCATGCTTCGGCTCCGATACCTCGCCACGTCGCTCTCGTTCGACGAGTGCTTCGACAGTCGATACGACCAGATATCGACGCGCGAGTTCCTCCGCAGAAGCGGCTTCAGCGCGCATGCGATCAGCCACTTCTTCGCGCCATTCTACGGCGGCATCCTGCTCGATCGCTCGCTCGAGAGCGCGGCGTCGGTATTGATGTACACCTTCAAGATGTTGGCCGAAGGCCGCACGGCTGTACCTGCCGCGGGCATGGGAGCGATCGCGGCCCAGCTCGCCCGCTCCCTACCCGCCAGCGTCGTGCGCTGTGGAACGGCCGTGTCGCGACTGCTTCGCGATGATCACGGGCCCATCCGCGGCGTCGTGCTCAGCAGCGGCGACACCGTCTTCGCCTCGTCGGTGGTGCTCGCAGGTGAAGCGCCCTCGATAGCGGCACTCGCGAGTACGGCGCGCGTATCCGTGCCAGTTCCAACGGAGCGCCTCGGATGCACGACTGTCTACCTCGCCTCGAAGACACCGCTGCTCGCCGGCACTGCGTTGTGGCTGAACGCAGCGGCCGGTGCGACGGTCAGCCACGCGATCACGATCAGCGATGTAGCGCCGTCCTACGCGCCTCCGGGCTCGTCGTTGACGGCGGCCACGGTGCTTGGTGAAGCTGCCGTGTTGGATGACGCCGCGCTCGTTCGGAAGGTCAGAGCGGATCTGGCCGCGATGGGGCGAAATCCGGAGGCCGCAACCGCAGAGCTTCTCGCCGTGTGGCGTGTCCCCTATTCGCAATACGCGCAGCCTCCCGGGACCTTCGGACGGCGCATCGCCGCCGTGACCGCGGCGCCCGGTCTGTTTCTCGCATCGGAGATTGGGCACACGAGCTCGCTCGAGGGCGCCGCGCGAGGCGGAGTTGCGGCCGCCGATGCGATGCTGCGTGACCCATCGGCGACACCGGGATGATCTTCGGCTTCGTGCGGCTCCGTTCGGTCAGCGCGCTTCCTCGATGTCATCGCGCGCTGGAGGGCCGCTGCGCGCGAAACATGTCGTGGCGCGCCGCGTCGCAGATCGCGAGCACGGCCGGATGTTTCAGGCGCCGCTCCACGGAAATCGCGTAGAAGCGCTCGCGCACCTCTGGGACTCGACCCAACAGCTGCACGCCGTGCTGCGCGATGACGGCGTCCTCGACCACAGTGGGTACCGCGAAGAGACCGATTCCGTCACCACCGAACACCTTGAGGAGCGCGCTGTCTTCGAACTCGGCGATGATGCGTGGCTTGATCGATTTACGCTCGAACCACTGATTGAGGGAGCGGCGAAGCGCGAGACTCTCGAGCGGGAGTAGCATGGGCGCGCCGTCGAGCGATCCCGGAAAGCCTCGCTTGTGGGCTCTCACGAGCGACCTCGTCCCGACGAAGCTCACGCCCGTCTCGCCGAGTAGATGGTTGAATGCGCGCACCGGGCTCCCCGCCGGCACAGGCGCGTCGGAGATGACGATGTCGAGCGCGTGGGTCGCGAGATCTCCGAGTAGACGCTCGTAGGAATCCTCATGACAGACGAGCCGTACCGTCTCCGGTAGACCGAGCGCTGGCTGCAAGAGGCCGCGGACCACCAGCTTCGGAACCGCGTCAGCCACTCCGACGTTCAGGCGAAGAGGCTGACCACTCGCGCGCCCCTTCACCGTGTCGAGCATCTCGCGGCCTAGCGCGAAGATCTCTTCCGCGTATCGGAGCACCACCCGGCCCATCTCGGTGAGCGCGAGCTTGCGACCGACCTTGGTGAACAGCTTCTCCCCGAGGTGATCTTCGAGCGCATGGATCTGCGCGCTCAGCGTCGGGTGCGAGAGGCGCAGCACCTTGCCCGCGGCGACCAGTCCGCCCTCCCGCGCGACGACCCAGAAGTAGAGGAGGTGGTGATAGTTGATGCGCTCCACTCGACGAGCATGTGTCGTCGGAGCCGACAGGTCACGATGAAATTTCGTGATGGTCAACATGACTTGCCGGTGCCAGAGATAGGACTCTGCCCTGCGGATAAGCGGCGTCCGACCGAATCGACGGCAACGGCCACGAAGGAGTCAGCGACATGCAGATCGACATTCAGTTTCGCGGAATCGTCACGACGCAGTCACTTCGTGACCACGTCCACCACGAAGTTCACAGCCATCTGAGCCGATTCGGTGGGGACGTCACGGAGGTCGTGGTGCGCGTCGGCGACGCCGATGGCCCGAAAGGTGGGATCGACAAGCTCTGTCAGATCACCGTCAAGGGCCCGCGGATCGGCAGTGCGACTCGTGAAGATCTCAGCACGGACACGCGGGCGGCCGTCGATCTCGCCGCCAGCCGGGTCGCGTACGCGGTCGGCCGTGAGCTCGAGAGCGCGCGTCGTCGTCGTCGCTTCCAGGTCAGCGCGATGCGACGTGCATCATGAAGTGCCCACGCTGCGCGAGTGAGGACCTCGAGGAGCGCGAGCGGTCGGGCATCGTCGTCGACATCTGCGTGAAGTGTCGTGGCTTGTGGCTCGACCGGGGCGAGCTCGAGAAGCTGATCGCGCGCGCCACCATCGACTTCGATGCGGTCGCAGAGCGCCGAGATTCGCGGCCTCCGTCGGCGGAGCGCAGCGATTCGACTCCTCCGCACGGGATACGCGCGGACCGAGGGCGTCACGACGATGCGCGTCATCCACGCAAGAAGCGCCGCTGGTTCGACGCGCTCGGCGACATCTTCGATTGAGGATTTTGTGCGAGAATCGATAGCCAGTGTCTTCGAGAGTATCGATGCGCCCAAGTGACCTCGGGGATCGGCGTGACCGTGCGGGCGCAGTCTCGTTCCTCGCCGCAACGCTGGCGGCGCTGACGGCATGCGCGCCGGGGCGGGGTCCATCACACGCCGGACACATGCCCCCAGAGCGCGGCTCGTCGCTCGGCGCGCGCGAGGTGACTCCGTCGGAGGCGCTCGCGCGGCGGGTGGCGACACACGCCGGCGTAGACTCGACCGCCGACGTTGCAGAGCTTCGCTTTCGGTACGTCGGGCGAGCGAACGATGGGGGCGCCGAAGGTACCGTCGAGGCCGTGCATCGCTGGGACGTGCGGGGCTCGAGGGACCACGTGACGTTCTCGGCGGGCGGACGCACCTACGACCTCGTGGTCGATCTGCTCACACGCCGCGCCACCGGCACGATCGACGGTCAGCCGATGGACGCCGATGCTGCGGTCCTCGCTGGCGAGCTCGGCTACGCGCGGTGGCTCAACGACACGTATCTGCTCTCGCTTTCCCCGACGCTGCTCGCGTCGCCCGACGCGTTGCGCGGGGGACCAGTCGACGTCCCCGATTTCGCACCCCCGTTCGAGCTCTCTGCAGGCGGTCTTCGAGACCGGGAACGAATCCGCATTCGCTTTGAGAACGTCGAAGTCCTTCGAACGCTCGACCTGGGCGATTTCTGATCGGGGAAGATGCAGAAGCTTCGACCGTGACGCCGTTCCCGCCCTACTCCGGGATGATCTCGCCGCGCTCGGCACGCTCGGCGCGCCAGGCTTCGACGGCTTCGTTGAACTCGTGCGCGACGTCGGGATCGAACTGCGAGCCGGCGCATCGCGCGACCTCGTTCGACGCGACCTCGTGCGGCAGCGCGCGGCGATAGGCGCGGTCGCTGGTCATCGCGTCGTACGTATCGGCGACGCTGATGATGCGCGCGATGAGCGGGATCTCCTGCTCTTTCATGCCGAGCGGATAGCCGCGGCCGTCCCAGCGCTCGTGGTGCAGGTGCACGCCGGGGATGAGCGGATGCAGGAACGTAATCGGCTCGAGGATGTCTTTGCCGAAGCCCGGGTGATTCTTGAAGATCTCGTAGTCTTCCTGCGAGAGCTTGCCGGGCTTGTTCAGGTTCAGCACGCAGCCGATCTTGCCGACGTCGTGCATCAGCGCGGACTGCCGCACGATCTCCACTTGGCCCTCGTCGAGGCCGAGCTTGATCGCGAGGATCTGTGCGTACGCGGCGACGCGCTCGCTGTGCCCGGAGGTATATCGATCCATCTTGTCGATGGCGCTCGCGAGGCCGCGGATCGTTTGGCGGAAGGTGAGCTGCAGGTCTTCGTAGAGCTTCGCGTTCTCGATCGCCGCGGCCGCGCGACCGCTGACGATGCTGAGCAGCTTGCGCTGACCTTCGTCGAACTTCTTGCCTCGCGTAAAGCTCAGACTGGCCAGAAAGCCGATGGTCTTGCCGCGCACGCGCAGGTTGGTGACGATGAGCGACGACAGCCGCGCGCCCTCGGGCTCACGCGAGAAGTAGCGCAGCCCTTTGGTGCCGTGCACGCGCAGCGGCTTGTCCTCGGCGAAGTACTCGTGCAGCGCCGCGACGTCGAGCGCGCCGAGCGTCTCCGGATCGAGCGGCGTGTTGGTCGCGCGGTCGACGGCGTGCTCTGCCCACGTCGGCGAGAGGACCCGCGCGCGCTCGAAGAAGCCGCCCTCGCCGTCGTCGAGCAACACGAACACGGCGTCCGCGTCGACCTCGTGGATCGACGCGTCGAGCACGGTGCGCAGCACCTCGTCGAGCGAGAGCGACGCGCTGATCGCCTCGCTCACCTTGTAGAGCGAGAGCGCCTCGCGCATGCGCAGATTCTCTCCGTGGAGCTTCTGCTTCTCGAGGCCCCGGCGGATCGTGTGAACGACCTCTTCGACCTTGAACGGCTTGAGGATGTAGTCGTACGCGCCGCGCTTCATCGCGTCGATGGCGGTCTCGACGGTGCCAAAGCCCGTCATGATCACCGTGACGACGTTGGGCGTGTGCCGGCCGATCGCCGCGAGCAGCTCGAGGCCGCCCATGTTCGGCATCTTCAGATCGCTCAGCACGAGGTCGTAGTGCGTGCGCGAGAGCTCCACCAACGCCGCACTTCCGTCCTCGGCGGTGCGTACCCAAAAGCCCTCCATCGACAGGAAGTCGGCGAGGATCTCGCGGATCACCTTCTCGTCGTCGACGACGAGAATGCGTGGAGAGTCCTCGTGGAGGTGGTACTCGGACCCCGTGGATGCCGGCTGCATGATTGTGACCAGAGTCGGGGATCAGTAGTCCGCCGCGGGTGGGTAAGTCAATCGGCGTCGGTGTGCGCGAGCGTGTTGCTGCCCCCGAGCGGCTCTGGTAGACGGCGTCCGAGGTGCTCTTGAGCCGTCGTCGCCTGCTCACCGCCAGTATCGTGTACGGCCTGCTCGCCGTAGTGGCGATGCTCTGGAGCGGGCTGCGCGGCGACTGGTCACCGTGGGAAGTGGCGACGGCGTGGCTTCCGTTCGGCTACGTGGCGCGGCTCGCGGTGTCGCTGGTGGGCGGCGCGCTCGTCGCGTTTGCGACGATTGCGGCGACGCGCTTGCTGGTGCGGCGGACGCGCTGGGCCCGGACGCTGCACAGCAACTTTCGGGCGCTGCTCGGGCCGCTGAGCGGCGCCGAGATCGCGGCTTACGCGCTGCTCTCGGGGCTCGCCGAAGAGCTCTTCTTCCGCGGCGCGATGCTGCCGGCTTTCGGCCTCGCGCTCACGTCGATCATCTTCGGCGCGGTGCACGTCGGCCCGTCGCGCAGCTTCTGGGTGTGGACGCTGTGGGCCGGCGCGATGGGCCTGGTGTTCGGCGCGCTGGTCGCGCTCACCGGCAATCTCTACGGTGCCGTCCTCGCGCACATCGTGATCAACT